>Ga0181580_10001681_pt1 | contig 17780 bp, 2 predicted proteins | sample 071ome_23_FD_132413 | JGI IMG/M metagenome (GOLD analysis project Ga0181580, IMG submission 132413) | Coastal salt marsh microbial communities from the Groves Creek Marsh, Skidaway Island, Georgia - 071403BT metaG (megahit assembly) | ecosystem: Environmental > Aquatic > Marine > Intertidal zone... | reverse complement strand
TGGGCCAAAGGATGTAAATTGCACAGTGAATCTAACTAGATTATAAAATCCAGACTCTTCAGCAGATACAGAAGGATTAATAATATTGAATGTAGCAGCTGGCGCACCTCCCGCATCACCAAAAACTTTTAGCGTGACCCCCTCACTAAACTTGCTCTCAACAGTGCTAATAACACCAAGCATGTCAGTTACTGGATTCGTGCTGTCAGTGCAAGGAGCGGCAAAGCAAGACAATGTTACATTGGCTTCAGAACCAAGGTAATGTCCGCCTTGATATATGTCGTTCGTTGTCCACCCAATTAGGGGAGGGGGATTCATATACCATTCTGCTCCATTTTTATCAACTATAGTAATGGCGGGCTGGGATCCAGAGCCAAAACTTGTAGCAGAATCTTGTGTAAATTGTAAACAGCTCATAGCTTAATATCCTCGTAGGTAAAACGAAATATTTTCTGTTGCAGTGTCGGTAGCAATTGTGTGTAGCCAAACGTCGTCAGAAGCAGAAACGCCCGAAATATTGTGAGCATACAAAAATAGTTCATTGTCCCCAGATTGTCCATATGAATCAATATAAAGGTCTAGATTATTATACACATAAGCGTTATCGCTAACACTGCAATATATAGGCATATTTATGGTAGAAGCACCTATTACGGCGTTGGTATACAGGTGCATATTACTGGAATTATTTTCTGCGTCTGGATCTTCATAAACCCTTCCGTAAACAGCTTTAATGTATGGCCTATGTATTGAAAAACCCTGCAAATTAGCATCTTGACCAGAAGCTTCAATGAAAATTTCTCCTTCTGTATTACTGCACACAATGCCATTAGAATAATGCATCAAATTAAGTTCGCTATTATCTATGTCTAGAGATACTTTAAGGTCGGGGATGCCAAAGACTTGAGCGTTTATATAGCAGCCGCTGTCTGCTAAATATGCTGGCCTATCTCTTAGCATGGCATCAAACAAGAATGCTGCTCCCGCATTTTCTAGGTCTCCAGTAATGTGATTGCCACTTGGGGCAAATTTGTGATGTGGTGTTCCAATGGCGATAGTATAATCAGCATCCGTTCTTCTAGATCTATATAGAGCAATGTTTTCCCCAAAGTGTTCGTTTTCAGTGCCAGAAGCTACAACTTGGGAAATCTCATCGTATCCTTGCTGAAGCCTTGCATTATAACCATCTGGGATTAATTTTTCTACCATAACCCAATCTTGTTCTTTGGTTCTGGTGTTGACGATTCTGTTTTCAAATGTGTAAACAGCGCCATTATTCATAACGCCACTAATAATACCAATTGCCTCACGAACATCTGGATCTCCCAAGTCAATCAAAGTTCTTGGTTTAGCATCAAATTCAAAATTGAACGACTTGAATTCAAAAGCCCCACTAGCTAAGATTGTACTTGCAAGATCGGCATTTATAGAGTAATCATGACCGGGAGCGCCAACGGCAATAACGTCACTATATATTTTAACATGATATCCAAACTGATCTGTAAACGTGGAATACTTAAGTAAATCATCTAGTGAGTAATTATTTTCTCCAAGATATTGAGTTAGCGTAGAGTCAACCTGAGATGTAAGATCTTGACCAACGTTTATGCTTGATGGACGAAGCTTATTTTTAAATTCCCAAAGTCTATTATCTCCAGAAAGCGTTATGCCTTCTCCAGTTTTTTCGTAAATATAAACAGACCCAGCACCTCCGTTCCTGCTAACAGTTGTTCCAAACGGTGTTTCGTATTGTGCTGTTTCTGAAACCACGCCGTCCCAATCAATCACTTGTTCGCTGTGGTATGCAGAAAATGGTGAGCCAATAACAAGTTTTCCCCTGTGATAGTCAATGGAAAAGCCAAAGAGGTCGCCGGGGTATCCAGAAGCAAAAACGTCTGAATCTATGAAATCACCGCCATACGTGTCTATAACTGAAGGCTTGCCGCCAAGAACGCCAACGTCTTTATACAAATTTCCATCTATATTGTAGCTAAACTTAGAGTTAGAACCATAATATGTTTGACTATCTTTAAATAGATTAAAAATTGCTTGTTTGTTTTCTTCTAGAAGTTCTGGACGCTGAACCTGAGAATAATCAACTGTATCTCTAAATATAGACATAAGATTGCCAGAATTTACAACAGAATTATTATCTGGCAAAAATCTTTCAATTAGTCCACTGTTGCCAACGCCAGCAAACAATCTTGCTGGACTACTTCTTTCGGGAGAAACTATTTTAGTCATCTCTGTTGTTCTGAATAGTTTTGAATTTTTATTTTCAGGGAATTCAGTGTCTGGATATAAACTCCTAATAAAATTGGCATTTTCTTCTACAACTTCTCCGCTTGCAAAAATGCACGGACCTTCTATAATGCTAGCGTCACTAATTACAGTGATTCTTGATGGGTTAATTCCCTGATTGGTGATATTGCTATAGTAAATCTCCTGAGCAACAACTACGGGACCATCTTCTATTAATGAATTAGTGAAAATATTACTACAGTCATCTAAGCTAAAGAAGTCTACATTACCGGGACAATATCTACTGCCATCTGATTGAATTGGGAAGGGTTCTGGGAAATCTACTGTTGTAGTATATGCTTCTGAGCCATCGCTAATCCTTCGCCATTCATACTTTGGTATTCTAGATGTTATTGGCGCTTCCACAATATCAACTAAACCACCAGAAATACCAACTAAAGCGACGGTGCTTGGCGGTTGGTCGTAATCAGTGAGCCGATTATTGTTAGTGCTAATGTAGACTGAAATCTCATCAACACCAGCCAAGGTTTGTATGTCTATAACCGACTGCTCTAAGAGATTAGATTGGTTAAAGCCTATCTGCCTAATTGTGCCAACCGGACCATTGAAAATTGAGCTAAATGTGTCATCAGAATTTAAATTGTATATATCTTGATCTGGAGGAACAAATGGCGAAGTAAAGCTAGGCAAATCGTTACAATTAGTAATGTATATGGTCAGTGGTTCTTTTTCGTAATTAGAATATCTAGCAGTATCAAAGAATAGCCTGTAACCTGTATTAGATTTTACAGGGAATGAAACTCTGACAGTGCCGCTCTTCATGTAATAAAAACCAATATCATGTAGCTTGTCATCGGCTATTTCGTGAGAAAGTGTAGCAATGGCAACTCCAGCCTGTAAATCAATAGGGATAAACCTTTCTATTGAAGCGTTCATTGTAATCTGGGTTACACCGTCTCTATCAGGAATAAACCCATATCTAGCTCTTGAATTTAGAGGGTTTATTCTTGGGAAAAAGGCATCTTCTGGTGGGCGATATCGATGATAAAAATTTCTGCTATCATAAGAAACATCCTCATAATTATTAGCGAACCTAGACTTATTTGGAAGATAAAGCGGCTTCATAGACACGCCAAGCAAATCTAACAATACCTCTGCACTCTTGGCTGCAATGTCATTATCGTATGTAACTATAACTTTCTTGTTGTTTTGATTGAGCCACTTTTTCAATGTAGCAACTTCTGACTCCGTTGGAATATTTATCGGGTTAGCAATCCAGCAAACATCATACCTTGTGCCGTTTGGATGGCCAGAGATTAACTGCTGAAGGCTTACGTTAGTAGAAACAGTGTTGCCAGTATTTCTAAAAATTAATTCAAGTATTGAGCCTGATTTTGCATCGGTAAAATTAGAACGTCCAGACCAAGCATTGAGTTGTGCTACATATGAAGATCCAAATCTATCTTTAGCAACCATGTTAAAATAGAAATTAATATTTTTGTCGCCAAGCCCGCTATACAAAACATCCAAAGATTCAGTAAATAAAGTACCAATCAAGAACGCCTGATTACCGTTTCTGTATGGAATATTTTCTGTAGCTGCTAAGTGACAAAGGCTTGATACAACCTCTTCCCCAAGAACAGAGTCTATACCGTTTGAAGCCCTACATTGGAGCAGCGGGTTTAGTGTCATCTTGTAGTTTGGATTAAAGAATCTACTTGTATTATTATTACTACCAACGTTGGTATTAAGACTATTATAAAGCTTTAATTCTTCAGTCCAAGCAAACTGTATTTCATCGCTCTTTAAGTTCTTGCTGTAGTCTGGCGCAACATCTGTTTGAATATATTCGTAGTATTGAAATAAACCAGAAGTTGGAGGAATAGCTGGTATCTCAACCGTCAAGGATGGCTTATAGTAACCAGCAGTCAAAAGTGGAACTGGCGGCTTTCTGCCACTGCTTGAATACTTTTCAGAGAATACGGCTGGCCAATTTCTAATACCCTCCACGCTGTTCCAGCTGGTTCTTAAGTCGCCATAGTTCGTTAAAGGTGGAGAGCAATAATCGTTGTTTTCCTTGTAAAAATCATCGCATACATATTGCTCGTCGATTTCTGGCGCATACATTCTGATGTCAGCAACGCCGTTACCATAAATATTAACTCCAGCTTCTATATAGCTTTCTATGGAGTTGTCTGGCGTAGAGGCGGGAACAATGCTAGGTCTTGATGGACATTCATTATTGTTTCCAAGCATTGCGTTCTGAGCGCTTGGGGCATTAACAATCCTCATGGAAGAATTGAGCTTTGATAAAATAGAGTTAAGTATTGGGTTGCAAACGCTGTATCTACTATTTTGTTCAAAATTTCCGTCGTTACCAACCAAGACTAAATTTCTGTCGCCCAAGTCTAACCAACGCTTGAGTCTATTCATGACTTCTATATTGCTGAAGTCTACTTCTGGACATATAATCATGATTACACCGGCATCGTCAGGTATATCATACTCGTCAAAAGAAGTTCGAACGAACGTCTTGTCAATCTCTGAAAACACGCTATCAAAATGTTGGAATGTTTCTGGGTGATCTTCCTCGTATACTGTTCTGTCTCTATTACCAAACTTTGAATATTCAACTACTTTATCATGCCTAAAATATTTTACGGCATCCAATACTCTAACAGCTCCAGCGTTTACATAAGAAGGCCACAATATCTGACCGGAATTATATGGGTTATAGTACGTGTTGGTATCATCAAACTCGTCCAAGCTATCAGTTGGGCAACCAAACGCTACAGCGTTTCCGCTGTCTTCAACTGCCACACTATATCCCATTCTAGAAGTAGGCGCAAACTCTTCAACTAAAGAAAGATAGCTTCCCTTGTAATCAATGTCGGTATAGCTGTATGTAAAGTTCTGTCTGTATTCTTGTATGGTGTTCTCGCCCCAATATTTTATGTCATTTCGGTAATCGTATTTTTCTTGATGAGACATGTTAAGAAATATGTTTCTATAAACACCAGATTCACCATCTTCAAAATTACCAGAAGCTTTGAGGAAATCAATATTGAATTTAAGTTGAGCGTAGTATTCATTAAACTCATCTTGTTCCAAATGAAAATCAATCCAGTTTTCAATATTGCTATACATTCTATCCTGCTCTTGTGGATCTCTTTCATAGATTGTAATCGCTTGATTAATATATGGAGATCCTATCGCCAAAATAGAACCATCTTCACTAATCTTGATAGATGTGCCAAATAAGTCGGCAGGAATAGTGTTGTCATCTGTAGGAGAAAAAATTTCTTGTATTAAATTCCAACTTCCAGATTCTTTTTCAAACAAATAAACACAACCGCCGCTGCTAGGTGGTATATTGAATTCTGGTAGGTTCTCGTTAAATACGCCAAAGCTCGCTGGATCTGTAAGTAGCTCTAAGAAATTCTGATTGATTAACCTGCCGCTGTCTAGAGTAAAATCGATAAGGGTGTTAGTTTGTAATATCCAGTTTTCATCGAGAGACGTAGTGCTAATGATCGCCCCAGATGAAGGATTACCAAAAACATCTTGGACTCCGCTATTAAAGGCGTATTCTTGAAAATATTCTTTGAACCTAGTAAGCGCTGGCTCTATAGAGGCTGATCCCAGCGATCTAGAATTATCAACGTAAACACCAAGTATTGCTGGAATATTATTGTGCTGTTTAGATGTGTCGTATGGATATAGCTCATTAAACGCATCTTTGATTTGTTCAAGAATTTCATCGTCAATATCTAAGAATTCTTGACTATTGTAAACTTCATTCCTATGTCTTGTAATTGGCTTTTTAGTAATAAATGTGGGCTTTGGTTCAGGGAAATCTGGGCTAGACTGTAAATCAAAATCAATTGGATGAAACACCACCACTTTGATAGAAAGAGATATAGTCGGCAAAGAGTAATATGTGTAAAGTAAATTTTTGGATCGGATAGTTTTAATTATATCTTTGTATGTAAGCTCTATGGTAGAGTCTCCAATTTTCACCAAAAACGAAGGTAAAAATTCATCAGTAAATACAAAGAATAAGATTTCATTTTCCTGAGTAATCAATTCTGGGAAAGTTCTAAACCATTGAGCGTTAGGAGCAGATACCGCCACAAGCTCTCTGTTGCTAGAAGTTATCCAAGGATCTTCATTCTTAATTTCATAAGCCTGAACGTTGCTGCCAAAATTTCTACCCTCTTGCCCAAGGGTCCAATTTCTTAAGACAATATCTATACCATCTTCTTGGGTTGCTGGAGTATCTACATAGCGATCTCTAGCAATGCCAGACGGTAATGAAAGCTGTGCCTCTAAATTCCAAGAAGCCTTATTTGCTGCAATTTGATCAAAGTCTGGTTCTGGCCCCCTTCTATATAGAAATACAGTTCCGGCATTTTGCAAAGTGTAGCTCGTCGGATCATAATCTAGAACCTGATGTTCATGCTCAATATTAATATTGGGAGAGCCAACAGCTAATAAATCTCCGTTGAGCGATATAGCAGAACCATACTCGTCATTAGCGTTGCGGGTGTTGGTTTGATTAAAACTGTCACCAACTAGCTTCAGGCCCGAATATGCAATATCGCTACCATCTACAGTGTATTCCCAGCTAGAAAGTTCTTTGGGTGCTGGTATCTTTGTTGAAGATCCTGCTTGTCCAATAAGATTGACAAAATACTTCTGAAGCGGCCACAGTCCATCTATCTTTCTGATACCATAGAAATGGCCGCTATAAGGCACATCAGAACCAAAAGCGTTTACTTCGGGGTTTGTATATACATCAGAGGCTCTAAATATACCTCCGTCAACGCATAATGGTTCAAACCAAACCGTGTCATGTGTTTCCACGCTAACATCTTCACATGTACCTATAGTGCAATTACCGTAGCATATTAACTCTACGCCTCTAATGGCATCTGTAGCAGGAACGGTAGCATAAATATCATCATCTGGAGAAATGTTTAGTCCCGGATTATCTGAGTCCCAACGTACAGTGTTATTGTCAGCAACGAAAAGATTTAAAGAGCCAGAAACTGGTTCGGTAGGTATATAGTTTGATAAATATAGCGGCATACCGCCACTGCTTGGCAATATATCTATTGTTCCAGAAACATATAGAGATGGAGTTCCAGTGGCAGAAAAAATTTCCGTATATGATTGATGCCAAACAGAAAGCATCATTGAGAAATACATCCGCTCACCAAGGGGAGCAGACATAAAGAGATTAAGATGATTGTCAAAAATTTCTGCTGGAAGATCTGGGGCTTTGAGGAATAGATTTAGACTTGGATCTTGATCGTTTTCTATGACATTTTCAGCAGATTTAGTATACAGCTTTAAATAAGAGGTGTCGTCTAGCGTGTAATTAAATTCAAATCCAGTAACACTATGTAAAGACATAGACTTGTATTGAACATTATCGCCAGAAGTGTAAAGAATGCTAGAGACATGGGGAGGAGTTTGTCCTGAATGATACAATGGCATGTCGTCATAATAGTATTCTTTGCCTCTGGTGTATAGAGACACATCGTCTTTCCAATAATAATCGCCGCCAACGAATAGATTAAATCCAGCCATTTTTTCCTCTTATAAGTTATCTATGGTTCGGGCTTTGTGTAAAGCCTCTGTGAGAGTAACTGTTATTCCATAAATACTAGTGCTTGCATCGTAGGCAGACCCAGAAGGATAAACAAGGTCATACTGTAGAAACATGTCTTGAACATCTTTAGATAAAAATTTATCGTCTAATAACTCTGAACTATTTAGTCTCTGGTCGAACTCGCTCCATTCTTCACTATCCTCGTTGAATAAATCATCAAAACTAAATCTACTAGAAATCTTATGTATGCACCCAGACGGAGGCAAATAATGGGTAGATCTATTAATTAGCCCAATATTATTATAGGGAGATTCTGGATTGTCCTTGCTCTTAGTATATAAACTAACTATTAGCTTCGGCCCTAGCTCTCCATTATTCCATATTATATCATCATATGTTACGTGATCTATTACAGTATCGACAACAAAAGCCTCCTCAAAAATTGAATACCCTCTTACAAAAGAGTTTGAAATTCTTGGTCTTATTCCGTGAAGAACATTTGGTGACGCAAAAGAGTCTGGTTTGCCGTCAAGATAAAATCGAAGCATATCATTTTCAACCTGTGTATGATAAGAGGTATTAAAATCAACGCCGCTTGGGGGTGTTATGCTGGAGTACGAGCTATACGCTAGGCCATCGCTCTTTACCCTGTGTACAATATAGTCTTTGCCATAACGGCTAGTAAATCTGTCAAATGCTAAATCAAATTCACAGATATTAAATGAGCCTAAATGCCACTTGTTTAAATCTTTATCAACATATGACCACGCCTTGTTGGTGTCTCTATTTTCTGCACTTTTCTGGATTAAGGTATCTCCAGACTGCGTAATTAGTGTTTGCTCGTTCTGAGTCACTAGTACAGTTTCCTCAGAATCAGAAACCTCATCAACAGCCCAATACTTTGTGTGAATTGAGTCTAAGAATGTAGAAGGATTGAATGCTAGCGGTATGTATTCTAATTGTGTACTTGGTGCAGAAATAGCTATATCGGTAATAAAACCGTTAAACCCAACATCCTCGCCGTGACTGTAGCCAAATGTTAAGTCGCTAAGACTCTGAGTAATAGTAAACGTGTCTGATTCTGCTCTAAGTCTATTAAATTCATAAGAATCTTTTTCGTTGTCTGTATAAAGAACTAACTTGCTATTTCCATTGTTGTTATAGGTTACAACTACCGATAATGGATATGTATAGTCAGTATATGGTATAGAGTCTTGAATTGTAACCAAGTTGTTTGCACTGTCTGTAGCATAAGCGGTTAAGTATCCACCATCGTAACCAAGTGCTAGCTCTAAATTGTTACCTGCGTCATGCTTTGAGAATATAATTCCAGAATTATACAGATTGTAGCCAACCCCGCTCATTGTAACGTCTGGACTAAATCTAACAAAGATAGCACATCCATCCGACAAGTCGAATGTTGGAAATGAAATATAACCAAGATCTCCAGAGACCCTAATTGCGTTGTCAAAAGCGTCAGCTATTTGTCCATATAATGGATCATTTTGATATCCATTGATACTTGTCCAATCTATGGTGGCATGATTGGTTGGATCATTGAAAAGAGAATTAGAATTAAATCTTAGCCCAATATTTTTAACCTTATCGTAGTTTCCAACGTAAGAGCCTTGCAAGGTGATTAAGTCGCGCATGTCTTCTGAAACAATATCATTGCCAATGTCATCATTAAATGAAAAATAACCACCAAAGAATGGTTTAGACAATTGAGGGTTAAAGAAGGAGAAATCGAATTCGTTAAAGTCAAATGGACCTATTGCTACCAAGCCATCAGCATTTCTCCACCTTCTTGAGTAATTAGTCTTGAGGGTGTCGTCAAAACCATAGCCATGTGGAATGTTGTTAATCGTAGACAAAGGAGAATATGATGGACCGGTGTTATTTGGATTGTCATCTAGATGCCTTGGAGCGGTAAACAATCTTGTGTCTTCACTTCCAAGTTCAACATTTTTATAGCCTAATAGATATAACGGCAGCGCATTAGAAGGCTTGTATGTTACAGCTAACGAAATATAAGCAATAGAAGCGCCGCTAGGTATGGGGCAAATATCTAAATATAAGTTCTCAAAGTAAGAACTCATGCTAAGATTATGGCTATTGTTATTAATGCTTTCTTCGTAGATTTTTAGAGGTACAGTGTATTCCATGAACTCTGTAGAATCAACGTGAGCAGATGTTGACTGATCAACAAGATAATGATCGCCGCCATCGTTTATTAACTCTGTTCTAACGTAAATATCTCCCTTATCAGAAATAGACTCAGAAGAAAGTCCGAACTCATCAGTTGGAGAAATGCCAGATATTATAGGTATAGATCCTACACCCTCCGTGTTTTGTAGAAAGCCGCCCTCTTGTGGGGTAACAGCTAAAAATTTGTCATCACTATAACCAACAACGTCTAAATAAAAACCGCTTGTATTAGGAGCCTTCTTGGCTATCACTTTTAAAACAACACTATCTATGTCAAAATAAGAATCTACTTCTGTAATTCTTTTGTATCCAGCGTAGTCAAACTCTTTTGTTGGAGAATTAAAACCAATATTAAAAGCACCATTAATGTATCGATTGATAGGCTTGGGTGGCTCATGAGCAAATTTGAGCAAAATTTTACCAGAATTAGAAATATCGGTAGAGTCTAGTGTAATATGTTTTTTGCTGTCACGCACTCTTAATATATCAATTAAGTCTTGGCAGCCAGAAGTAGTTGTATTATTGGATAGCGTGTCACTGGACGACCATAGATTTTCAGAAATTTGTGGGTATATATTGTTACTATAGTCTAGTAATTCAATCTTGTTGGGGAGTATTTCTCTGGTTATCCTTTGGCCAAAACCCTGCACATCAATAAACAGGTTAACAAAGTCTTGCATTCCAAAACCAAAGGAGCTACCACTGCTAGCCACCTCAAGGGCCGTAATTCTAATATGATTAGACGGGTTAATGTTGTAGAACTTGGACTGTGCGCCAATAGGCGCTCCATCAATGGCTAAATAATCATTACCTGAATCTGGTATAAAATTAACATTACAAGCCTTGTCTTCATAGCCGTCACTGAAGCCCTGACTGAATGATTGATCTTCACAGAAAATATCAAGTTTAAACTCTAGGGTGAGTGAAGTATTAGTGCTAATTATTGGAAAAAGAGGATCGCTGGCCCCAAGGGTAAAGTTATTAACTTTAGCATCTGTGATGTATGTTGTAAAGTTGCTGTTGTTAAAGTCTTCATAATTTGCATCACCACGAACCATTATGTCGTTATACTCTACAGCGACATTTCCATTGGAGTCTTTAATGGCAATGTCATATAGCTTATAAGATGGAGGAACACTGGATCCATAATTAGTTAGAGGTGCAGACGCTCTAATATAAAGATATGTTGTTTTTGGGGTGGAAATTGGTGTAGAAATTCCACAAATGTATTTAAATGTTCCATCTGTATAAATTGATGATGGTTGTATAAAAGTTTCTTTTTCGTCAGACAGTCTTGTGCTAACATCAAAGTTTTTAGTGTAATTTCCAAATGCAACACCCTCGTCTATACTGCTATAACAAGTAGCCCCATATCTTTCGTTAACAAAAAAATTTCCATTAAACCCAGTGTCAATATCTGATACTGGATACAATTTCTGATTAGCATGAAATTTATTGAGTTTAGCGGTTAATAGTGGGCTGTTGTTAAACTTATCTGTATATTTTACTTCCAAATTTCCTTTAGGAGAAAAATGTATAGAGCTATTGACGCTTCCAGAGACTCTAGAATTAATACGGGATGTGGATTTGATTCTTGAAGACAGCGCTACAGTATCAAGCCTAAAGGTCTTGAATTTAGAGCGAGACGATAGTTTAAGCTTAAGTGGCGCTTCTTTTGTGATGTTTGCTTTTACATTTGCATTAATTCTGCACTTGCCAACGGCTCTACATCTTACAACTTCTTTAGATTTTAACTTGACGACAACTCTATTATTTGCAGAGTTGTTGTTAGCCAATAAAAAACATGTTGACATCACTACACCTCACTAGAGCTTTCTACAACCCTTCCAGAAGGATCTACTTTAAGATTTCTGAACTTGCTACTAATCATTGATAGAAGCTCTTGCTTTAATCCGTTAGTAAGCGACTGAAGGAACGAAGTTCCAGTGAGATTTATATTGATATTTGTTGGTTCAAGCTGAATTGTAAACTTGGTGTTTTGTAGTGTTTCTATGCTTTTGAGAATTGTGTCATTAAACTTCTCTAGGGCTGTGCTAAACTGCGTCATGGCCGATGTGTCAAAACCCATACCCTTGTCTTCTGACTTGGAATCTGTAGAAACATTGTTCACAGACATTACACCAGATCTTAGGGCTGATGGACCGACTGCGGCGGCTTGAATGCCTTGCTTGATGGCTTGGACAATTTCTGATGTATTATTTCTATTGGCAGATTTGTCATTCATCGACGTTATAAGGGCTGAAATATCAGACAAAGCAGTAGTCGCTGATGCTTGTAGTTCTTGGCCTTGACCAGAGAAGTCGCCAACAGTCGATGCGGCTGATTCTTTTTGCAATCTATTTCTAGCTTCAGCTTCGTTGATTGCGGTTTTTTCTGTAAGCGCCTTTTTGAAAGTATCAGAATCAGCACCGCTAGCAAAAGGATTCCAAGATTCAGAGCGTCTTTGCTCTTCTCTGCCTTGTTTCTCAACTGCTTGAAAGCTTTTCTCTGATCTAGCAACGTCGCTAAGGCTAGCCCCTGCTCCATAATTAGTGTCAAAATCTTGTTGGCTCATGCCAGTAGCCTGTAAAAACTGTTTGATTCCACCGCCACCTTCTTGGGCTGCTAGTGCTTGTTTTTCTCTGGACATACTAGAAGCAACTCTTTGGGCAGAAGATTTTTCAAGGGCTGATAATTTGTCATAATTCTCAGTCCCACCAGTGTATCCAGCAGCCTCCGCTCTCTTTTGGGTTGTTTCAGACATGCTTGCAGAAGCTTTGCCTTCTTGTGCGGCCACAGCTATATTGCTTTGAGCTAAAGATGCTGCATCTTGAATGCCACCGGCAAGGTTGTAGCCACCCTCAACAATTTTACCAACTGGATTCAGAGCGCCCTCTAAGCCACCTAGTAAACTAGCCATCTGTCCATCGATAGCTGTTACTCCGGTCTGTAAAGATCCAAGACCCCAGCTTTCAAGCATTCCTCCAAAATCTCTTGTTGTTTTTGTTATTTTATCAGCATTGTAAGCGTTGGGATCAGAAAGAAAACTTCCAGCTTCCATTGCGCCATCTATTATAGTGCCAAGACCGGGGGCAACCTTGCTAAACCCTTTAACCGCAGTGTTTGCAACGGGGGCAAGTCTGCCAAGATTTTTCGCTGCAAATTCAGCCCCTTCACCTAAGAGCTTGGTGGATTTAGATGCAAGCTTGCCGCCAACTTCGGCTGTCTTATTGCCTGTAACTTTTCCTATTATGCCTCCAGCAAAATTAGAAGCTTTTTGAAGTTTTGTTGCATCATCAGCAAGACCGATACCACTTTTGCCTAACTTGAATTCTGATAACAAATTGGAGACACCTTGGCCAGCTTTTGTTTGCTTTAAAGCTCCAAGTTTATCAGCAACGTAACCGCCAGCCCTTGACCCCCTGATGGAAGAAACTGCATCTGAACCAAGGTTTTTGGCTTGAGTAAGTTTTTCGCCAACATAACCGCCAGCCCTTGACCCCCTGATGGCAGAAACTGCATCTGAACCAAGGTTTTTGGCTTGAGTAAGCTTTTCGCCAACATAACCCGTAGCAGCTGCTAACCTTCCTCCCTTGCCAGCGGTTGAAGCGGCCATGTCTGCCATCTCTACTCCTCCGCTGACGCCACCAGACATCAAACCTCTTATGCCATATGCTCCCAAGCCAACTCCAGCGCCCCCTACAGCAATTCTGGAAGCTGTACCACCAATAGGCTCTTCGGAATACGATGGTAGTAACGAAGCCTGCGTGGATGGAGGTGGGGTTTGGGCCGCTGGGGCTTGACCCGCTGGGGCTTGACCCGCTGGGGCTTGACCCGCCGGGGCTTGGGCCGCTGGAGGTTGACCAGCTGGAGCGGGAGCGTTTGGTAGATTTTTACCCTTATTAGCCTGAACCTCTGCGTTTGCATCAGCCTTAGCTTTCTCCGCAGCTTGCACTTGAAGTTCAGCCGCTCTCATTTGAATATCAGCCGCTTGTTTGTCCATATCAGCAAAGCCAGTCAGAGTACCAGCAAGCTGTTGTATTTCATTATTAGCAGCCTGTTCAGCAGGAGACATCTGAGTGCCTTGCTGCGCCATCATTGCTGCTTGTGCTGGGTCAAGACCTCTAGCTTGTAATGTAGCCCCAGCTGCACGTTCTAATAATCCACCCGGACCCTGAATTTGTTGACCACCAATCTCCGTGACGCCAGCCGCTGCCTGTCTCTTGATTTCATTGAAAGCCTTTTGTAAAGTATCGGCATCAAAATCTGCAAGATTACCACCGCCCGAAATTGCATCAATAGCTCCCTGAGTAGCTTGAGAATCAAAAAAGCCCTCAGTGTCTCCAGACATTAAAGCATCAAAGGAGTCTTGCTGCAACTTATTCTTGGCTTTGATAATGTCAATTTCTTTACGCTTTATATCAATAAGTGTTTTAGTTGTGTTATAAAGCTCTTGGTTTTGCTTAGTAAGATTTGCTTCTTCATTACTAAGCTTAACTCCACCCTCTCCTTGAAGTTGTTTGCGGGCAGCTATAGCTGCTGGGTCATCATTTGGGCCAGCTGCTTGAGTTCTAATAGCGCCAATTTCGGCCTGTCTGCGTTGTAGATCTTTTTGTTGTTGGCGAATGTCAGCAGCGCTTGTGCCACCAAGAGCGGCCTGACCCTGACCAACGCCAGCGTTATAGCGATCAACAGCCATTTTTGATTGCTGTTGCGTTGTAAGAGCAGGGCCACCAGCGGAAGCAATAATTTCTCTAGCTTCTTTTTCTAGATCAAAGCCCTTTCTAATGCCCGCCACCATATCATTTTCTGCGGCAGCTCGTTTCTTGGCAGCGTCAACAATGGCCATTTGATATTGTTGCTCTGCCTCAACAATTTTCTTGGCTTGCTCAAGGGTTTCAACACCAAGCTGTTTAAAGACCTCCTCTATCTGACTATAATCACCGTTAGCGATCTTGGCGTAATCTATGTCCATACCTTTGAGCATGTCTTCTAATCTAGACTTTACCTCGTCGCCCATGCCGGGGGGTAACGAATTAACAATTGTGTCAAACAAACCTTGAAACTTGGCTTCATCTCCACCCTCAAGACCGCCAAGACCAGTAGCAGATCGATCTTTAAGCTTTTGGCTAAACACTTTAAGTCCAGCTTGGGCATTTGCTTGAGCTTGATTAACGGCGCTAAGATTTTCTTCAAACTTCTGAATCTGAGCGTCATCAGCGCCAAAACTTCTTAAGGCATCGGATGTTTGTTTAAGTGCGTTTTGGAATACATCAGGACTCATCCCTGCGGCGGCAGAAGTAATACCAGCCTGTAGCGTTTCAAAGCTGCGCATGACACTAACATTACCAGCCTCTTGAGCAGCTGCATAATTAGACATAGCATTAGAGAAAGCACCGGCAGCGCCCTGTGCGCCCATTAAACCAAGATTCATTGCGGCGAAGTATTTTTGTTCTTTCTCAACTTCTTTTTGAAGATTCTCCATCGACTTTGCAAGATCGTCAGCTTGTTGTTGAGCTTGTTTTGCCCACTCTCTTAATTGTGCTGCTCCTTCTTCGTCTCCAGCTAGCTCCTTTTTGATTGCTTGCTTTCTAAGATCACTTGCCTCTTGTCGCTTTGCTCCAACGTCGCTCTGTTGAATTGCTTCTTCTAAACCGCCACCGGCAACAAAAGTAGATCTAGCTTGAGCTAACTGGAAAGGCTTGGTCATTTCAAAGCGTTTTGCTTCTGCGTCCATGCTACTCTTAATGGCTGCTTTATTTTCGTCATCAATTTGTTTATTTCTTTGATCACTTGTATCCATGTAACCAAAAGTTAAGTAAGCGCCAATATCCCTAGCTATGCCACCTTTGTTTTTATTGTTTTCTTCAACTGCCTTTTTAGTTTTTTCTCGTTGGGTGTCTACAGAAGAAGTAGCAGCACGAACTTGATTGAGAGCTTGTCCCGCGCTAATAGAGCCATTCTTGAAATCTTCCATCGCCTGAGAGCTTGTTCTCTGGGCGTCTGCAAAATCTTTTGTTGCCTTCGCAGCGGCAGCTTGAGCGCCAGCTAAAGCAACAACGCTAGCAGCGCTTTTGCCGCCAAAAAGTTGATTTAGACCATCAGTAAATCCGGGAGCTACAGCGTTTAACAACGTTGCGCCAAGAGTTCCTATTGCGCCACCTATAATAGCTCCAAATGGGCCACCAAAAAAGGTTCCAATAGCAGCGCCAGCTGTGCCACCAATCATTCTGGCCGTATTACCAGATTCTAAGCTAGCCTTTTTACCAGCTTCTTTTTCAGCGCCTTCGATATCTCCTGATTCAATGGCTTTATTTAACTTTGCTGTATTATCGTACAATGCAGAAATGCCAGAATTCAACAAACTTATAGTTGCCGCAGCCGTAGCAACAGGGCCAATAAAGGCAGTTACCCCAGCTGTTAGTCTAGTAATCTGAGGGGCTAATCTTCCAAAAGATTTAGACGTTCTGCCAATAAATTTGCCAACACCTTCTAGAGCAGCGCCCTTTCTGCCGCCCATTTGTTTGCCCATTGCCCTGATTCTACCGCCGAACTGACGCCCTCGCGCAGATAAATCACGAACGCCTCTACCAGCTTTTTTTCCAACCTCCCAAGCGTTTCCTTTATCCCCCTTTAAGAAATTACCTACATCACCAAGACTTACATCTTTGAACATACTCTTAATGCCATCCTGCATACTTTGAGGCAGCATAGACATAGAAGTAGCAACTAAGTTTACTGCGCCCAAGAGAGATCCAAATGAATTAAGAATACCGGCAGAAGCTCTTTCGAATGAGCTACTATTTTCGTCAATTGTTGGAGTTAGCATAGATAAAGCCACTTGCGCTCCCAGCAGCTGGGAAGTAAGTTTATCCAGCCCCATTATTCCACCGCCACCGCTATCGCCATCAGCGCCCTTGCCACCACCACCGCCACTTGGTGGCTTAATGGGAGGCGTAGTGCCAAAAGTCTCAACAAAAGTACTGGGTTTACCGCCCTTGCTACTAGCAGCTTTGGCAGCTTGAGCTTCAGCTTTTGCAGATTGAGCCTGACTTATTAAGTCTTTCTTTTTATTTTGGGCTTGGGTAAGCGCTTCTTCAGCTTTCAAAGCTTTGGATATAACAGCTTCTTGCTCTTGAATCAATGCTTTCTGACGATTGTGAGCTTCACGTAATTGCTGGCGAACATCTACTCCAGCTTTATCAGAAGCGCGCAACTGAGCTATAACGTTGTTTTCTTTTTGTATCTCTGATTGAAGACGGCTTTCTTCAACTTTAAGACCGGCGAGGCTTGAAGTCTGTGCATTTATTTCTGTGGATAACTTTGCAATATTACCCGTCAAACTCTTCCATAAATCATCTGGAGGGCCACCACCACCACCAAGGGCGGCTGGTGCAGATGGACTGTCTTTTGGAGTAGGAGGAACGCTGGTAGAACTAGAAGCTGTAAACCTTTCTCGCTCCTTAAAATAAAGATCTTCTTGAGAGGATAAAGCGCCAGTAAAGCGACCACCTTCAGAAGACTTAGCAATTTCAACGCCGGGGGCAGTAAATGACTTTGTAGAAACATAAGCTTGGTCGGCTTTGAGCCTTTCTTGTAAAGCCTTGGCTTCTGCCGCCACTGTCTTGTCAGCACTATTTGCTAGCTCGTCTAAACCAGAAATCAGCCCGTCAAAGGTAGCGTTACCGCTTTC
>Ga0181580_10001679_pt1 | contig 17783 bp, 10 predicted proteins | sample 071ome_23_FD_132413 | JGI IMG/M metagenome (GOLD analysis project Ga0181580, IMG submission 132413) | Coastal salt marsh microbial communities from the Groves Creek Marsh, Skidaway Island, Georgia - 071403BT metaG (megahit assembly) | ecosystem: Environmental > Aquatic > Marine > Intertidal... | reverse complement strand
TCACCAACCCTCCTCTCGTGCGTGTTCGAGTGGGTCGCCCGATCGTTCTCCGTGGCAAGCAGCCCGAACCGGCGACCAAGCGCATCATGTCGGCGATCACGACGCTCTTGCCCGACGAGGCCCGCGTGAAACGCACCCCCACCGAGGCCGAACTCCTTTTGACTTTTCCGCCCGGCTACTCCGGGGATCCCGAGCGCGAAACGAGTCGTCGACCCGGAACCGACTGACGTCGATGGATCAGCGGTGGGGAAACGCCGCTCCGTCGAAACGGTCGACGGTGGCGAAGTCGTCGACTGAGTGACGCTTCAGCCGAGTCGGTTGCTTCACCGGGTGACCGAGAAAGATCGTGGCGGCCAAGGCGTGGTGTTCAGGAAGGCCAAGGAGCGGTCCGGTCACGTTCTCGGCGCGCGACGCAAAGGTCGTGATCACGCCACCGAGCCCTTCGGAACGGGCGGCCAACAGCAAATTCCAGCAGAACGGATACACCGATGCGCCGCCAGTGATGGGGGAGCGATCAAGGTCCTTGTCCATCATGGCGATTCGGGTCAGGTCGGCGGCGACAGCGAGGACCACCGGAATGGTGGCGATCTCCGTGAGCAGTTGATTGGGAACGTTCCCGGGACGTTTCGACTCGAGTTCGTAAGGAGCAGGAGGCGCCGAGGAGAACGGCGTGATTCCGGTGGCCGAAATGGCGGCGTATTCGTCCCATACCGGCGTCATGGCATCGGCGAGACGACGGCGCAATTCGGGGTCTTTGACGACGGCCACGCGCCATGGCTGGCGATTCCCACCACTTGGAGCGAAACGTGCGATGTCGAGAACGCGAGCGAGTACCGAGTCGTCGACAGGTTCGTCGGTGAACGCACGAACCGAGCCGGTACCGCGCAGTGCATCGATGAGATCCATGTCGACTGCCGATCGAGTCAGTTGCCTCGTGCGACCTTGGCGCGCACGATGTTGAGCGCCGATCCGGCCTTGAACCACTCGACCTGTTCGTCGCTGAAGGTGTGCACGGCTTCGAAGTCGATCGTGTTGCCGTCGGGCTTCACGATCTGACAGCGGACGTTGCGTCCCGGCACGGGAGGTAGTCCGAGCACGTTGATGCGATCGCTCTCACCGATGAGGTCGTAGGTGTTCGGGTCGGCGAATGTGAGAGGCACGAGACCCTGCTTTTTCAAGTTGGTCTCGTGGATACGGGCGAACGATCGGGCGAAGATGACGACACCACCGCGGAATCGAGGTTCCATGGCCGCGTGCTCACGAGACGAACCTTCGCCGTAGTTGCGGTCGCCGATTGCGCACCACGAAATTCCGGCTTCGCTGTAACGCTTGGCGATGTCGGGATACGACCGTGTGCCGCCATCGGTGATGTCGAGTCCCTCGCCGGCAGCACCTGTGAAGGCGTTGACGGCACCGAGGAAGAGGTTGCCCGAGATGTTCTCGAGGTGTCCGCGATAGGTGAGCCATTTGCCGGCCGCCGAGATGTGGTCGGTGGTGCATTTGCCCTGTGCCTTCATGAGGATCGGTAGTCCGAGGTAGTCCTGTCCGTTCCAGGCTGGGAACGGCTGCAGGAGCTGGAGTCGGGAACTCGCCGGATCGACCGACACCGTGATTCCTCCGCCATCGGCAGGCGGGGCGGTGAACGTGTTGCTCCCGGCGTCGTAGCCGCGATCGGGGAGGACTTCACCGATCGGCGGATCGAGTCGGACCTCGGTGCCGTCAGGCGCGGTGAGTGTGTCGGTCGTGGGATCGAAGTCGAGGCGACCGGCCAGAGCGATGGCCATGACCGTGTCAGGAGAGGTCACGAAACTCAGCGTGTTGGCCGACCCGTCGTTGCGCTTCGGGAAGTTGCGGTTGAAGGAGTTGACGATGGAGTTCGGCTTGTCGGTGATCTCCTTGGCCCGCTCCCACTGGCCGATGCACGGTCCGCAGGCGTTGGCGAGCACAGTTGCGCCGATCGCTTCGAGGTCGGCCAGGAGGCCGTCGCGCTCGATGGTGGCTCGGATCTGCTCGGAGCCCGGTGTGATGAGGAGCTCGCACTTGGCTCGTAGTCCTTTGGCTGCGGCTTGACGAGCGATCGACGCTGCACGCGTGATGTCTTCATAGGACGAGTTGGTGCACGAACCGATGAGTGCGGCCGACACCTCGAGCGGCCAGTCGTTGGCCGCGGCTGCCGCGCCGACTTCGTGGCCAACTTTGTGCGCACGGTCGGGGGAGTGCGGGCCGTTGATGAGTGGCTTCAGTTGATCGAGATCGATCTCGACGATCTGGTCGTAGTGGGCACCGTCGTCGGGACGAAGATGTTCGGCCACCTTGTCCGCAGCATCGGCGATGTCTTCGCGGCCGGTGGCCTTCAGGTACACCGACATGTTGAGGTCGTAGCCGAACACCGAGCAGGTGGCGCCGATCTCGGCACCCATGTTGCAGATCGTGGCCTTGCCGGTGGCCGAGATGCTGTCGGCCCCTGGTCCGAAGTACTCGACGATGGCTCCCGTGCCACCTTCGACGGTCAGTACTCGAGCAACTTCGAGGATGACATCTTTCGGTGACGACCAGCCACTCAGGGTTCCGGTGAGCTTGACACCGATCACCTTGGGCCACTTCACGTTGAACGGAAAGCCGGTCATGACGTCGACCGCATCGGCACCGCCGACTCCGATGGCGACCATGCCGAGTCCGCCGGCGTTCGGAGTGTGGCTATCTGTTCCGATCATCATGCCGCCGGGAAAGGCGTAGTTCTCGAGCACCACCTGGTGGATGATTCCGCTGCCAGGCCCCCAGAATCCGATGCCGTATTTCGCCGACACGGTTCGTAGGAAGTCGTACACCTCGCGGTTGTCGTCGATGGCGACACCGAGGTCGATTTTGGCACCGACCTTGGCCAAGATGAGGTGGTCGCAGTGCACGGTCGACGGAACGGCGGTGGTGGGAAGCCCGGCCGTCATGAACTGCAACAGCGCCATCTGCGCAGTCGCATCCTGCATTGCGACGCGGTCGGGGTTGAAGTCGGCGTAACTGTCGCCGCGCTCCATCTCTTGCGAGGCCGGGTCGACCAAGTGGTTGACGAGGATCTTCTCGGTGAGCGTGAGCGGACGTCCGAGGCGCTGACGTCCGAGTGCGACGCGTTCGGGAAGGTTCGCGTACACGTTGGCGACGAGTTCGATGGGGGTTCCGGCGGTCACGGTGCTCATGGAGACAAGTATAATACAAGTGTGCGGGAGATCAGATACCGAACTATCGCCGAGGAGATTCGTCGTCGCATTGCAGACGGCGAGTACGCCCCCGGGCGACTGCTGCCGTCGGAATCTGAACTCGTCACCGAGTTCGACGTCAGTCGAGTCACTGTGCGGCGGGCGCTCGAGTCGTTACGCGACGAAACTCTGGTCGATGCTCGCCAGGGATTCGGATGGTTCGTGGCCGCCGAGCCGCTGCAGCAGAGTCTCGGACGACTGGCCACCATCGAAGCCCAGTTGGCCGAAGGAGGGATTCGCCCCGAGCGACGAGTGCTCGAATTCGGATTCGAACGGGCGTCTCGTCGAGTGAAAGCAGTACTCGGTGCCGATCAGGTTCTACGGGTGAAGCGTCTCAATTTGGCCGATGGCGAGCCGTTCGCGGTGGTCACCGTGTGGTGTCGAGCCGATCTCGGGCAGCACTTGTCTCGTGCCGACGTCGAACGTTCGCCGTTCTACGAACTTCTCGACGTCCCACTGAAAGGCGCGACCCAGACCATCGGCGCCGACGCTGCATCGGCGGGCGACTCCGAACTACTCGGTGTTCCAGTCGGTTCGCCGGTTCTGCGATGTGTGCGCACCACGACCGACACCGACGGTCGTGCCGTTCTCTACTCCGAACACGTTTTTGCGGCCCATCGCACCGAATTCGTGGTCGACCTCCCGTCGGCCGAACCCTCGATGGCTCCGACCGGTTTGCGACTGGTCGAGTAAGGCGAGCCGAGGGACCCCGGAGGCCCGTCGCCCGACAACTAGCCTCGGCTCGTCATGGGCGGGGTAGCGGCTGATCGGAGCGCAGAACAGCCGGTCGTCGCGACCGAACTGGGTCATGTGGCGGGCCTCGACGGCATCCGAGGTATCGGCGTCGTCATCGTGCTCCTGTATCACCACAGCATCACCTGGATCACCGGTGGCGAACTTCTCGTCTCGATGTTTTTCACCTTGTCCGGTTTTCTCATCACCCGGCTTCTGGTCGCCGAATGGGGTCGGAAGGGGACGGTGTCGTTGCGCTCGTTCTACGACCGACGGGTACGGCGCCTGTTCCCGGCCTCGTTCGCGCTTCTTCTCGGTGTGGCAGTCCTGTGGACCGCGTTCCCGGGTTCGGGACGTCGGTTCGCACCGTGGGAATGGCTGAGTGGGCTCTTCTATTTCGAGAACGTCTACTTGCAGTCGGCGGGCAAGGACTACGGAGGTCTGTTCGGGCTGGGCAATCCGCTCCAACACCTGTGGAGTCTCTCGCTGGAGGAGCAGGTGTACTTGGTGTTTCCCGTACTCGTCCTCTTTATGTTGAAGGGACGGCACACCAAGGCAGCCGTCTGGCGATTGTTCGCCATCCTCGCAGCCATGGCGACCGTCGGATTCGCGCTCGGTGGTCTCTATATGACTCGTGCGCCGTTGTGGGACGAACTTCCGGGTCTGGCGTCGAAGTGCGACGGTTCGTCGTGCGCCTACTACGCCACCGAAGTACGGGTGGCCGAGTTCTTGCTGGGGGCGGCTTTCGCAGTTCTGTGGTCGGTGTGGAAGTACGCGCCGCGCGTCATCGACACATTGAAGCGTCCGATCTTCGTCGCTTTGTCGTGGCCGTTCCTCGTGTTCAGTTACGCGGTCTGGTGGAATCTTGGTTGGCGTAACGAGTACGCCGACGTCTTCTTCCCGTGGGGTGTTCTCTTCAACGGGTTCTTGACCATTGGGCTGATTCTCTTTTCGTTGGCCGACGTTGGAATGACGAAGTTCCTTGCTCTGCGGCCAATCGTGTGGATGGGGCACACCACCTACACGATCTATCTCGTGCATTGGCCGGTGTTCCTCTGGTGGGAGTCGCTGAGGATCGACGTGTCGTTCCCGCGCTGGCGCATACCGATCGTCGACTGGGTTCTGGTCGATCGATTCTGGACGTTCTGCATCAAGACCGGAATCACCCTGGCCATCGTCACCGCGCTCTACTACGCCCTCGAAGACCCGGTTCGTAAGCGCAAGATGTGGGCCGGAAGGCGGCTCTACGGCTGGTTGACGGTGATGGCTGTGGTCGGGGTGCTCGTCGTCGCTCTGGGCGTCGATCGGCGCGCATCGGCCGACGACTTGTTGAGCACACTCGATCGAGACGCTCTGTTACTGCAGCAGCGAATCATCGAAGATCTCCCCGCGGTGCCGCCCGACGCACCGAACACGTCCGAAGTCGATGCGGGTCTGCCGGCACGGGTGTTGTTCGTCGGTGATTCGCAGAGCTGGGTGTTGGTCGCCGGTCTCGACGACTGGGGGGTCGACCATGGCGTGTTCCTTGCGTCGAGTCCAGGAGTTGGTTGCGGAATCGGATCCGACACCCGAATCGAATACCTGGGGATCGAATCCGACGGCCGCGCCGGCTGTGCCGAATGGCGAGACGCTCTGCCGAACATCGTCGACAAGTTGAAGCCCAATGTCGTCGTGATCGTGGGTGGAACGGCTGATCTCTCGAATCGCGTGTTGCCGGGAACGTCGACGTGGTCCCACGTCGGAGAGTTTGATTACGACACGTGGCTCCGATCGGAGATGGAGGCCTTCGTCGATGTCGTCGCGGCTACCGGGGCCGACGTGATGTGGTTCTCGAGTCCGTCGGTCGATCTTCCCTACATCGCTGGTGAAACCGGAATTCCACCTTTCGACGAGGCGTCACCGGAGAGAACCGAGCGTTACAACGAGATCATCCGTGGCGTGTCTGCAGACGACGAGCGCGTGACCTTCGCCGATTTCGCGAGTGCTGTGCGTGCTCATCCTGGTGGTGAGTTCGAACCCCGAATGCGTCCCGACGGTGCGCACATCGATTTGAAATATGCGCCCGAACTGATCGACTGGATCGATGACGCGATCCGGAGCCTCCATGCGAGATGATCGGGTCGCTCGGCTCGAGATTCTCGGTCGTCGTTGGAAGGAGTCGGCGGCCATCCCGGCAATGACGTTTTGGTCGGCGGTCTACGTTTTGCTCGTCGCCACCGATTCGGGTTTCGACACCAGCTACTTGAACTTCGGTTGGCAACTCGTCCCGTGGGATGTGTTGTCGTCCGATCCTCTCCGCAGCGTCTGGTACCTGCACGTACAGCCACCGGGCTGGAATCTGTTCCTCGGCGTACCGGCTTGGTTGTCGCCGCTGTCGGATCGAGTCACCGTTCAACTCTTGATGCTCGGACTTGGCCTCGTGGTGGTGGCTCTGTCGGCGACGCTCGCCCGCGAACTCGGACTCGGTCGTCGGGCATCGGTGGCTGTGGCGCTGGTGGCCACGTTGCATCCCGAAGTTCTGAAGGGAGTTTTCGAACCCAATTACGAATTGGGCGTAGCGGCTCTACTTCTGGCCGTTGCGGTCGCCGTTTCACGCCTCGAGTCGACGTCGAACTTCGGCCGTCGCTTCGTGTCGTTGTCGGCCGTCCTCACCGTTCTCGTGATGACGCGAAGTCTGTATCACCCGATTCTTCTCATGGTGATCCTCGCCGTCCTGGGAGTATGGGGTCGTCGTCGACTCGATCGCCGAAGCCTGATCGTCGCCGTACTCGTGCCGCTCGTCCTGGTGGGCGGCTGGATGGTGAAGAACCAGGTGTTGTTCGGCCAAGCCAATCTGTCGAGTTGGTTCGGGATGAATCTCCAACGCGCGGTGATTCCGGTCCTCGATCGTGACGATCTGGAGCAGATGTATGCGAACGGAGAGGTGTCCGACATTGCGATGGTCGGACCCTTCGGCGACTACGGACTGTACGAACCGTTCGTCGAACCGTGTGCGCCGTCTCATTCGCACCGTTCTCTCACTGAACCTCGTCGCACCACCGATGACGTCAGCCCCAACTTCAACTTCGAGTGCTTTCTTCCCGTCTTCGAGCAGGCTGGTGACGACGCCTGGGCGGTGATCCGGGCGCATCCCGAAGCCTGGGTAGAGGGCCGATTGTGGTCGTTGCGAACCACGTTCGCGGTGGCCACCTCACCCGGAGACTCGCCATCCATCGTGATGCGGGTGCTCGACGACGTCTACTCGGTGACTCGGATCGACTACCGCGGAGTGTTGACCACTGAAGGTTGGGGCACGCCGATATATGGCCGTCTCGTGGCGCCGACCGACTTCGGACTGCTGCTCGTCGGCGTCTACGGCGTTCTGATCGTCGCGGGAGTCGGCGTGGTCGTCCGCGGGTCGCTCCGTAAGCGGATGGATGTCGGAGACTGGACGATCGCCGTGGCCGCTGTGCTGGCTGCGTTCACAGTGGTGGTCGGCGCGGTCGCCGAACTGGGCGAGCAATCGCGATTCCGAACAGCGGTCGATCCGTTGGCGACCGTCGTCGTCTCAGTACTTCTGGCGCGCTTCGTCTCGCGGATGCGAGATCGTCGCAAGCGAAATCAATCACAGGCCGCGTCGGTCGGCTCGTAGACGATTGCGCCGGCGCGTTCGGTCCGTCTGAGGCGACCCGAGTCCACTTCGGCGTCGAGTAGTGCGAGATTCACGGCGAAGAACATCGCCTGATCGCTGACGACCACCGCGCCATCGGCCTGTGCAAGTGAGCACGGAAGTCGACGGTAGATCGGCTCGACGTCCACCTCTTCTCCGGTCAGCATCTTCACCGACGTGGGTGCGTAGGCAGCTGGGATCCCGGTGTCCCAGTGCACACCGTCGGCATCGTTCGTGATCACGATCGACACGTCGAGCTCGGTTGCGGCGCGCGAATAGGACGAGACGGAGTCGTCGTCGCTGAATCTTTCGTTCAGGTTCGACGGATCGACGGCGACGACGAGCCACATTGTCGAAGCGATCACCGCAACGCCGAGTGAGCGACGCGAGGTGGGTGTCGCCCAGACGAGGGCTACCAGCGAGAGAATTCCACTAGGGAGCAGCAGGCGGTTGTCGGCGATGACAAGGGCGTCGAACCCCATCATGCCGGCCACGAGCCCTGAGGTGATGACGGCGGCGGCGACGAAAGCGATCTGGCTCGTTGCTGGTAGTCGTGATCGTCCGCGGACGTAGCCGATCACTGCGATGGTCAATACGGCGATCCACGCGAGCACGACGATCCACGACCACCACGACGGACCTTCGGTCGTGAAGTAGGTGCGACGTATGTCCCCTTGGCGTGAATCGAACCAGCCGCCCACCGATCGGGCGAAGACCTCGAGGTCGACGCGGTCGACACCTCGCCATCCGGCGTTGTGTCCACCGCCGTTCGCCGACGCCAGAGCGATATTGGAGGCTGCTGGCACCATGAGGAGAGCGACTGACACAAATGCTCGCCGGCGATCTCCCGTTCGTCGATAGAGCTCCCATCCGGCGAGGAGCGCGAGCGGCGCTCCGATGAACCGAAGGAGTGAGGTGGCGACGGTGAGAATGGCGACGGGCCACCATCGGCCACCTTCCCGATATTTCGCCAAGGCGATCACGAGGGCGAGGGTCGACGCGCAGAACAGAGATTCCGACAGTGCGCCTTGAGTCACGAGGCGCATCGTCGGCATAGCCGCCAATGCGATGCCGAAAGTCGCGAGCCAACCCAGTCGAAGCCGATCGACATCGGTTCTGTCCGGCCGTCGGTCGCCGACCACCACGAGCACAGCGACTGCCGAGACGGCTGCGACGACGAGGAGGTGCATGGCGAGGCGAACACCGATGACGGCTCCGAGTGAACCGGCGACGAGTGGATATCCGACCGGGAAATCGACGAAGGGGAGTCGTCCCCCTCGCTCGAGGAAATCGAGGGCGTCGAAGTTGCTGAACGACGGTGCCAACTGTGTCGTGAAGGGGCGTCCGTCAGCCACTGCCTGGGCGCCGCTCCAGTAGGTGACGGTGTCGAGCAGGTGGACGATCCCGTCCCGAAGCTGGACGACGGCCACCAATGCCGCTCCGATCGCAGCGACCAGGATCGCCGCGAACACTGCCCGACGATCGAGTGTGGTCGAGTCGCGTCGCACACGGTGAGTCTGGCAGGTCGTCGACCTGCCAACATGGCCTCATGAGTGCTGATGACCGAGTGTCAATATCCGTGAGCGGTGGAGTCGCCGACGTGCGAATGAACCGACCCGACAAGCGCAACGCGCTCGACGGCGACATGTTCCTCGGTTTGGCACAGGCCGGTGAACGTCTGAAGAACGACTCGTCGGTGCGCGTCGTCGTGTTGTCGGGTGAGGGTTCGTCGTTCTGCGCCGGACTCGACTTCGGATCGTTCCAGCAGATGGCTGGTGGCGCCGGCCCGTCGAACGAGGGTGGCAATCCGGGGAGCATGGAAGAGGGTCGCATCACCCATCTCGGCCAACAGGTGGCGTGGGTGTGGCAGGAGATCCCGGTGCCCGTGATCGCCGCCGTCCACGGGCACGCGCTGGGGGGCGGCATTCAGATCGCTCTCGGCGCCGACATTCGCATCGTTCATCCCGACACGCAGATGTCGGTCCGTGAGATCCACTGGGGGCTCGTTCCCGACATGACCGGGTCCCTCGTGCTGTCCCGTCTCGTCCGACCCGACATAGCGAAGGAGTTGGTGTTCACGGCGCGCGTCTTCTCGGGTCGTGAAGCCTTCGACCTCGGCCTGGCGACCCGGCTGTCCGACGATCCGCGCGCCGATGCTCTGGCGATGGCGACCGAGATCGCCGGGCGCAGCCCCGACGCAGTGCGGGGAGCCAAGGCCCTTCTCAATCAGATGTTCGCCGAGCGAGCGGCCGATCAGTTCGCCGCCGAGCGTCGGATCATCGGGTCGTTGATCGGCCGACCCAACCAGGTCGAGGCGGTCATGGCCAATTTCGAGAAGAGAAACCCGGTCTTTTCCGATCCGAGCTGACGGTGGCGCCGATTTCGTGACGAACTCGTGACGTTCGTGTGACGCGAAACGTCGCCGACGTGGGCAAATGGTTGGCGGCGGTCCGGAGACCCTCCTAGGATTCGAGAGCCGTTCGGGCCAGCGTCGTCCCGGGGGCCACCAACATCACGTTGTCCGTGGACCCGAGAGAGTGACCATGACCATTTCTATGAACGCGTCCGGCCTGCCCATGGCTCACGGCCTGTACGACCCTCGTTTCGAGCACGATGCCTGTGGAGTGTCGTTCGTGGCCGACATCCACGGTCGAGCCAGTCACGACATCGTGGCTCTCGGTCTCGGCGCGCTCTGCAATCTCGAACATCGTGGGGCCACTGGTGCCGAAGTCGACACCGGCGACGGCGCCGGGGTGCTGCTCCAGGTTCCCGATCGCTTCTTTCGAGGTGTGGTCGCCTTCGATCTTCCCGAGGCCGGCGCCTATGCAGTCGGAATCGGATTTCTTCCGGCCGACTCAGCTGCCGCCGACCGGGCCCGTGACGCGATCGACGCGATCGTGGCCGAGGAAGGACTGACGGTGCTCGGATGGCGTGAGGTCCCGGTCGATCCGTCGACCCTCGGCGACACGGCACAACGGGCGATGCCGTCGTTCCGACAAGTGTTCGTGGCCGATCCGGCCGGAGCGAAGGGACTCGACCTCGATCGCAAAGTTTTCGTGGCACGCAAGCGAGTCGAACACGAACTTCCTGAGGAATTGCACACCTACTTCCCGTCGTTGTCGAGTCGAACCATCGTCTACAAAGGAATGTTCACGACCCCACAACTTGGGGCCTTCTACCCCGAGCTCGCCGACGAGCGAGTCGAGAGTGCGCTGGCCCTCGTGCACAGCCGCTTCTCCACCAACACCTTTCCGTCGTGGCCACTCGCTCATCCGTATCGGTTCATTGCGCACAACGGCGAGATCAACACCGTGCAAGGCAATCGCAACTGGATGCGCACCCGTGAGTCGCTGCTGAAGTCCGATCTGATTCCTGGCCTCGACCGTGCGTTTCCGATCTGCACTCCGGGCGGGAGCGACTCGGCGAGTTTCGACGAGGTGCTCGAGCTGCTTCACCTCGGTGGTCGGTCCTTGCCCCATGCGGTTCTCATGATGATCCCGGAAGCCTGGGAGAACCACGAGACGATGGACGCTGACAAGCGCGCGTTCTACCGGTTCCATTCGTCGCTCATCGAGCCCTGGGACGGCCCGGCGAGTGTGGCCTTCACCGACGGAACGGTGATCGGTGCAGTTCTCGACCGCAATGGGTTGCGACCGAGTCGTTACTGGGTGACGTCCGACGGCCTCGTGGTGATGGCGTCCGAAGTGGGAGTGATCGACGTCGAGCCGTCGAAGATCGTGAAGAAGGGTCGCCTTCAGCCCGGTCGTATGTTCCTCATCGACACCGCGCAGGGTCGCATCGTCGACGACGAGGAGATCAAGCAGCAGTTGGCAGCCGCCGAGCCCTATGCCGAGTGGTTGTCCGAGGGCTTGGTCGAACTCGACGATCTTCCCGAGCGGGAGCACGTCGTACACAGCCACCTCAGTGTGCTGCGCCGCCAGCAGAAGTTCGGCTACACACACGAAGAGTTGAAGATCATCCTGGCCCCGATGGCCAAGACTGGTGCCGAGCCGATCGGCTCCATGGGAACCGACACCCCGATTGCCGTTCTCTCGGATCGCCCACGCCTCCTGTTCGACTACTTCCAACAGCTCTTCGCCCAGGTGACGAATCCACCGCTTGACGCGATCCGCGAAGAAGTGGTCACGAGTGTGGCCTCCACGATCGGACCCGAGTCGAATCTCCTCGATCCGGGTCCGGCCAGTTGCCGTCAGTTGGTTCTTCCGTTTCCGGTCATCGACAACGACGAACTGGCGCGCATCATCCACGCCGACGACGACGGGGCTTTCCCTGAACTGCACGCGCACGTGGTGTCGGGCCTCTACCGAGTGGCTGGTGGAGGCCAAGCCCTCCGAAGCGCGTTGCGAGAGATCTGTGACGAGGTGTCAGCGGCGATCGATGCCGGTGCTCGCGTGATCGTTCTGTCCAATCGCAACAGTGACGAGGTGTTGGCCCCCATTCCGTCGCTCCTCATGACGGCTGCGGTGCATCATCATCTAGTACGCGAAAAGAAGCGCACGAAGTGCGGACTCGTCGTCGAGTGCGGCGATGCGCGAGAAGTGCATCACATGGCCCTGTTGATCGGCTACGGAGCCGGAGCGGTGAATCCGTATCTGGCCTTCGAATCGATCGAGGACATGATTCGCGAGAATCTGCACGGCCTCGGTGACGCCGATCCGGTCACGGCTGTGAAGAAGTACATCAAGGCGGCTGGCAAGGGTGTGCTGAAGATCATGTCGAAGATGGGCGTGAGCACAGTGGCCTCCTACACCGGAGCGCAGATTTTCGAGGCCATCGGCTTGAGTCGAGAACTGGTGGACGAATACTTCACGGGCACCGTGAGCCGTCTCGGTGGGATCGGTCTCGACGAGATCGCCGCCGAGGTCGCCATGCGGCACGCGACGGCGCATCCCACCAATCCCGAACATCGAGCTCATCGCAAACTCGAACTCGGCGGCGAGTATCAGTGGCGTCGCGAAGGCGAGTATCACCTCTTCAATCCAGAGACGGTCTACCGACTGCAGCACAGCACGCGCGCCAAGCGCTACGACGTGTTTCGGCAATACAGCCGAGCTGTCGACGACCAATCCAAGAATTTGGCGACACTTCGCGGCCTCTTCGAGTTCCGTTCTGGTGTCCGGTCGTCGATTCCGATCGACGAGGTCGAGTCGGTCGAATCGATCGTCAAGCGCTTTTCGACGGGCGCCATGAGCTACGGATCGATCTCGGCCGAAGCTCACGAAACGTTGGCGGTCGCCATGAACCGCATCGGCGGCAAGAGCAACACCGGCGAAGGTGGCGAGGATTCCGAGCGATTGCACGATCCGGTTCGCCGTTCGGCGATCAAGCAGGTGGCATCAGGCCGGTTCGGCGTCACGAGCGAATACCTGACGAACGCCGATGACATCCAGATCAAGATGGCCCAGGGAGCAAAACCCGGCGAAGGTGGTCAGCTTCCGGGCCACAAGGTGTATCCGTGGGTGGCCAAGACCCGACACTCCACGCCCGGCGTCGGACTGATCAGCCCACCACCTCACCACGACATCTATTCGATCGAGGACCTCAAGCAGTTGATCCACGATTTGAAGAACTCCAATCCGTCGGCCCGCGTTCATGTGAAGTTGGTCGCCGAAGTGGGTGTCGGCACCGTGGCGGCCGGCGTCAGCAAAGCCAAGGCCGATGTGGTTCTCATCTCGGGCCACGATGGCGGAACCGGTGCCTCTCCGCTCACCTCGTTGAAGCACGCCGGCGCCCCGTGGGAGCTCGGATTGGCCGAGACGCAGCAGACATTGTTGTTGAACGGACTTCGCGACCGGATCGTGGTGCAGGCCGACGGCCAGATGAAGACGGGACGCGACGTGGTGATCGCCGCCTTGCTCGGCGCCGAAGAGTTCGGGTTCGCTACGGCACCGCTCGTCGTGAGTGGGTGCATCATGATGCGCGTCTGTCACCTCGACACGTGTCCAGTGGGCATTGCGACGCAGAACCCCGAGTTGCGCAAGCGATTCTCGGGTCAGCCCGAGTTCGTCGTGAACTTCTTCGAGTTCGTGGCCGAGGAAGTGCGCGAGATCATGGCCGAACTCGGTTTCCGCACCATCGACGAGATGGTCGGCCACAGTGAGATGCTCGACACGACGGTTGCCGTCGATCACTGGAAGGCTCGCGGCCTCGATCTGGCACCGATTCTCGCGGCGGCCGAGAACCCGTATGGCCAGACGATGCATCAGAGCGTCGCGCAGGATCATGGTCTCGCCGAGGCGCTCGACGTCGAGTTGATCGCAATCGCGGCGAAGTCGATCGAATCCGGTGAACCGATTCGATTCGCATCGGCCATTCGTAACGTGAACCGAACGGTCGGTACCATGCTCGGCCACGAGGTCACCAAGCGCTGGCGCGCCGAAGGACTTCCTGCGAACACGATCCAGATCGACTTCCGCGGTTCGGCTGGACAGAGTTTCGGAGCATTCGTCCCGTCCGGCGTGACGATGAGGCTCGAGGGCGATGCCAACGACTACTTGGGCAAGGGCTTGTCGGGTGGTCGGCTCGTGGTTCGACCGGATCGCGATTCGTCGATCGTGGCCGAGGACAACGTGATCGCTGGAAACGTGATCGGTTACGGAGCGACCAGCGGTGAGATCTATCTGCGCGGCATGGTGGGTGAGCGGTTCTGCGTGCGGAACTCGGGAGCCACGGCCGTGGTGGAAGGCGTGGGCGACCATGCATGTGAGTACATGACCGGAGGACGAGTCGTGGTACTCGGCGCCACCGGTCGCAACTTCGCAGCTGGTATGTCCGGAGGGGTGGCTTACGTGTACGACCCCGACGAAGTGTTCGCAAGCAAAGTGAACTACGAGCTGGTCGACCTCGAGTCACTCGAGAACTCCGACCTCGACTTCCTGCGCACCACGATCGCCGATCACGTCGAGGAGACCGACAGCGCCATCGGTCGTCGGATCCTCGACGAATGGGAAGCCGACGTGTCGCATTTCCGCAAAGTCATGCCCCGTGATTACAAGCGAGTCCTCGGCGTGCTGGCATCGGCGTCCGAAAAGGGTTGGTCCGACGAGGAGACCCTGCGTCACGTGATGGGAGTGTCCAATGGGTGAGACCACGGGGTTCTTGAAGTGGGATCGCGAAGGGCCGAGTCGTCGACCGGTTCCCGTACGGCTTCGCGATTGGAAAGAGGTCTACGAACCATTCGATGCCGATCTTTTGAAGCGTCAGGCTGGCCGGTGCATGGACTGCGGGATTCCTTTCTGCAACAACGGTTGTCCGCTCGGCAACCTCATTCCCGACTGGAACGATCTCGTGTACCGCGAGCATTGGCGCGAGGCCATCGACCGTCTTCATGCCACCAACAACTTCCCGGAGTTCACCGGTCGACTCTGCCCAGCTCCGTGCGAGTCGGCCTGCGTACTCGGCATCAATGCCGATCCGGTGGCGATCAAACAGGTCGAGGTCGAGATCGTCGACCGGGCCTGGGCCGAGGGGTGGGTCACGCCTCAGCTCCCGAGCGTGACGACGGGTCGGCGAGTTGCCGTGATCGGTTCGGGTCCGGCCGGGCTCGCGGCGGCACAACAGTTGACTCGGGCCGGCCACGAGGTCGTGGTTCTCGAACGAGCCGATCGCATCGGCGGGCTCCTCCGCTACGGAATTCCCGAATTCAAGATGGAGAAGCGCCACATCGATCGCCGTCTGGAACAGATGGAAGCCGAAGGAACGGAGTTCCGTACGAATGCCGTGGTGGGTCAGAACGTCGACATCGACGTTCTCGTTGCGTCGTACGACGCCGTCGTGTTGGCGTGCGGCGCGACAGCCTGGCGCGACTTACCGATACCCGGACGCGAACTCGCGGGCATCCATCAGGCGATGGAGTACCTGCCATTCGCCAACCGAGTCCAGCAAGGCGACCTGGACGCATCGCCGATCGATGTCGCTGGACGTCACGTCGTGATCATCGGTGGTGGTGACACCGGCGCCGACTGCCTCGGTACGGCCCATCGCCAGGGTGCCGCCTCGGTGACGCAACTCGAGATCATGCCGCGTCCTCCCGAGACGCGTTCGGCTGGAAATCCGTGGCCGCAGTATTCGATGATCTATCGCGTGTCCTCGGCACACGAAGAGGGTGGAGATCGTCTCTACAGCGTCAACACCGAACGCTTCGTCGACGATGGAAACGGACGAGTGCGTGCGTTGCTTCTCCATGAAGTCGAGATGAAGGACGGCACGTTCGTGAAAGTCGACGGCACCGATCGCGAGATCCCGGCCGATTTCGTGTTCCTGGCCCTCGGTTTCGTGGGACCCGAGAAGGGTGGCTGGCTCGATCGACTCGGAGTCGAGCTCGACGAGCGCGGGAATGTGCGGCGCAATGATTCGTACATGTCGAGTGTTCCTGGCGTGTTCGTCGCCGGCGACATGGGACGAGGTCAGAGCCTCATCGTGTGGGCCATCGCCGAAGGTCGTGCGTGCGCGGCCGGAGTTGATCGGTTCCTCATGGGGGAGTCGTTCTTGCCCGCGCCGGTGCATCCGACCGACCGCCCGCTCGTGTGACGCCTGCAGGTGCAGATTGCTCTGCCACCCTGTCGGCGGAGATGACAACTAGATTGTCGGCCGTGCGTGATCGTGGTGTGATGTCGTCTTGGGCGTTCGGCGGAGTTGCCGTGCTCATGGGGGCGACGGCCCTCTCGGCATGTGGCAGCGATCCCGCTGCGACGGCCACCACATTGCGGCCTCTCACGTCGACGAACTATGCGACCACACCTCCGTCGGTGGTGACCACGGTCGATCCGGCCAACACGTTGCCGCCTCCGATGACCTACACGATCGTGTCGGGTGACTCGATGTACGGCATCGCCGCCAAGTTCGGAACCAGTGCCGAAGACATCGCGAGCTACAACAGTTGGGCCGACGGAATACTGCATCCTTTGTCGCCCGGCATGGTCATCTTGATTCCGCCCACGGCGACCAATGTGTCGACCACTCTGCCTGGTCTACCGATTCCGACCGACACCGAGGCGCCGACACCCGAACCAGGTCAAGGCAAGTACACGGTGCAGGCGGGTGACTCGTTGTCGCGTATCGCGAGCATGTGGGGAGTCGAGGTGTCAGCACTCCTGGCCGCCAATGGTTGGGTCGACGTCGGCGTCGTCATCATTCCCGGCGACGAGATCAATATTCCGGCTCGCACCAAAGAACCAGCACCCTGATCCTTCGGTCGCCAGTTTTTGGTGCGAGATTTTCACCCCCAGGGTGAAAATCCTCACCAAGCGCCGGTTCAGCCGAGGTCGGGCCAGCGTCGCTTCTGTCGTCGGCGGACGCCGGCTGTTCCGAGAGCTCGCCGTTCCGACAGTGCCCACTGACGACGCCACCCCGTGTATTCGGGGCCGGTGAGTCGTGGACTCTCACCACGGGCGGCGCGACGACGGGCCGTCCAGTAGTCGGTGAGAGATTCGTCACCGAGTGCCGTGACCGCCGCTTCGATGCGCGCCGAGAATCGACGTGTGTTCTCGCCGTCAGCGGCTGTCAATGGGCGCCCGAACACCACTTTGGTGGTGCCGGCGCGCGGACGCGTTGCGCCCTTTCCGAAGATGGCCCCGGTTCCATCGATGAACACCGGCACCACGGGTGCACCCGTTCGTGACGACAAGTAGGCCGCTCCGCCCTTGAAGTCCTGGCCCCATCCGTCGGGTGAACGTCCTCCTTCGGGATAGATGACGAGACTCCAGCCGTCCTCGATGAGCGCCTTGATCATTTCGGACGACTTGCGTCCCGTGACTTCACGGTCGATGGGAATCGCGTTGAGAGACAACGACGCAAGGGTCGCCTTCCATCGCTTGTCGAAGAAGTAGTCGGCGGCCGCCGCGACGACGAGCTTCGAACGCCAGGGTTCGGGAACTGCTGTGGCCATGAGGGCGGTGTCGAGATGCGAGTGGTGGTTGGGGGCGAAGATCAATGCGGGGGGATCGTCGCGACGGGCCGGATCGGACAGGCGATCGGTCCCGTACACGCTGGGACTGGCGACACCGCGCACCATCCAGCGAATCGGTCCGTTCACGAGCCCTCGTCGAACGAATCGTGCCGGCGCCCGCCGGGCCCACTCGGTGTCGTAGGACGCGCCGAGACGTTCTTCCTCGGCCGGGACCTCGACCCCG
>Ga0181580_10001675_pt1 | contig 17797 bp, 19 predicted proteins | sample 071ome_23_FD_132413 | JGI IMG/M metagenome (GOLD analysis project Ga0181580, IMG submission 132413) | Coastal salt marsh microbial communities from the Groves Creek Marsh, Skidaway Island, Georgia - 071403BT metaG (megahit assembly) | ecosystem: Environmental > Aquatic > Marine > Intertidal... | reverse complement strand
TGATGAACTTCCTGCAAGGTTTTCTGTTTCTCCAGTTAAACCTAAAGATCCGATGATTGCAAATGCGCTGTTTAGAGGCAATTCAGATATAAGGAAGTTTTAAAATACCGATGACGAGCAAGGCGAGGAAATTGGTTGAACGAACAAAGAGAGTGAAAATGAAAAAACCATCTTTGGCAACAATATTGGGTGTAGCCGGTCTATCTCTGATCAAGGGAAGGTTTGGTTCTGCAAATACTTTGCAAAGTTGTAGGTCGAGAGGTCTTGTAAGTAAAAGAGAGGTTTATCAAATAGATGTTCCGTTAAATTTTACTTTTCAAAACCATATTCACTATACACCAAATTATAGAACTGTTGCATTAAGAACAGAAGAAGATGTAATAAAGTTAACTCAAGAATCAAAATTGAGTATCCTTCCTCCACCGGATGGCTCTATTTTTCAGAATATTGAGTTATCTTCAGATTCTTCACAGTATCCTTGTTTGGCAAAATCTCTACAGTATGGAATCATTATTGATGGGGTTGTTGTGCCTGATCCCAATTGGTTAAACACTCAAAACATAATGACTTTTGAGAACTTGGAAGATTGGTTGTTTAATTTTGAACCAGACTCTTACTGGGACAGCACATATCAAAAAACACCACTACAAGAACTTATGATGCATATTGTGAGATATGTTCATCATCACATTTCAATCTATCCTTATGGAATAGATAAAAATATATATCTTTGGAGAGAAGATGATTGGCAAACTTATATAAATGATGAAAGAAATCATCCTATCATCTTTCTGTTTATGCTCGAATTCAATAATTACAAGATGATCAAAGGTCATACTTTGCAACTAACAACGGCTTATCCTTTAGAAATGCTTTCAAAGGGTAAATTGAAAAAAGATCTAGAATGTGCTTTAAAAGAGATATTTGACTTCAATATTTACGGAAGTGTGACTCCTGCTTTGTATGGAGAAGAAGTAATAAGTAGTGAAAGAAGAATAAACTTAGAAGAAAGCATTAGAAGATTTTAATAATAGGCTATTATAATTAAGAAAATATATTTGGAGTTAGTATGTATACTAGAAAGTGTGGAACTTGTGTTCATTTTTTTGTAAAACCGAATGAGATTGAGGTAGCACAGCATGCTCCACATATTTCAGCCTGTCAGCCCGGGATGCCACATTGTTTGGGTGGTCAAGTGCGTGGTGCTTGTGCATTATGGGAAGAAAGAGCTGCAAGAGGAATGCCAATGCCTTTGGGTATGGGGCCAGCAATTGATTCAACTTTTTCCTGCAAGCTTTGGGAAAGAGGCGGTCCTTCTGTAAAACAGATTGGTTCATTTAATACAGGAGAACCTGCTGAAGAAAAGAAAGGAATAGCAGATCATGCTATGAGTCCATTGGGAATTATTGCAGGTATCGTTGCTTTGGGTGCGGTGAAAAACTATTTAACAAATGATGAGCAAGAATATACTGGTGATGCATTATTTCAGCAGTTTGATGATTTTTACTATGAATAAATAAGTGATGAACGCAGAAATACCAATGAGGAACATCGTGACGAAATTGGTTGAACGAACAAAGTGAGTGAATATGAGTAAATCTGCTTTATTAACGATATTGGGTTGTGTTACTTTGGGTGTCGCCTCAAATCAACTGGGTTCTCGTGCTTGGATAAAAAGAAAAGGAAAACTTGGTGGAAAAGGTTTTCTAAGCAAACCAAGAGCAGAGCAAAGAAGATTACTGGCCAATTCTGTAGATAAATATGGATATCGTTCAACTCTTGGCTCGATTATGGCTTTAGAAAGATCCAATGTCTTGGAACAAAGATATGGAGACAAACTTGAAAGTCTTAGAGACTGGCTAAGAGAAACTTATGGTGGCAAGGGAAGTTACCAATGAGGAACATCGTGACGAAATTGGTGCGAAGCGCAGTGAAGCAAGTGAAGCAGGGAAGTTATCAATGAGGAATGCATCATCTTTAACAATTATTGGGTTATCTGCACTTCTTGGTATTGCAAAAAGTGGTTCCAAAAGTGTATCTGATGAAAGTTTGCACACTTTAAAAAAGTATTTTGCAGTAAATCCAGATAAAAACATTCCAAAAAGTTATATCAAGCATGAATTGCAAAGATTGACTGTTTTGCCCGAAAATCTGAGGACAGAACAGCAAAAAGAGATCATTAAACTTTTAAAATCTGTAGGGTAAATAAAAAAGTTTGCCCTTATGTTTCACATAACAGCAAAAAAGTTTAAAAGTATGAAAAGTTTGTGGTATTAATAGAAAAGAAGATTTTACTTTAACTATATGTTCAATTTACATAGGAGAAAAAAATGGCTTTAAGTAAAAAATCTCCAAAGGGCATTAATCAGTCCGATTGGAATAAGATCAGAACTATTTATTATCTGATCGATAACGATGTAATCATTAGAGATCCAAGCATGGCTTCTTACACAGATGCTCCTGCTTACTCTTCCAACAAAGGTAAGGGTGCTAAAGAATTCATCAAGCATTACCACAGTATGTACTCTAGTCTTTTCAAAAGAGGAAAAGCTGGTGCTCGTCTTGAGGATTATGTCTCAAAACAAAAAGGTCGCTTGGAGATTAAGGCACAGTTGCAAAAATACCAAGACGAAGGTTTAATTGATCTTCCTGATTACAGAATGGGTGTTTCTGATGGATACGCAGACGCTGCAAGTCAACTTGATTTAACTGGAGGTATTTTTGATGTACTGAAAGGACAAAAGAAAGATAAATTTGCAATGAGTGCACAAGCGCTTAGTGATCGAGTTTATCCTTTGGCTCTTGATCAATCAGCAGCAACTTACCAAAAGTTTGCTCAAGGCTTGGCTGTTGACTATTCGGATTCTGATTTCCCAAGAACTCAGTATGAAGATGTAGCTTCAATGACAGATGATATTGATGCTGGTCCTGCTCGTGTTTTGGCTTCAAACTACTTTAGAGACCTTCAATTTGAAGTTGGTTCTTTATTAACTTCTATACAGGCTTATACCCCTCGTTCTGCAACAGTGCGTGGTTCAACCATTTCAACTGATGCACAACCTGTTCCTCGAAGACTTGCAGGTAAAATCATAGATGCATGCAACAAAGCGGCTGGTTTGATTGGTATCATGTCAGAATACCAAAAAAGTAATTCAAGTTTCCTTTCAAATAAGTTGATTCTTCCAAAAGTAGAAGATGATTCAGGCATGTCTCTCACAGAGATTAAAGCAGCAGTTGAATCTAACACAATAAATGCTTCTGCTTCTGCTGAGGATCTTCAAACAGCGCTTGAAGCAATCAAATATCTTGTAAACGGTAAGTTTGAAGGATCAAAAGAATCTGTTTGGCAAGATACTCGACCAAAAATGCTTCAAGCGCAACAATCTGCTCTTTTAAATCTTCGTCAACAAATCGCTGATAGAACTTTGATTAATCTTACTGTAGTAGCAAGAAAGTTACAGGAAGTGATGATCCAAGCAAGAACTGAGCATAAAGAAGGTGGTATTGATGATAAGGCTTATCGAAATATTGAAAAGACTTTAACAAATATCCGAAAGCAAGCTGACTCTTTGCCAGATGAAGGTTCTTTGCTGAATTACTTGAATGATGGAGACCTTTCCAGAGTTCGTGATGCAAAGTATCGTTTTGAAATCATCGTCAAAACTTTAGATAATATCACTTCTCAGTTAAATACTGCAAAAAAAGTTTCCATTCAGTTGAAACAAAAAATACAAGAAGGTTGGACTGCTACTCAGGTTGTTGCAGGCCTTCAACAAGTATACAACTTGGTTTCTCCTGTTTTGACAATTCGCCCTCAAGAATTGACTACAGGCTTTGGAACTGGATTGGTGTATAACTTTGTAACCAATAGCAAAACTAAGCCAGAAGGTGGTGTTGCAGGAACAGTTGCAAATGCACTTAAAGCTCCTGATCTGGCTCGTGCGAAATCAGCTGCAAGAAGTGTTCAAAATGCTTTGGCACAAGCAAGAAGAGCAGGCACAGAGCGTGCTTTGCAAATCTACTTGTACTTGATCAACTCGGATGCGAAAGGCGAATTCAAGAAGAACCTCAAAATTGCTTGGTATGTTTCTGTACAGAAAACTGCTGAAAGTTTGAAAGAAGTTGTTGAAGCACAAAATAATGCATTGGCAGAATTGAACAAACCAGCTCATATTCGTGACAGAATCCTTCACTGGTATGTTCCTTCTGCTCCATACTTCTTACAGAACTTCATGACTTTGAATGATGCTGGACAGAAACTTGCAAATGCGGCAACCATGATATCGAACAACGATAAAGTTAAGTCTTTCATGGGTTCTGATTCTATGCCAAGAGTTCCAGAAGATATTGTTGATCCTAGAAAACTTCTTGAAATGCTTCCTGCAAACATTAGAGCGATGTCTAATGACCAAGCGGCTGCTAGAGCAAAAGCAACAAAAGAATATCTATCAGAACTTTTCAGCAAGTTTACAACAGTTGTAAATACTCAAGTAAACATGATGAAAGCTGGTGGGGCAAACTATGCAGAAATGCAAAAGTCTCTTGAAAGACAAATTGGATTGTTTGCAGATTGCTTAAAAGAAGCGAAGTTTGACAATTCTTGCAAAATTAAAGAACTTCCTCGCCACAATGCTGGATTGTACTATGTTGGTTTCACTCCGAAAGCAACTGATGGATCATTAAAGCCCACATTGGCTGTTATGTCCCCTGATGATTTGCTTGGCTTCAAAATCTTCAAAGGTAATACTTTTGTTCAAGGCGATTTGCGTAATAATGAATACCCAATGCGTGGTGGACCTAAAGACAAACTCAAGCCTATGCTGCAAGAGCGTGGTGGAACAAGTTATCTCGCAAGAAGACCAATTACAACAGCTTGGGGTACAACCGAGTTGATCAACTGGAGTCCTTTGGATGCTGCTGATTTGCGTAACCGCTTCTTCTGTGCAATGTACTGCTACGATCTTCGTATCAAGGAATTGAACAAGAAATATCAGCAATACCTCAACGAAGCAAGAGGCATTCCATCATCCACTGATGAGTCTGGTACTGTTCTTGATGATTTTGGACTTGTTGATTCCCCTGCTCCTGCTCCACAAGGACAAAGGCAAGGTGGTGGCAACTTCTTCGGTGGATTTAACCGCTGGTAATAAGTTATAAACTTTGAAAACCAAAACCACATAGGGAGGGGGAGTGATCTTCCTCCCTATTTTACTATATTAACAAGGGTAAGGTATGAGAAAGGAAAACATCGAGTTGCTTGTCGGTTTGCTTGGGGTTCTTCGGGCTTTAAAATGGAATTACTGGAATTCTCATTGGATGGCAAAGGGTGCTCCATATTATGCAGATCATTTGCTTTTTGAAAGGTTGTACGCAGAAGTGATTGATGCACAAATAGACACTTTGGCCGAAAAAATAACTGCAGAAGATCCAGATGTATTGTCAGGTGATTTAATGCGTAGAGCTTTTAATAAATTTTTGGATACAAATGAAGTAAATAGCAATCCTTTTCAAAGGGGTCTGTCTATGGAAGAACATTTTCAGAAAACAGCAAAAATTGTGTATAACGAATTAAAATCTTCAGATGATTTGTCTTTGGGTTTAGATGATTTTATTATGGCTACAGCCAATGAAAGAGAAACCGTTATCTATTTATTAAAGCAAAGAATTAGAAACTAACGACAGGCTGTAGTGTTTAAATGAAGTGCAAAGATTGTGGCAATAAAACGAAAGTTGTAGATACAAGAAACAGGTCATCTACAAAAGCAAAGGTTTTTATTTCTCGAAAACTTAAATTCATTAACAATCAAGATGATATTGAGTTTCGTTGGAGAGAAAGATTTTGTATAAACTGTAACAAATCAAGCTATTCTATAGAATGCTACATTGAAGATATTGAATCAAAAATAAAAGAGGTTAAAAATGCGAAGAAAAAGCATTGAAGGGCTGTACCCAACTGAAGAAGGTGGTGCGATAAAATATGCAAGAACCAAAAGTGGTGAAATGCTTGGCTTTTTAACCAAACCCAGAGGCTCATACAGAAGAAGAAAAAGTGCCGCAAAAGAGTCTCCTTCTCCAGAAATTCGAAGGATTATAGCGCAAAATATAGATAAGATAGAAAAGAAACTGGGGACAAAATTTTTAAGAACAAGTTCTGGATTAATTAACTCACCTTTGGGATATGGTTATTTTGGTGTTGTATTTCGATTGGAAAATGGAAATGTTTTAAAAGTATCCTTGGACACAACGGAAGGAGGATCTGCAATTTTTTGGAAAGAACATCAAGAAAAAAACCCTAAGTTGCTGGCCGGAACAGCGAAAGTATATAAAGTTTTTTCTATAAGAAGAAAAGACAAGAAGTATTTTTACTTTATTGAAAGAGAAGCTGTTGATGCAGACTCCTACATCCCATACCCAGTAAGGCAGTATTTAAATAAGTTTATTGATGAGTTTCATCAGTTTTGTTCTAGTGACAGCAAGAAGTACTCGTACATTTATCTAGAGAGAGCAAAGATAGCGATTGAAGGGTTAAGAAGGCATTCAAAAGGTCTGGCAGATGTGCTTTCTTTTGCTTGGGATAAAGGTTTACCGCAAATTGATGCAACAGAAATAAATGTAGGTGTTCGTTTTGAAAAAGGAATAGGGAAAGGCGCAAAAATAGGTCAATGGGTTCTTTTTGACTTCGGTGGACTTTCTGAAAGGTGCTTTGATTTGGTTGTAAAAAACTCTAGTGGCAAAAAAACAAACATAAAAGGAATACTAAAAACCTATTGCAAGAAAGTTCCTGTGCTAAAATAGATATAGTATAGATAAATTTAGTTGAATGAATAGAGAGAATAGAAGTGGAAAAAAGATGTTATAAAGAATCAGTTTTTGTTCCTAGGATAGAGAGTGCTCTGGGTGTAAAAATGAAAAACTTTACATGTCATGTTGTAGACCAGCAAGGTATGACAAAAGTTATGAGGCGATCTGGATGGAACAAAAGTGAGACACAAGGCGTTGTCGGATTCCATGTAAACAAAAACATTTATGTTTTAAACTCTGCTCCTTGGACTACCTTGCATGAATTAATACATCAAGCTGGAATTAACGCAGATCGCTTGAACCGTTTTTTGGCAGAAGGATTGACAGAAGTTTTGGCATCAGAGTTAAAAGAAGGCAAGGATGAACACAAGCCCACCTATCCACAAGAGAGATCATGGGTGAAAAATGAATTGCTTCCAAAACTAGGAATGTCTGCGATTGAGTTGGGTAGGTTTATAGCAAAGTCACCAGAGCCTCATAGGGATGTGGCTGAATTGTTTATTAAGAAAGGCATTACCAAAAAGAGTTTGTCCGATGTTGTTGAGTCTTTAAGACCGCAAGTACATAACAAGCCTTCTTTAAATAGAATAGGAAGTGCCAATATGACTGTTACTCGTATGCCAAGATATACAAAGGAAAAAATTGCTTATGTTGCAGCTCCAATTGTAGCAATAGCAGGAGTATGGGCTTTTTGTAAGTATGCTAGAAACCCAGTAGAGAAATTATTTTAATTTAGGAGATTTGATATGGGTAAGTTGCTAGACATATTTAATCCAATGTTTAACATTAAAGAAGTTTGTAAAGAGTTTGTTCTACTAGAAGATCATCTGATTGCAGATGGGAAGCATTGTCCAGATTGTATTCGAAAGCATCTTTTGAGAGCAGAGGCATTTGCAGAAGAAGCGGTTGCTCTGGACAAAGAAGGTTCTTTTTCAGAAAAAGAGGTTTTTTCAAGTCTTCCTTCTCAGATTAGAGAAATTGGAGAACTGTATTCAAGCGGAACAATGGACAAGCATGCATTGGGTCAAAAAGTAAGATACATCAGAAAATCTTTATCTCCATATTGTTTTGAAAAGAAAACTACATCTGATGTAAAAAAAGTTTCCGGAGCGAAAAATACAAATACAAAGGCAGAATCTGCTCCTTCTTGGGATTTCTGGTCATCTGTTGCAGTTGGTGTAGGACTTCCTCAAAAGTTTGTACCTTCTTTCTCTGAGGCTTTAAAGGCATCAGCAGACACAGACCTGCCTCCTTACTTTAACTTAGAAGCAAACGGCATTTCTTATCGAGTAAGAATGGACCCAAACTGGGTTAAGAGAGAATTGATTCAAAGATTATCTTCTTCTGCCGTTGGAAGAATGGTTTCCATCTGTGAAGAAAAAGGTAAAGAGTATTCTGTTGAAGATTGGAAGACAGGAATTTTATCTTCTTTGGGTAGAACAAAAAAACAAGTCTCTTTTGAAGCACCGTCTTCTTCCCTTGGGGAGTATGTAGACAATAGAAATGAAATGAAAAGAGCTTATAAATCAGCACTTGATTTGCATCTGCTTGGGCTTCTCAGGAGAGCCAGAAAAGCGGAGAAAGGATCAACAAAGAAGAGCCAGATCTTATCTGCAAACTACTTTGATAAAATTGGTGACTTAAGTGGTATTCCTTATTTCTGGGCAAAAGCAGCAAGTATTTATTCATCTGTGTCAAAAAATGCGGAAGAAACAAGATCTTTGGCGAAGATTATTAAAAAGCACCCAAATCATGATTTAAAGTTTTGGATTATAAATAGAATCGTATTGTTTGATAAAAAATCATCAAAGGCTTTGAAGGGGATGTTGCCTACTGTGACCCAAAGTGGAAATGCAAATATAACTTCAGAAGACCAAGAAGGAACAAGTTTAAAAAATGTATTAAAAGTTGCTGGTCCAGTGGCCATCGGTTTTGCAATAGGTTTATTGTAATAAAAGAGTCATTGGGAGAAAGATTGTGAATGTTTATTTATCTGCATTTAAAATAGGCTCAGATGGAAAGGGGAGAGTACCAACTCCTAGATTGAGATCGGTTCTTCTTGATCCAAATGTTGTTCTTTGCGAGCAAAACATTGTCCATTATGAATTAAACAAAGGCAATATCCCTTTTTACTCTATAAAAGAATCTTCTTTGTATAAATCTGAGAAATCTTATCTGTCTTTACCAAGCGGGCAAGAATTCTATTTTTGTTTGCCAATGTCAAAAAAGTCAATTGAGATCGCTTCTCATTGTGATGGAGACCTTGGAAAGTTGAATTCAATTTTTGGTTTAGACCCAGAAGAATCTCAAGAGATTTGTTTAAGATATGTTGGAAACATTAAAGACTCCAAGGTTAAGCACTTCTGCTCGACTTGGGATAAGTGTTTTCATTTACTTCAAAGTATTGTAAGGGTTCTTGCTTCAAATGAGTATGATTTAAGTGCAAAGCAAAAAGAAGTGTTCTCTTTGTCTTGGGCAAAAGTCTTATCTACAGCACGAATAAGGTTTAACCTTGAGTGCGACATGGACATTGTTGATATGGGGGTATCTGTTCCTCTTTGGTTGCAACAATTCTCAAAGGGAGTTGTTATTTTAGACACAACAAGCCCCATGGTTGCTTCTTCTCTTGTTTCTGATGGGTTCAACTTTTTGAATTCTTCTTACCGAGACTTAAAAGATATCTCGCTTTCACTTTGCAAGAGTTTTCTTTTAAAGGCAAAATCATCTCCTCAGTATGCCGGATATGAAAAAAAACTTGATGAATGGATAGCAATTTGCGACAAAATGTCAAAAAAAACGAAATCATCAAAAAAGTTTTCCATCAAGGTCGTGTTTGGAATTATTGGGGCTATTATACTAATTAAAAATATAAACAAATCTGTGGCTTAATATATGAAAAAACATCCAAAATACATAAAAGAGTTTCAAGGTTATCTATCTAACGGCTTTCTATATACACAGTTAATCCATCAAACTGTTGCGATTTACAAAAGCTTAATTTCGGATATTGCAAAGGGAAAAAGGAAACCTCCTAGAGCCTCTGGAACTTTGCTTAGAGAAGCGATGGAAATATCGAAAAACCATTTATCCAGAAATGAAAAGTATTTAACAGAGGATGGTATACCCACACCAGAAGGGATTGCATCTTCTGTGAAACTCATTGGAAAAGACGAAGGAAAAACACCTTTAATGCGAAAAGCATTTCTTGCTCCATACATACTTGGAGCTGCAATGGGTGACTATACTGATGATTCTTTTGTTTCTGCTGTTGAAAGTTATAAAGCAAAGCACACAAAAGGTAGAGGTTCGAGAAATGTTTCTCACACCTGTAAAACAGAAAGCAGTTTAAGAAAAGAGTTGAATACAATTAGAAAGGCGATGGATGAAATCTTTTCATGCAATACAGCTTTTGGTACTTGTAATAATAATTCTATGTCTAGTGGTCATTGTATGCTGAGCGCCTTAATTATTCAGGATATGTATGGGGGAAAGATTATATCTGGCTCTGTTGACGGCATCCCACATTACTGGAATAGATTGTGTCATTTGGATGTAGATTTAACTGGAGATCAGTTCAGAAAGCCGAAAGTTCAAATCAGAAAAGACAATCTCTATGGAGCTGATTCTTTCGCTTTTAACAGAAGTCCTTTTGAGTCACTAAACCAAGATTTTAACAAGGAAGTTTGGGGTAAGCACTGTGCATTCAGGCAGAAACTTAGAAAAGAACTTGAAGGTATAGATCCAAAACTTGCAGAAAAGTTAAAATCAGCATCAAAGAAATTAAAAAGATAGGCTATTATATAAATAGTTGTAAATTATTGGAGAACAATATGAGTTTCAATCAAAAAAATGTACTGGGTTTACTTGCGGGGATAGTGGGTCTTGCTGCTATTAAAAGCGCAACTGGTTCAAAATCAACAATGACAATGCATTTTCATCATGCAAAACAATGTTTGGATGATGCGCATGGTAATGCTAGTAAGGCAAAGCAGATCTGCAGACAAAGATATGCAAATGAAAGTCAGAAGTTTATCCATGCCGTTTGTGAAGCAATTGACCACTTAGCCTCTGGTCAAGGTTCTATGGCTAAAATCCCAAAAGGCAAAGATGGTTTCTCAAGAGAGCAGGACCTTGCTTATTTTCGATACAGAATGAACAAGCCTAAGTTTGCTGGTGCGGCTCCTGATTTTTCTGAGAGAAACACAAAAATGGGCGAGTTACAAGGTGAAATGCAAAGTGCAAGAAGAAATATTTCAGACTTACAAGCAGCCATTCAAAAACAAACCACAGAACAAGTACAAGCTCAACTTGATGAACTTCAAGCAAATCTAAACAATGCAAAAGCAGATTTAACTGCTTTGGAAGATCAATTGGCTTTGACGCATAAGTACCCCAAAGGTCGAATGGAAATGGGGATAGATGTTGGCGTACAAGGTGGAGGAAAAGGCACATCGGGCATTGTAGATAAGCGAAAAAAATTGGAAGAAAAAATAGTAAATACAAAAGCACTGATTCAAAAAATAGACGATGATCTCAAGGGGTTTGAGGCTATGAAACTGTTCCGTTTTGGTGGAGCGATCTCTGCTCAAGATAAAGCAAAAGCCCAAGCCGATCTTGCAAACTTAAAAACTCGCATGGGTATTCTCACAACAGAAGTTGATGGACTTAAAAATGAAATGAAAGCACAGCAGCAGGCTTATGATGCAAGAGTTGGGACAGATATGACTTTCGAGCAGTATGCAGAGGCAAATTATCAAAGACCTTATGGTGAAATGTCTGATCGTTATGGAACAACAGGTCCAGCTGCAAGAGCATGGGCGCAATTTACTGATAAGATGAAGCCTTTTTCTCAAAGTCAAAAACCTTGGAATCCGGATGCTTCTACAAGCTCTTGGTCGGAAGGTACTGGTGAATTGAAATCAGATAGTTACAGCGATGGAGATGCTTCTTGGGATGGGTCTTCTTCTACAAACTCTTGGGACTCTGTAGCAGATTTCTCAGGAAAGAAACTTCCTGAGATGCCTAAGTTTAGATAATAATTTTTAATTGGAGTTAACAATGGAAAACAAAAACAAAATAATGATTGGCTTGGGTGTAATTGCTGCAGCTTTTCTCGGCAAGAAAATGCACGATAGACGAAAAGGATCTGGTGCAATACGCTTTTTTCCTGTTCCAAGCACAGGAAGATTTGCAAGTCAGCAAGAAGCCTTTTTTGCATTTAAGCAAAGAGAGAATGGAGGAAAAGCATCTGATTCTAGGTATTCTAAACCTATGAGCAGAAAAGAGTGGATGAATCGTCTTGCTCCTAGTGGGGTATACAAAGCAGGTGAATTTGAAGAAGGCGGACTATATGCTCAAGGCGGAAAGGCTGACCAAGCTTATCAACAATGGCAGGCACAATGGGCTGGTGACTATGTAACAAACCAAAGTTCTTGGAATCCAGAAGAATCTTCTGGATCGACTTGGGCTTCGGGTGTAAAAGATTTTGATGGTTCAAGTTATGGTGAGTCCCAAGAATCTTGGAGTTCTACTTCTAGCTCTTCTTTTTCAGATTCTTTTGGCTTCCCTGATGTAGATGCTCCTAGATTTAGAGATTAATTTTAACCGAATTCTCTTAATTGAGATTGAGTAAGTTGCTGGCACTGAAGTTTTCTTTGGTGTCAGTTTTTTTCTTTTTAGGTATCTCGACTCCCTTGCATATATTTTCTATACTTGATATATGTAAATAAAATATAGATATTGGAGTGAATGTGATTGAATACCCAAATAGAATATTCTTTTCTCGGTGGGAGAAACCAGATCAAGATAACGGATGGCTTTACAGTATTGCTTACAAGTTGTGTGTTGAAGCGAGAATTATCTTTCTAAAAACAGTTGAAGATGCTGAAGATCTTTGGGATTCTTGGAATGTGTTAGAACTTCATGGTGGTAGCAATCCTGAGTTACATATTGTTTGGTATAAGCATTTTGGTGTTCATCCTTATCCAGAAGAATACAGGCGGTATGTGTATGCTAGAGAAAAGCAAGAAATGATCGAGTTTGAAATCAAAGATCCTTTTATACTTCATTATTCACACAAACTTATACCGAAAGACACGAAACTAAAGAAAGACCCTTTGGTTAATCCAAAAGATAGGAAAAGATGGTTTGATAGGGTCGAAGAGTTTTATGTTGAGCTTGAAAAACATGCTATTATTTATCATGCAGGTGCTCATCAAAGATCTTCTTGGGAAACTTTGCAGGCCATGAAAAAGATTGAGATTATAAATCTTCCTGATGAAGAGCATCCGACAAGAATAGACAATTGGAAGATTGTAGATATTGATCCTGAATATGGCTATGCAGACTTTTCAAAGTTATAAACCTGTAGTATTATAAGGATACTTAAGTTTGTAATGGTTTATTTATGTCTCTGCCGAAATTCAATTTATCAAAATTAAAAGAAGCTGTCTCTAGGCAGCAAAAAGTAACAAGGCAAGATATTCGTAATTTATTGCTCTTGGACAGGTTGCAGGCAGAGGTTGCAAAGCAAGATCAAGTCAAAAAGCCCAAGGACAAATCTGGTGAAAAATATAAGATTACAATAATAGATTTTAAACTCCCTATAGACTCAAGTACTTTGCTGTATAATGTAGTAATTACAAAATATGTCGGGGAAAAATCCTTCAGCGAAATAAAAATAGAAGATTATGATATAGAGGAAGTACAGACCGCTCTTTCTGAAGATACAGATAATGATTGGGATGAGTTGGAAGAAGGCGAAGATTTTGTAATAGAAAATGACGGAGTTCCAGTGCTTTCACAAAAATATGCAAATGAATATATGAAAGGAGTGGCGACAAACTACACAAGCGATACGATTAAATCCTCTACTCTTCTCAACAACCTTGAATATTTCGAGAAAAACTTTTTGCTCGAAAATAAAGATGAAAATTCTTGGAGCACAGAAACAACAGAAGGAAATGATCTCTTTGGTGTACCATATTGGGATCATATTCTAGATCATGATTATGACTCAATAGAAATTGAGAGATTATAAATGAGTGCAAAATACCAACACACAAATACGGCTGGATAGAGTAATGAACAACAACGCAGAATTTTTTTTACAGAGATTTGATCCTTTTTTGTACAGAGGTAAGGGTGATTCAAAAGACCCTTCTATTATTAAAAGATGGTCGAAGTTAAACTATACTCCTACGATGAAAAAGCGATTGGGTATGGCTGCTCAGCAAATACTCAGCATTCCGTATGGTTTGCCGATTTTTAATATCTCAGACTTTCGTTTTTCGGTTGGTAATGCATCTGTTGCAGCTACAAACATCAAAGAAGTCAATATGCGAACGAAGTGGGTTTACTTTGATCATACAGGCTCAAAGGATGTTGATGCTTTTTACCGAAACTTCTCAATACCGAAAGTTGAATCTGCCTTGTATATTACACAAGCAAAAACATCTCAGCCCAAGAAAGCAGGTTATCGGTTTAAGTTTGAACTACGATATTTGATTTTGTTTGCTCATTATATTGAAAAGCTTCGACCTGAAGTTGCAATGGCCATTCGTAGAGCATACTTTGATAAAGAGTCAAGTCCAAGATGCGCATTGGCGATGGAAATTGTTCGTATTGGAATGCAAAAGAAAATACAGAAACCGCAAGAGGTTAATTTAATTACTTCTGCTACAGCTCCGTTGGTTGGTTTTAAAACAAAAAATTTAGGATATTCTTTTCGACCATATCAGTTGGTTGGAATTGCTTTCTGCAGATCAACAAACTTTAGAGCCATGATTGGCGACCAGATGGGTATTGGTAAAACAGTGCAAGCGATTGGGTGTATTAAATTGGCTATGGAAGACAAGTCCATAAAGGACCCTCTGCCTGTTTTAATTGTCTGTCCCAGTTCTGTTACCACTCAATGGAAAGAAGCTCTTAACGAGTGGATTCCAAGCCTTAAAACAACCATTATGATTGGTGGATCAAAAAAAGCAAAAGTAAGACCACAGAAAAACACTGCAATCATTACAACTTATGAAACAATGAGAAGAAGTAAAGACTTTTTAATGGGATGTGGTTTCAAGATGGTTATTTTTGATGAGTCTCATTTGCTAAAGCATGCAAAAAGTGGAAGAACAAAAGTAGGTACTGAGATTGGAACAAGAACACCTTATGTGATTATGCTTACAGGTACTCCAATGGAAAAAGGTGTTGGCGATTTATGGTCACAGTTTCATATTTTGGCTCCAACAAGATTTCCAAACCCTTCAGTGTTTTTAGAATCGCTAGAAAGTTATGCTCTCTTTGATGGAAAAAGATATCCAGACACTTACCCGATGGAAACCTCTATTGTTGGAGATATGACTGGGATTTTTGAAAGATATGATATCTCTGACATCAATAATGGTGATCAATATTTAATGATGAAGCCGAAAGTTGATGGAGACAGAGACCTAAGAAAAGCACTATCTTGTTATATGATTCGAAGGCTAAAAGCTCAGGTGCTTGATCTTCCTGCAAAAACACGACAAATCATTAAAATACCATTGGATGCTTCGGGTAAAAGGTTGTATGAATCGTATGAGAAGGATGCAGCAAAGAAAATCAAGCAGAACCGTATTGACAACTATATCAAGGCCATTGTATCCAAAACAAAGATGTTCATGTCTGAAGGTCTCACAGGAAAGAAAGCGCTATACAGAGCAAAACAAGAGTGTCAGTGGTTGCTGGACAAAAGCAATTCTGGTATGGACTCTATGTTGATGTTTATGGATTTAAAGCGTCAAATCGGTATGCTGAAGACCGCTATGGTTATTTCTAAACTGATTGACTTCATAAAAGGAACAGGGGGCAGAGAACCTATCCTCGTGTTTGCAGAGCAACATAGAGTTATTGATGAAATTGCTTCAAAAATGTCTAGAATAAAGAAACCAAATGGCAGACCTGTTACTGTTCGTAAGTTTACAGGAAAGCAAGGTCGAAAAGAAAGAGAACAGATCAAAGCCGATTTCAACAAGGGTAAGGTCGATATTCTTATTTTGAACAAAGCAGGTAATGTTGGTCTTAACTTACAGAGAGCATCTTATGTGTTGTTTGCAGAAAGATACTGGAATCCTACAGACGAAGAACAAGCAGAGGACAGAGCACATAGATCAGGAAAAACAGAGCCTGTTACAGTGTTTTATATTATGATTCCGGATACCATTGAAGATAAAATACTCGAAACCATTGATAAGAAAAGAAATGAGATTGAGAACACCGTAGGGAATCAATCATACAACACCTCGGTTAGACAGCAAAAAGTCGCTGCAAAGGTTTTAATACAGCAATTACACAAACATTTCAATGCTTATATTGGTAAAGTAAGAGTTCCTGATAAAGAGATCATGGTTGCGCTTAAACAAGCTGGAATAAAGTTGAGATAGAAATGTCTTTGCCTAAGTTTAATCTTAATAAATTAAGGGAATCTGTATCCGCTCAGCAAGCAGTAACCAAAAAGGATATTGCCGATCTTTTACTGTTGGATCGACTGAGAGCAGGTATAAGTAAACAGAAAAAGACGGAAGAGATTAAAAAGATCAACTTTGATTATCGAGTTAGGGTTTGGTATTATGATGATGATTTTAGAAAATTAGAACTTCTCTGGTACGGGCCTATCTCTAACAATGTTTCATTCTGCAAATACCTAGAAGATAAAATAAAAAAACTTAAAAGAGATGGAAAAAAAGCTTATTTTGAAGAAGAATTTCTCGATCAAATTTATGATTATGGATGTGATGAATTCGAAGATAGGATTACTTCTGAATTATCTCAACTAGAAGATTATGGCGAAGAAAGTGATAATTTTGTTGATTTTATAGTTCAAGACAAAAAAGATAAAGAGATAAATATATCCATATCTGTTCAAAGATATTAGTGTGCTATTATAATCTCATAAGAAACGCATGCTCAAAGGGGTGATGAGATGGCAAAAAAACAAAGTTTTAATTTTGCAAAATCGGCAATGATCAATGCTATCAAACAAGCCGTAAAGTCAGGAAAGAATCCGCAAACTGGAAGAAGATACACCAAAAAGCAAATCTCAGAATTAAAGTCTTTGCTGAAATGTGGGGCGCTTAAATGAGTTTAAAGCGGTTTAATTTAAATAAGTTTGAAGCAGCATCTGCTCAAATCCGACCGAGATTGACAGGTACTGACATGATGGTATTGTCAAAAAACAATCCAGACACAAGAACAGATAACATCATGAGATCTGTGTTAAACAAAAAAGAAGTCTCAAGACAGGATTTCAATAAAGGTGCAGTGAATGCAGGTATTATCTTTCTAGGTAGAGAGTATCGAAAAGCAGCAGAGCAACTAGCAAAAAAGACAATGGAAGCCTCTCCAAAACTATCGGCCAAAGAAATGGATGCTGTAAAGCAGATGGCTTATTATGTGCAACTTCCAGAACAGAGTGGACCGTTTAGAGCTGGTGTTTCTTATGTTCAGTATCAAAACAAAAAGAGACCGAAAATCATGTTCAAGGATAAGTTTCTTGATTTTGTTGTTGAATTAAACAAACTATATAAGAAGGAAGCGTGGAGCCATCATTTTACAGTTGTAAATGGTGTCCCAGATTCTCCGTATTTTGTACCTGTAGAAACACAAGTAGCCATACCAAAAGATACATCAGCACTTCCTTTAGGGTTTTCTTATGATGGCACTTTGAGAACTGTAAGGGTGTATTACATTATTACTGGTGATGTTATGTTTGGGTATGTATATGATGATCCAGAAGAAGCCTTGAAAGGTCGATTTATACACTCTATGATGCTTGACTGGGCTTTATCTCCTGAGAAAATTGCTGCTATGTATCAGAAATGGTATGGTAGTACAAAAAATTACGACATTGTATTTAAAGAGTTACACAAGCAAAAGTTTGGAGAGTACCCAAAACTCAGAATATCTACTCCTGCGCTGACAGCTGGTGGAGAAGTTCTTTCTAAAGCATTTCCAGACTGGAGAG
>Ga0181580_10001666_pt1 | contig 17831 bp, 6 predicted proteins | sample 071ome_23_FD_132413 | JGI IMG/M metagenome (GOLD analysis project Ga0181580, IMG submission 132413) | Coastal salt marsh microbial communities from the Groves Creek Marsh, Skidaway Island, Georgia - 071403BT metaG (megahit assembly) | ecosystem: Environmental > Aquatic > Marine > Intertidal zone... | reverse complement strand
CTTATAGAGAACCTTATAGAGAACCTTATAGAGAACCTTATAGAGAATCGCTTTGACCCTCGTCCAGAATCCCTCGCCATAGAGTTATCTTTTATAGGGATAGGAACCCCTTAAAAAGTTCTGTTCAACCTTAATTACAGGAGAAAACAGATGGCAATTTATCCCCATCCAGATCGTGATTCAAATTACATGAGAGAAATGTGGGGCACAACACGTTTAATAACAGATTATGATTCAAACCCTACAGAAAAATCTCGTATGCTTCGTGAGATTAATGAAGATGATATGACACCCAAAAAGCATGATTTTAAAGTTCAAAAAGAAATTCATGAAAAGATTCGAAATGATGAGGACTATGATGATTGGGAATATGGTACAGAACCTATTTTTGGATAATAAATAAAATAGTATAATAGGAACATAAATGGCAGGGGAGCGAGTTATTCAGGCGTATAAGGATATTAGTCTGTCTATGCAGGCTAATCCCCTAACTTTTGACATAATTACAACTAGAAATGAGACTGCAATTGCTCGCTCTATTAGAAATTTAATATATACTTTTCCTGGGGAGAGATTTTTTAACCCATCTCTAGGTTCTAATGTTACTAGGTCTTTATTTGAAAATATTGATGAAGTTAGCGCATCAATATTAAGAGAAGAAATTGAAAACACAATTACAAACTATGAAAAAAGAGTAGAATTGATTGCTGTTAATATTAATCCAAATTTTGAAAATAATGAATTTGAAGTTACAATTAGATATAAAATTGTTGGTGTAGATGTTCCTGCACAACAATTATCATTTGCTCTACAATCAGTCCGATAATGGCACTTACAGATTTTACAAGTTTAGACTTTGACCAAATCAAAACTTCTATTAAAGCTTATCTGAGGTCTAACTCGGATTTTACTGATTTTGATTTTGAAGGGTCTAATCTTTCAGTACTTATAGACACTCTAGCATATAACACATACATTGCATCTTATAATGCAAATATGGTGAGTAATGAAGTGTTTCTTGATAGTGCTACATTGAGAGAGAATGTAGTTGCACTCGCAAGAAACATTGGATACGTACCAAGGTCAAGAACATCAGCAAGAGCAACAATTAGTTTCTTTGTTGATACTACTGGAGACACTCCATTAACAGTAACTCTAAAAAAGGGTGTAGTTGCAACAACAGGACTATTTGGAGATAGAAGTTCTGTATTTTCAATTGCAAGTGATGTTACAGTACCAGTATCAAATGGCATTGCAACCTTTGATAATTTAGACATCTATGAAGGTGATTATTTAACGACCAATTTTACGGTATCCTCTTTGATTAAAAATCAAAGATTTATTCTGGAGGATCCAAATATTGATACTAGTACAATTAGAGTTGTAGTAAGAGATAGTATTACAAGTTCTGCAGCATCTAAATTTGTAAAAGAAACAAATATTCTTAATGTAGATTCTTCTTCAAGAGTATTTTATATTCAAGAAGTAGAAGACCAAAGATATGAACTTATATTTGGTGATGGATATTTTGGCAAAAAATTAGAAGAGGGTAATTATATTCAAGTTTCTTACATCATAGGTAATGGAAAAGAAGGTAACGGATTTTCATCCTTTAAATTTTCAGGAAGATTAGTAAATGATAAAGGTTCTTCCGTAACTTCAGGAATATCACTAATTACAACAAACAATCCTTCTCAGGGTGGAGAAGAAGTTGAATCAATAAGTTCAATCAAAAACTTTGCACCTAGATTCTATGCATCTCAGAACAGAGCAGTTACTGCATCTGATTATGAGACGATCATACCAAGAATTTATTCTGAAGCACAAACGGTATCCACTTTTGGCGGAGAATCTCTAGATCCACCACAATATGGAAAAGTTTATATTGGAATTAAACCATTTTATGGTAACTTTGTTCCTGATAGTATTAAGCAAAACATAAAATTAGATTTAAGAAATTATAGTGTTGCTGGAATTATTCCAGAAATAGTTGATATTAAATATCTCTTCATTCAAGCAACACTAAATGTTTATTATAATGGAAATAAAGTACAAGACCCAGAAACTTTGTCAGATTTAGTAATTAATAATATTGAAAAGTATTCTGAGTCTACGGAATTTAATAAGTATGGTTCGAGATTTAAATATAGTAAATTCCAATCAATAATAGATAATTCTCATCCAGCAATTACTTCTAACATTACAACATTGACAATGAGAAGAGATTCTAGAATTGCATTGGACCAAACAGCAGATTATGAAATTTGTTTTGGAAATCGAATTCATGTAAAAAATCAAGAAGGTTATAATATAAAGTCATCAGGATTCTATACCGATTTATTCTCAAATCCAGTCTTCCTAACGGACGTTCCAGATTCTGATGGATTGACTGGAACGATTATTCTATTTTCTTTAGTATCTGAAACTGAACCAAATGTCATCTCCTCTGATGTGGGAACTATAGATTATATTAAAGGGGAAATAAATTTAAATCCAATTACAATTACTGGGTCATTAAAGCAATCTGGAGGAGTTCCTATACTCCAAATATCAGCAATTCCAGAATCAAATGATATTGTTGGTTTACAAGACTTATATTTGCAACTAGATAGTAGTGAACTAGATATTAGTCTAGTTGAAGATGTTATTGAATCTGGTTCAGATACTTCTGGTTCAATATTTGCTCCTTCATCAAGCTACTCAAACGGAGATCTAATAATAAGGTAATAAATGAAACACTCAAGAATTAAGCTTAGCTCTGTTGTAGAAAGTCAACTACCACAATTTGTTAGGGAAGATTTCCCTTTGGTTGCAGAGTTTCTAAAGGAATATTATAAATCATTGGATAGTGCGGGAAATCCATATGACATTTTACAAAATATTGATAGTTTTGTAAAAGTTGATAATAATTCTAAAGTAATATACTCAACGGAATTAACCTCCGATTTGCAGTATGGTGTTCAATCAATTTCCGTAACTAGCACAGAAGGATTTCCTGATAGATATGGAATGCTTAAAATCAATGAGGAAATTATTTTATATAAATCCAAGACTCAAAACACTTTCCAAGAGTGTGTAAGGGGTTTTAGTGGTGTTTCTTTTTCTGAAAGTAAAGATGAGGAATTAGTATTTTCAGATACAATCGAAGATTTACATTCCAGCGGTGATGAGGTTATAAATTTAAGCTTATCTTTCTTACCAATTTTCTATAGAAAATTAAAAAGCCAATTTCTTCCTGGATTTGAAGACAGAAAGATTTCCGATGGAGTGGATAAAAGTCTTTTCTTAAAAAATTCTAGAGACTTTTACACTTCAAAAGGAACTGAAAAATCTTTCAAAATTTTATTTAAAGTATTATTTGGAGTAGATGTTGCTGCAATTAGACCAAGTGACTTCTTATTAGAACCATCAAAACCCTTTTACAAAGTAGATAAAGTTATTATTGTTGAACCAATTCAGGGAGACTTACTTGAATTAAAAAATAAAACAATCTTCCAGGATGAAGATGATTATTATTATTTTGCACTTGGATCGGTAAACTCAGTATCAAAATTAGTAAAAAACAATAAAGAATATTATCAATTAAACTTAGACTACAGTTACAACAAAGATATTTTTGTTGATGGAAGCTTTTTTGGAGAGTTTCAAGTACATTCAAGAACAAAACTTATAGAAAATATTGAAGTTGGCCAAAATTATATTAGTGTAGATTCCACTGTAGGATTTCCAAGAAGTGGAAGATTATCTTTACCAGGAGTACTTGGGGAAGTTATTGTAGAATATGAAGAAAAAACTTTAACTCAGTTTTTAGGATGTACTGGAATAACTGAGGCATTTCCTTCAGAAACTATTGCTTCTATAGATTCTTATGTTTATTCATTCCAAGATTCTGGAGATGAAATTAGATTTAGGATTACTGGAGTAATTTCAAACGCTGATGTATTAAATGATGGAAAATATATTTTTGCTGGAGATGAAATTAAGATATCATCTTTGGGATATTCTGATGATTTTGACATCAGATTAAATGAATGGATTTTTAATATATCTGTAAATTGTAAGGTAAAGGAATTTACTGATGATGGAAACTTAAATTATTCTATTGAGACTTATGATAATAATAATATTTACAACAATGATTTAGTAGAAGTTGACTATTTAACTACTTCTGGAGAAAGACAAACTACAAAATTTTTAGCAAAAACACCAATCAATAGTGTTCCTGGAAGAAAATTCAAAATTGTTTCCTCTTCTGAGATTGCTAATATTTTCAGCATTAGAAAAGTAGTTTCAACATTCAAAGATACTGGTTTATCGAATGATGTTCAAAATACTTATATTGACCTTGAAAATTCTTCTAGATACGTCACTGCATCTTCATTGCCAAATTATCAAAATACAAAAATAAATGATTTTAAAATTAATCTAAGTGGAACGTATGAAGGTGATACCTTCAATTTTGAGAATCATGGATTTATTACCGGAGAAGCAATAGTATATAATTCATCTTCAGTAGATAATATAGGAATTAATTCTGGTGTATATTTCGTAAAAAAAGTTGACAATGACAATTTTAAAATTGCTAGAAGTAAATCTGATATTTTTGAAAATAAATTTATCAGAATATTTAAGTCAACAGTAGAAAGTAATTATTTTTATCCACTAAGATTCTCCGATAGAAACAGAAATTTATTTGATGTTGGCAGTCAAAGACTGGTTAGAAATGTAAAAGGTGTTGAATATGATGAAAATACCTACACAACTCCCATAGGAAAAACTGGAATTTTACTGAATGGAGTAGAATTATTAAACTATAAATCTGAAGATTTTATGTATTATGGTCCAATAGAAAGTATTGATATAACTTCTGGCGGAGAAGAGTATGATTTAATTAATTTACCAAAATTAACGGTAACCGAAGCATTTGAAGGTGCAGGTTCTCCAGATATTTTTGTGGGTGGAGAAGGAATACTGGACAGAATAGATGTAATTGATGGTGGATTTAATTTTATTGATGAACCGAATATTGAAATTACTGGTGGTGGTGGAAGTGGAGCAATTGCAAAAGCAAACTTAATAGATTCGCAGTACTCGGAAGACTTTAATTCAACATCAAAAAATTCCAAGATACTCATAAATGATTTAAATCAAATCGGATTTTCTACTTATCATAAATTTGTAACTGGAGATTATGTAAAATATAAAACAAATGGCGGAGTTAATATAACAGGAATCACTACTGGAGCAAATTATTTTATTGGTAGTGTCGATGATTTTTCGGTAAGACTATATGAAACACAATCTGATGCATTGTCAGGAATAAACACAGTAGATATATCTGGATATGGTAGTGGAGTTCATACTTTAGAATTTTTAGGAAAGAAAAGAAAAATTGGAAGTATAACTGTAGTAAATTCTGGATTTGGATATAAAAATAAGAAGATATTAGTAGATTCTACTGGAATCAACACATATAAAGATTCAATTAGTGTATACGAACATCCATATCAAAGTGGAGAAATTATTTACTATAGAAATGAAAATGGATCTCCTCCTAGCGGTATAACTACTGGTTCATATTACGTTACCAGAATTAGTAGTAAAGAGTTTAAATTATCTCAGATTGGACTGGGAAACACTATTGGAATTGGAAGAAGCACAGATCCAGAATTTTATTATAAAAATAAAGTATATTTAAATATAAAAACTGCAGGAAGTGGAAATCACATTTTCAACTATCCAGATATTGAGGTAAAATTATCCTACAATGCTGGAGTATCTACGTCACAAAATAGATTATTTGAACCTACTATTAAACCAATATTTAAAGGTCCAATAACTCATACATTTGTAAATGATGGTTCAATTGGATATGGTTCTTCCGAAATAATAAACTATAACAGACAACCAGTATACTTTTTTGATACTGGCTCCGATGCCGAAATAAAACCAATTATTTCGGATGGAAAAATTGTATCTGTTGCAATATTTAAAGGAGGAAGTAATTATTTTTCATCCCCATCAATAAACATTTCTGGTGATGGTTATGGAGCAATACTAACGCCAATTGTAGAAAATGGCGTAATTGTTGATGTTAAAGTCATTTCTCAAGGTGTTGGATATGGATTAAACACAACTTTGGAAATATTGACTACTGGAACTGGAGCAAATTTATCGTTCAATTCCAAAAAATGGTCTATCAATAAATTTCATAGATTACTAAATTCTAATAAAATTGATTCGGATGATGGTGTAATTTTTAGAGCTACAAACGCAAATTATGGCACGCAATATACACATTTATATCCATCTAGAAATTTAAGGAAGAAAATATTCTCAGTAGTTGAAATTGATGGCATTCTCAATTACAGAAGTGACTATAATAATGATTTTGAAGAGAATAAATACCATTCTCCAATATTAGGATGGTCTTATGATGGTAGTCCAATATATGGACCATATGGATATGTTTCTTCAAAGAATAAAAACATCAAGAGAATGGTATCTGGATATGATACTCCAAGAGATGATGCTGAAGGAAGACCAAACAAGACCATTTTTCCAGCAGGTTTCTTCATAGAGGATTATTCATTTACTGGAAAGGGAGATTTAGATGAAAGTAATGGTAGATATGTAGCTACTCCAGAATTTCCTGGTGGCGTTTATGCATATTTTATGACTGTAGGGGAACAACTAGTTCAAGGCGGTCCATTTGATGGCGAATTAATGCCAGTATTTCCATACGTTATTGGAGAAAATTATAAATTTAAACCAAATGCATTCAATTTTGATTTAGAATCGACTCAAGATGTCTTTAATTTTGAAAAAAATAACATTTTAAGAAATACTTATCCATATAATTTAACAGATGAGAATTCCGACTATAAGTTTGTAAATAATCCAATAAAAATAACAACAGAAAATCCAAAAGTTCTTTCGTCAACTATAGGTCCTGTAGAGAGATTTGATATAATTTCTGGGGGAAAGAATTATAAAATAGGAGATAATGTACTTTTTGATGAAAGTTTAGTTGCTGGTACTGGAGCAATCGCAAAAGTTTCCAAACTGTTCGGAAAAACAATTGATAGAGTTTATTTTGAAGATGATATTATTAATGATATTGAATTTTACCCAATAAACAGCAGATCTTTAATTGGTTTTACATCTAGCCCACACAATTTAACAAATTCTGATGTTGTTTCTATAGATTCCTTAGATAATACGAGGAGTGAATTGAAAGGAAAATATAATATTGGAGTAACTTCTAGCAAATTATATGTATCTACTGATGTTGATGAAGTCTCTCAGACTGGATTGGTTACTTATTTTAATGTAATAGGCGATTTAAATTTCCCAAAACTTATTGAAGATGATATTTTATCTTCTAATGGGGAAAAAATTAAAATTTTAAACATTGATAAAGAAAATTCTAGAATTAGAGTTTTAAGAACTTATGATGGTTCAATATCAACATCACATACTAGTCCCGCAAAATTTATAGAAGAATCTAGAAAATTTGTATTTGGTCCAAATAAGCAATTAAATGTTAAAGGATTATATTTAAATAGAAAAATATATTTTGACCCACAAGAATCCTTATCTTTAGGAGTTGGTATTGGGACTAGTACAATATATTTTTCAAATCCAGGTTCTGGAAAGACAATAGCAGAACTTCCGGAAAAATCAATTTATATAAAAAATCATGCATTTAAAAAGAATACGCCACTAGTATATCATTCAAATTCTGGTAGTGGAATTGAAGTTTCTAATGGAATATCTACATTTACTTTGTCTGATGGACAATTAATTTATGCAAATAAATTATCAAATGATTTAATAGGAATTTCTACAGCAAAGGTTGCTATAGGTACTCAAGGACAGTATGTTGGAATTGGAACAACAGCATCCACACTTTATTTTATTGGAGTGGGTGCAGGAAGATATCATAGTTTTACTACGGTTTACAGCTCAGTACGAGGTAGTTTAAGCAAAAATAAGGTAATTGTAGAAACTACAGAAAGTCATGGATTATTAGATGGTGATTCTATTGAAATGAATATTGTTTCAGGAATTACAACTCAATACTACGTAGAATATAATGATTATTATAGAAGAATAATTTTAAATAAGAGAACTTATTATTCTATAGACGTATCAAACAGCACTCTTTATGTTCCAAATCACAAATTAAGAACTGGTCAAAAAGTTATACACAATTCATCATCTCCAGCAGATGGATTGGAAGATAATAGAATTTATTACGTGCTAGTTTACAATAAAGATAGAATTAAATTATGTGATACTTTCTACAATTCTATAGTTAAGAATAAACCAGTCACTTTAAATATATTATCATCTTCTTCTGGTTACATTAGTCCCATCAATCCACCCATTGATGTGACAAAAAATCAAAAAATAACATTCGATTTGTCAGATTCTTCATTGTCAATTCCTTTTGGTATTGGAAGAACTTCATGTTTTAATTTTAATATTTGGATAGATTCAAATTATAACCAAAAATATCTAGATTTAGATGATGACGGATCTCAAATTGTACAATATTTTGGGCAAATTGGATGTGATGAGGATGCCAGAGTAGAGATAATTGGAAATTCTTTCTCAAGAAATGAGTTATATTATACATTAGATCCTATAGTTTCTGAAGAAAATCTTGAAGTAAAGACTGAAAGAGAAATTGACGACGAAGTACCATTAAAAACCAAAATATCTTATAATTTCAGCAAATATAATGGAAAACATAAAGTATCTGGAATCGGACAGAGTTCATTTGAATACACAATAACGGAATATCCAGAATCTCTTTTATATGATTCCGCAACATTGGGAATTTCAACTTACAAAACAGACTCAAAAACAGCATCAGGAACGATAGATTCAATTTCAGTCATTTCTGGAGGAAAATATGACAGTATTCCTGGAGTTTCTTCTGTAAGATCTCAATTTGGAAGAGGTGCTATTTTAGTACCAGATTCAGATACTATTGGAAGAGTTGAAGATGTGGAAATTCCTGATATTGGATATGATTATTCATCAGATCCAACAATAAAACCTTATTTAATTTTACCAACTATTTTAAGAGTAGAACCTTTATCGGGAATTGAGCAAATTAAAATTACAAGTAAAGGAAAAAATTATACTACAAATCCAAATTTAGTCATTATTGATGATTTTACGAATAAAATAATAGATGATATCATATTAGAGTGTGATTTAGAAAAAGAATTTGTAAATATAATTAGAAATACTTCAGGAATCTATAATTCAATACCAAAAGTAATACCAATTAACAATTCAAATGGAGTAAAAATATCAAATATAGAATTTTCTTCCGGAGAAGTGACTGTAACTTTAAATAAACAGTTTTCGGAAGAATCTGATTTCCCATTCCAAGTTGGCGATAAAGTTTTAGTTGAGGGAGTTTCTGTAGCATCTACTGTTGGATCAGCATCTACATTTTTTGGATATAATTCCCGAAATTATGGATATGACACATTTGAAATTACTGAAATAGACCCAAATCTTGGAGGTTCAAAGTCCACAGTAAAATATTCTTTATCAAAATATCTAAGTGGTTCCCAAAATCCAGGATTATTTGACAAAGATTCTTCTGCTGGAAGAATTATTCCGGAAAATGATTTCCCCACTTTTGAAGTAGAATTAAATAAAAACCAATTCTTTATTGATGAAGAAATATACACAGATTTTTCTAAAGCAAAACTGCTGGAATATGATGACATAAATGATTTGGTAAAATTATCTACTCATGATTCTTTCTCTGAAGGTGATGTTATCTCCGGAAAATATTCAAATTCAAAAGCAATTGTAAAATCTGTTTTTTCTGAGGATTCTTATTCTGATGTTACGTCATCAGCAGTAATAAAATATGGTTGGCAAAATCAACAAGGATTCCTAGATGATTACAATCAGAGAATTCATAATAGTGATTATTATCAATATTTTTCATATTCTTTACAATCTCAAGTAGATTATGAAACTTGGAAAGAACCAGTAACTACTCTAAATCACACATTAGGTTTCAAAAAGTTCTCTGATTTGCAAATTTATTCTTCTACAACAGATTTTTCTGGCATATCTACAAACCAAAATAATGGAGTTGTTACTTTAATTTGCGACTTAAATAGTATAGTTGACACTTATTGCATTTACGATTTTGATTTGGTGTTTGAAAATAATTTTTATGCAGATTCTTTCTTAGCATCCGATGAAATTAGATTCAGCAGTAAAATAATTAAAGATTACATCGAATCTGTTGGAAATAGAGTTCTAATTATTGATGATATAAGTGATGAATTTAATACCACCCTTGATGCAACTTTTGTAACTTCGTTCAGCATTTAATTAATAACCAAAGATGGCAAAAACAAGAGCAAAGAAACTATTCTTAAATGTAGTCGATGAAAGACTTGATGGTAATAATCAATTTTCGATTTTAACGTTATTGACGGATGGTACATCAATATATCAAAATAGTTATGCTAAAGTTTTTACTAGAGACGAAATTGGATCTTTTGATATAACATTAAATCAAACTGACAATACAGCTACATTGAATTTTTTCCCAATTGATGGAAGAATTAATGACTATGGATATTCATTTATATCTTATGATACAAAACAAGATGTCTACACTAGTGGAGGATTTAATTTTGGAACTCTTGTTAGCGTTGCATCTACGAACGTTTTAGTTTCTGCGGGAACAACACAAACATTACTTGGAATTTCTTCAGATTACACATCATCAAAATTTTTAGTCGAAATGAGTGATGAAAGTGATGAATATTATGAATATTTGGAAATAAATTCAACAATTTCGGAAGGCGATGCAAATTTAAACGAATATGGAAGAATAACTTTAGATTTAGAAAATTATCCTACTGGAATAGGAACTTACGAAATAACATATAATGGGGCAGGATATGATTTAAATTATACCACACCATTTTCAGACAGAGATCTTAGATTTAATGTTGTTCAAGTATCATTTGCATCTACTTCATTTTTTGATGGTGGAGAAAGACAACTTAGACATGGAAATGTAACCTCAACTTTAACATCAATTGCGGCAACAACATCTCCAGTTCCGGAAGTTGTCGATTTTTACACATCAGAATACACCTCATGCTATTTTATAACACAAGTTACCGATAAAATTAATAATAAAGTTCGTTTTTCGGAAATTACTGTTGTAAGTAATGACTCCGAATCATATATGTTAGAATATGGTGTTGTTGGTGAAGATTTTGGAGAATTTAATATACTATCTTCATCAATTACAGAATTAAAATACACTCCCCCAGAAAACACGGAAGTTGATGTTATAGTATATAAAAATGCATGTACTGTAGCGGAATATTCAACATTTCCATATGGAATAAACTTTGAGAATTCAGAACTAACTACTGGAGTTAGTAGATTTGGTTATGGAAGTGAAGAAAATTTTAGAACAAACTTTGAACTGACACATCAAGGAATACCAATTTTTATTAGAAAAATAAATTCAGAAAATGAACTTATTGTGGATTTGGAAGATGATACTTTGTATATCCCAAATCACTTTTATGTCACTGGAGAAAAAATTTCATATTCTACCGAAGAATTTTCGAACACTCCTCAAAATGCTATAGGAATTGCATCAACTTCAGTTTCTGGGATAGGAATTACTGACAAATTATATGGCGACTTCTTTGTATATAAAGTTGACCAAACAAAAATTAAACTCTGTACTACTGCCCAAGAATCTTTATCATTAAATCCAACTTTTGTCGATTTTACAAGTTTAGGAATAGGTGTTACTCATTTCATAAAGAGTAAAAATCAAAATGAAAAGTGTATAATTTCCATAGATAATGTTGTTCAAAGTCCCATTATTTCTATTGGAATTACTTCTAAATTACTGAGTGATTTGAATATTAATACTTCAACTTTATATTTTAGCGGAATAAGTTCATTTTTTGGTGGAGATTTGATTAAAATTGATGATGAAATAATGGAAATAACTGCTGTAGGTGTTGGCAGTACTAATTTTGTAGAAGTTAGAAGAAATAAATTGGGTAGTTTTGCTGAACAACATCTTACCGGAAGTTTAATTACTAAACTTAAAGGAAATTATAATATTGTTGATAACGAGATTCATTTTGCTTCTGCTCCATATGGACCAGTAAGAAGACCAGATGAATTTTCATTCTCAGAAAGTTCTATTCCCGAATATGAGGTAAAATCAACATTCCATGGAAGAGTTTTTATGAGATCTGGAGTGGAATTTAGTTCAAATGATACTTACAGTAATAATTATCTTTTTGATGACATTTCAGATTCTTTTGATGCAAAAAATAAAGATTTTGAAATAACTTCTTCCGGAAATTCAGTAACTGGAATTTCTACTCAAAATTCTATACTTTTAATTAACAATATTCTCCAGATTCCGGAAAGAGATTTTGAACTTACAGAAAATCTTGGAAAAACTTTTGTCAATTTTACCGGAACGGCAACATCAGCCCTTTACGATCCTAACAATGCTTCGGTTCCAAGAGGCGGAATAATAATATCTGCAGGATCTACTAATGGTTTTGGTTTCCAACCATTAGTTTCTGCTGGAGGAACGGCAGTAGTTTCGATATCAGGAACAATTCAGTCAATTAGTATTGGTAATAGTGGTTCTGGATATAGATCTGGAATACAGACTAATGTTAGAGTTGGTGTTCAAACTTACAGTTCTGGTTTAGCAAATATAGAATTTATAGGTACAGCTACGGTATCAAATGGAGAGGTTATATCAATTAACATTACAAATCCAGGTTCAGGATATACCAATTCTAATCCACCAAAAGTAGTAATAGATTCTCCATTACCATATGAGAATTTAAAGTTAAAATATTCAAGTTCATCTCAAAGTGGAGTAGGAACAGAATCTGTAGTTGACATTGTAGTGGGTCAAGGTTCCAGTGTTATAGACTTTAACATAAAAAACTACGGATATGGTTATAGAGTCGATGACATTTTGACGATAGATGTTGGTGGAGACACCGGAATTCCATTAGATCCCACAAAAATCTATGAAGAATTTTCTTTAATTGTCAACGAAACTCAAACAGATTCATTTTCTTCTTGGAATTTAGGAGAATTTGAGTTGCTTGATGATATAAGTTCAGAATTTAATGGAAGTAAAAAAAGTTTTGGTCTATATTTAAACAGTGAAATATATACTATCATTAAAAAACCTGGATCAATTTTAGACCTAAAGGCAGTTATATTGGTATTATTAAATGATGTAATTCAAATTCCAGACGTGGCATATGAATTTAATGGTGGTAGCGTAATTACATTTACAGAAGCTCCAAAGAATGGAGATAAGTGTTCTATATTATTTTATAAGGGAACACCAGATATTGATACATTAAATGTTGATATATTGGAACCTATAGAAGTTGGAGACAAAATTAGAATATATTCCGATGATTCTTCATTGAATCAAAAGGAAAGAATTGTAAATGAAATTTTAAGTCCAGATATTTTAGAAACAAATCCATATTATTCTTTAGGAATATCTGAAGATGAAGAATTGTCTAGACCTTCAGTCTTGTGCAAGCAGAGAAATGATTTGGTTATTGATAATGAAAGTATTACAAAAGATAGAGCTCAATACGAACCAGTCATAAATCCTGTGGCTAAAATTATAAGTTCTGTTGGAATTGGATCTACTCAAATATGGGTGGATTCTGTTACAACACTATTTGATTATGTAAATGAAAATGTTGGGCAAACTTATATTGAAGATGTGGAGATTATAATAGATAATTTATCTATAGCAGGAGCCTCTTGTACAGCGATTGTTTCCTCGGCTGGAACAATAACATCAATACCAATAAGTTATGCAGGGTACGGATATGAGAGTTCTCCCACCGTTAGTATTTCTTTACCATACTATCCAGATTCCGGACAAAGAGCAGAGGCATCATCTTCAATCACTTCCGGAATTGTGACTAATGTGTCTATAACAAATCCTGGATTTGGATACACAAGTTCTAGACCACCTTTGGTCTTAATAGAACCTCCAATCGCAAAAAGAGAAAAACTTCCAAAAGTTACTTATGCTGGTGATTTTGGAATTATTAGTGGAGTATCAACCGTTAGTGTGGGAGGAACTGCTTTGGAATTTGAATTGGTAATACCGACTAATTCGATATTAAGAGATTCTGATTATGTAGATTCGGTAATTACAAATAGTCAACTGGCACCTGGAGACTATTTTATGGTTTATGGATCAACTATTGGGTCTGGAGTTACTTCACTAACTAGAGATGGATCCATAATTGGTATAGGTACTACTGGAATTGATAATGTTTATCAGGTAGATTCGGTATCCTTTGCTTCTACTGATGCTTATGGTATTGGACCAACTACTGTCAAGAAAGTAGTTGTTAAGGTTGTTTCCAATGAAAACTTATCCGGATATGCATCTAGTAGTTTCTATGGAAACTTTACTTGGGGATTGGTAAAATTATATTCTCCAACTATCAATTCATTTGAAATAAATAGTGATTATGGAGTTGTTGGTTTGAATAGCACTCCAACTGTGAAGAGAATAAATCCACTCAAATATACATTATACAATTTAACTTAAACAATAAATACCTAAAAAGTATAAAATCAATGGCTGCTATTATAACTGACCAATTTAGACTTTTTTCTGCTAGAAATTTAGTCTCTTCTGTAGAAGCAGAAGAAAATACATATTATGCATTTATCGGACTTCCCAATGCCTCCGATTATGATTCAAATTGGGATGCAAGTCCACCATCACCATTAGATTCTTTTGATAATCATAATGATATTTGGGATACAATTATAGCATTAAAAAGAATAAAGGGTGAAAATTGCCTAAATGTTGTTAGAAAAATAAGTTGGTCTTCTGGAACTTCTTATGATATGTATAGGCATGACATAAGCAGAAACAATGTATCAAACGTCACTGGATCTACAAGTTTATACTCATCAAATTATTATATCATTAACAAAGATTACAGAGTTTATATTTGTCTAGAAAATGGAACTGACCCAGAGCATCCTAGCGGAAAGCCTTCTTTGGTAGAACCACTTTTTATTGACTTTGAACCAAGATCATCTTCTGATGGGTACGTTTGGAAATACCTTTATACAATGACTCCAGAAGATGTAATTAAGTTTGATTCCTTAAATTACATGCCAGTTCCAAAAGATTGGGAAGTTACTAATGATTTGTTATACACAAATGCTTTGTTTAGTGGTCAAATAAAAACAGCGATTATAAAAAATAGAGGGACTAATTTGGGTCCGGCAAGAACATATTCTAATGTTAGTATTGTTGGTGATGGCGATGGTGCTGAAGCAACAATTATTGTTGGAAATGATTCCACAGTAGAATCAATAACAATATCAAATGGTGGTAGCGGATACACACATGCAAAAGTTGATATTGCATCCGCAGGATTAGATCCGGGAAGTGATTCTGAAGTTCCAGAATTTGATGTAATTATTCCACCTCCAGGAGGACATGGATTTGACATTTATAAAGAACTTGGGGCACATAATGTTCTAATTTATGCTAGAGTTCAAAATGATGAAGAAAATCCAGATTTTACTGTAGGAAATAAAATTGCTAGAATTGGATTGATAGAGAACCCAACAGATATCAACGATAATTTTCTATTTGATGACACTATTAGCGCATTACCTGCATTAAAATTGACTGGAATAAATCTAGATAGTGATTATCAGAATGCTACATTTGAATATAATGGTGTTATAGAACAAACCATAGGAACCGGAATTACTGCTTACGGTAGAATTGTTTCTTATGATAATAAGACGGGAGTTTTAAAATATTGGAAAGATAGAACACTATCCGGATTTGATACTGGAACATATAATAAAATAGAGTCTTCTTATGGAGATGAAGTATATGAGTTTACTTCTAGTCCAGAAGCAGGAGGAAGTCTAGTTATAACAGGCGGAAGTGTTAATTTGCAAATACAGCAAGCTTTTAGTGGTATATCTACTACAATAAATAATACTGATAACTATAATTTGGGACAGGAATTTTTAGATGGAATTTCCAGTCCAGAAGTGAAAAAGTATTCTGGAAATATTATTTACATTGATAATAGACCATCGATTACAAGATCTTCAAATCAAAAAGAAGATATCAAAATTGTGCTCCAGTTTTAAATAGGGAATTATGCCACAAGTAACCAATTTAACCACTTCACCATATTTTGACGATTTCGTTCCAGAAGGTGGAGATGCGTATGAATATTACAAAGTTTTATTCAAGCCAGGATTTCCAATTCAAGCTAGAGAGCTTAATAATTTGCAATCGTATTTGCAATATCAAATTGAAAAATTTGGAAATCATATATTTAAAGAAGGTTCTAGAGTAACTGGGGGAGAACTTTCATATTCAAATAATTTAGATTATGTTATTGTAGATAATCAATATTTTGGAGAAGATGTATCGGAAGATATACTTCCGTGGTTAGTTGGAGAAACACTAAGAGGAAGAACTAGTGGAGTTACTGCTAGAATCGACAATTATATTGATGAAAATGCTTCTGGTATTAATAGGGTTACTTTATATGTAAGTTATATTACTTCAAATGGTAGTAATAAAAAATTTGTTGATGGGGAAATATTAGAACTAGAGTCTGAAATTGAACTCATAGACATAGAAGAAATTGCAGAAATTAATCAGGAAGATGATCTTCCAAATATTTCTGTTGGAGATGCTGTTTTAAAAACAGTTGAACAATTTTCTACCGGAAAAGGATCTGGCGTAGTATTATCTGAGGGATATTATTTCCTAAGAGGATTTTTTGTTTTTGTAGAAGATCAATTTTTACTAACAAATCAGTATGGTACTGATGGTGATTATAAAATTGGTTTTTCTATAGATGAAACTATCGTAACTCCAAACTTTGATTCAAATCTAAATGATAACGCAGCAGGATTTTCAAACTATGCTGCTCCAGGTGCGGATAGATTATCAATTAGTGCTGTTCTTGATTTTTATTTTTCTGATGAAGAATTGCCTGATGGATTTGTAACCGTTTTAGAAATTAAAGGTGGAGAAGAATATTCTTATACTAGTGGTATAGAATATAACGAAGTAAGAAATGAACTTGCAAGAAGAACATATCAGGAATCTGGAAATTATTATGTAAAACAACCATCATTTGCTCTAAGAGAAACTTTAGACAATTATCTTGGAAATGATGGTGTATATAAAGAAGGAAAAATAACATATTCTAATAATATTCCAAATGAAAATCTAGTAACATATTCAATATCACCACTAACAGCTTTTGTTTATGGTTATGAAATTAATACTTTAGGTACAACTTATATTGATATTGATAAACCAAGAACTGTAAAAACGTTAAAAAATCAGTCGGTAAATTATTATACTGGGCCAACATTTACTTTAAATAGAGTTTATGGATCTCCTCAAATTGGTTTTGGAACTTATTATGTTAGTCTAAGAGATAGTAGAGTAGGATCTACACAAACAGATGCTGCTGGAAAAGAAATTGGGGTAGCTAGAGTCTATGATTTTGCATTAGAAGCAGGATCATATGAAACTTCTAATAAAAATTTAAATCGCTGGGATATTGCCCTTTATGATATTCAACCATACACGGAAATTACTTTAAATGAGCCGATAACTCTTCAAGTACCAGCCCATATTAAAGGAAATTCTAGCGGTGCTGTTGGATATTTAAGATATGATCTTTCAAATAGCGGAATTCTAACCGCAT
>Ga0181580_10001655_pt1 | contig 17894 bp, 18 predicted proteins | sample 071ome_23_FD_132413 | JGI IMG/M metagenome (GOLD analysis project Ga0181580, IMG submission 132413) | Coastal salt marsh microbial communities from the Groves Creek Marsh, Skidaway Island, Georgia - 071403BT metaG (megahit assembly) | ecosystem: Environmental > Aquatic > Marine > Intertidal... | reverse complement strand
GTACCTTCATTGAGGTAGCTGCTCATAAACTCTGCTGCAAATGTTTCGAAAATCTTACGTCCAAAGGTATTTTCTTTGGCTGTTTTGATATCTTCACGTAGTGTTGTAAGTTCATTCTTGATAGTATTTTCAAGAATTCCCTCAATCTTTTCTGCAGATTTAGCAATAAACTCACGTTTTGTTTCGTTAATGACTTCTTTGCCTTCTTTGATCATTTTGACTTTTGCTTCAACTAGTGAGCGTTTGTCTTCATGAAACTCGTTGAGCTCTTTGGTTAGTTGCTCCATAACAAAACCCTCTAGTTGGGCCATGTTAGTTTCTTGCAACTTGCGGTCTTCGCGAAGTTCGTTAATTTCTTTGCGAAGTGTATCCATCACAAACTCATCCAGTACTTTTGCATGTTCTGACATGTGCTTGCGATATGCTACACGATCTTCTGCAACTTTGGCTTTGTCTTCTTTGAACTCTTCGAGTTCTTTAGCAATAACATCACCAATCATTGTATCCATAGCTTCAACAATTTGCGATTTGTCATTTTCATAACGTTGTGCAAATTCTTCTCTAAGTTCAGCTGTGATTGCCTCACGAGCTTCTGTTAGCTGGGTTTCCCAAGCTTCGGATAGTGAAGATCTAACCTCCTCGGAGAGCGCATTTGAGCTTAATAGTTCATCCATTGCATGAGCCATATTAATCTCTCCTATACTTCAGGTTTTTAATAAAATTTGTCACCTCTTCCTGGAGATAACGTTGTGCTCTGTTGTCGTGTCCTGCTGCACTAGCGACATCCATTAGTACATTACCCCGTCTATGATTCATAATTCTTTCATAGATTGGATCGGGATATGCATCCGGAGCACTTGGATTTGCAACTATGTCTACAGTAATAATTTCAAAATCTTTAACTATTCCGCTTTCATTTACATTGCCGCTGCCTCTGCTTGACACGCCTAGTTTTACTCCACTTTCCAATAAGGTTTTACAAATGTTTCCCATTGGAGTTGGTAGAATTTTTAGCTTACCGATACCGTTTGCACCTGAAATATCCATCTCTGTGATCATGTGTGATACACGGTCAAGATTGATATTAAGGTCATCTGGGTGATCAGCTTCGCCTAATACACTGTATCCATTTTTAATTTTTTCATTGATAGCTTTAACAGCTTTATGAATTTCTTCTTTGGTATAGATACGGTTATTCTGATTGCGTACATCGCCTTCAATAAAGATACCTTTCATGTACAGGCTTTTGCCACCGTTAGCTTCTTCAATAGCTTCGGTGACAATGTTTGCCTGACTAAATGTTAAGTGCTCTTTTAGGCTAGTATACATATTACTTCATCTCTCTTTTTGGAGCAGGAGCTGCTGATAAATCGCCAGCTTCTTGAGGACCAGTTACGCCCATGTCTTTTGCAGCTGGTGCGCTTCCGCCTTTTTCTTCCGAAGTGTCTGTTGCATGTGCTTTTGCATCGTTAGGTGCTTTTGCATTACTTGCAACTGGACTTGCTTTGTCACTGTTATCACTGTGTGAAACATTAACCGCTGTCAATGTTGCGCCTTCTTCCATAGGCTCAACTGATTCTTCCATTTCTGGCTCTTCTTCAGCTTCTTCGTCGCCCATTAAGTCTGCAAATGCTGCACGTAATTCTGCAATTGCGTCTTCAACATTATCCATGGCTTCTTCTGCATCAGGTGCTTCTTCTGCTTCGTCGTCCATGCTAATAGCTAGATCCATTTCTGGTTCTGCCATTTCTTCGTCGTCCATGTCCTCATCGTCCATGATTTCTTCATCTTCGATTTCTTCTTCAGCTGTTTCGATGTCACTAAGGAAATCTTCTTCATCGTCAGATGCGTTAATCGCTTCTTCGACTTCTTCGTCCTCGCTATCATTATCAGCTTCATCAAGATCGATAGTTTCGTCTAAGTCTTCTTCAGAAATCTCGTCTTCAACAATTTCATCGTCTTCTGTGATACTTGCCCAATGGTTTTTGGCTTTCTCAACGAATACATTGTGAAGAAGATCCGCAGCTTTGTCCTGCTCGTCATTGACAAGATACTCAAGAACCTTAACTAAAGATTCCTTGTGTTCGCTCATATCTTTCTCCTTAAAAAATTACAGGCTTACCAAGATGGTTTACATCTATATTTACACAACCAAGACGTTTTACTTGATAAAAGGCCCAAAAAATGGGTATTTTATGACATCATTGTCATGATAAGTAAAAAATGCACTGAAAAAAGTTAAGAACTTGCTGGTCTAGTATAGATTTTTTTGAAAGTTTCTGTTCTTTTAGCATGTTCTACGTTGTGTATCTCTCTTTGCTTTCTCAAACGATTTAAGTGTTTGAGTGTAAGACGACTTTTTCTTACATCATCAATTTCGCGATTATTGTAATTGTCATCTTCAGCTTCATAATATTCTTTTAAAAATTCTACGTCACGCATTTTGATCTCCTGCAGGTGTTTCTGCATTTTCTGCTCCACTAATCGGACTTGCACCGTCACTTGTATCTACATCAGTATCTTCATCTGGTATATCTATATCACTGCCATCCGGAATATCAAATCCTCTAACACCAACATTACCAAGACCTGGCATACTGTCTGCTTCAGGTGCAACATTAGACTCGTTTTCTTCTTCCCACATACGTTCGTTGCGTAAGATTTCTTCTTCAGTCCATCCTAGGTATTTCTCTAAAACAAAACGTCTACTTAGATAAGGAACAGCTTCTAAGCTACCAAATACATTTGCTCTAGCTGCATGTATTTCAATTTCTTTATATTGACTAAAGCTCTGTGGTTCTACAAATTTTAAATCAAACAAACTAGCATCAATACTAAGACCTTTGTTTTTAATGAATAGTTTAAACTCTTTGTCTAGTGTAGGAGCGATAGTATTTTGTAATCTCGTACAATATTGATTAAAACGATATTCTTGGATATATGCTGTACCAACACGACCGTCAACATATGTTGCTGTTCCATCGTCAGGACCAGTTGGCAAATAACTGCTAGGCACACGCAACGCTCTTAACATTTTGTTTGTAAAGTAACGTAAGTCGTCAATTTGTCCTAAGTTTTCACCACCAGGCAGCACTTCAACTTTTGAACCTCTACCTTCAGCAGTTTGCGCAAAGAAATAGTCTTCCATAATTGATAGTGGGTTATATGCAGCGTCCATGATAGTTGTGCCACCGCCTGTTTTATTTGGAATACGCTTTTGATGAATTTCATTTTTAACACGCTCGACAAAACCCATAGCTTTGTTTGGTGGCATGTTACCTACGTCTACATAAAACACACGGCGCTCCGGCGCACGTTGGACACGATAGATAATAATCGAGTCTTCTAGTAGTTCTTTTTGTTTGTATGTCTTAAAGATTGGATCTAGTATACTGCTACCAAAGGGCCAGTTGTTGTCCATACCTTCTGTTAGTCCCATGTGTACAACATGTTCAGCGTCAACATTATATTCTTGAATGTTGCCCATGCTGTTGCTATAATCTCCAGCTGAATTACCATAAGCGCCACGGTCTAGTACTTGTCCACGCATCATACTGTTAACTGTACCATATGTTTGTGCATGCTGTACAGGTTTACTAACAGTTTTTTCTTTCATGTTCAAATCTAAATTTTTCATAACGTATTGCTCAGGGCGTTTGCCTTTAGCTTCGTTTACAACTGCTTTAGTAACATCAACAGGATTTAGATAATAAAGTTCCCATGTTTCTGGATCACGAATAAAAAATTGATCTCCGTATTTGATACTGTTACGGAACATTCTAAAAATACGTTTGTCCCAATCTTGTAGATTACACCATTGTTGTAGTGTTTGCTCTAAGATTTTACTTTCACTTTCAGTGGCTTCTTCTTTGAATTCTATTCTAAACGGAACACCTGTTGTTTCATCAACTTGTGTACTAAACTCACTGATAATATCAAGAGCAGCATTAATTTCGCTGTCCATGTCCATTTGATCATACTGTGCATAACGCTCAACACGATTAGGTTGACCACTGTATACTTCAGGTAGCCAGCTTTGAAAACGACTAGCACTGCTTGGTTTCATACTGTCAGCACTTTGACCGTTGTATACTGTAAAATGTTTTTTCCAACTCATAGGATACTCTTTTCTCTATTATAGTATATTTATCGTATTTGTCAACCTGCGTTAATTGGGGCCAGGATCAGGGGGTGCAGGAATAGGTGGTCTGCTTGGATTAAAATCTTCCCAGTTTTGAATAATAACTTGCATTGCATCTTGCGAGGCGTTCAATATTCGACTAAGCCAACTCGGAGTATTATCAGGATCATTTGGATCAGGTGGCTGGCCTCCAAAACCAAACGCATCTCTAGTTCTGGTACCTGCTAAAACTGTTCGTGCAATTTCAGCGGCACGTCTCATCGGCTCTGGACCAAACTCAGCACCTAATATAGTACCCAATTGTGCTAAGTTTTCTGCTTCTCGGCTTCTTAATCTAGCTAATTCTTGTTGATCTGCTTCACTTAGTTCGCTTTCACGACTTTCTAACTCGCCCATTCTAAACAAGTCAGCAGCTGGTCCTACCCCACTATATCCGCCCATAAACAGTCCAGCAGCTCTAGTAAGTACGGCTGTATTTTCACTACCTAAAACACCTCCTAGTGATTGCATTAAAGTTGACATTGCATCGCCGCCAGTTCTTGGATCAATGCCCATTGCCATCATAGTAAATTCCATAGTTAATGTTCTCATAACATTACTAAGAACTTCAGCATCACGTTGTAAACCTGTAGCAGCTAGCGACCCATCGGCTGCGGCGTCTTGTTGTCTTCGTCTAGCTTGAGCTTCAGCATCAACAACATCTCCTGTTTCGATAAGTCTGTTTTGCATACCTAATAGTTCTCTAGCAACACCTGCAATAGGACCAGAAGTACTAGCTAATTGTCTTAGATTATCAGCATCTAATGCGCCAATACTGTCTTCGATAACTTGTCTTAGTCCAGCAGCAAAATCTGTTCTATTCATGCTATCTCTGTTATTCATAACAAAGTCTCTAATGCGCTGAAATCCGCCACCCATAAGTGCTTGTTGTTCACTAGCAAATGCTTCAGCAGCACGACCAGTAGCAATTTGAGTAGCAATAGCGCCTGCTATGCTTTCACCTAATGTGCCCATTTCTGTACCTAGAATATCGATAGCCATTCTAGTACCAGAACTAGCATCACGCAACGCACTTTGCACAATCTCGTCTTGTTGTAAGGCACGTCTGTTAGCAAGTCTTTGTTGTAAATCTTCACCTGTTAAACTAGCCATGCGTTCTTGTAGTGCAACGTTTTCAGAAATACTTCTACTAAACTCTATCATATCAAGGTTACGCATTTGTTCACTAGTACTAGTTAAACGTCTAAGTTCTACTTCTTCTGCTAACAGTTTAGTCATGTCAGTTGAACTTAATCCAAAATACCCAAGATTTCGTGTAGTCTCTGCAAATGCTCTGTTTAGTTGTAGTAAACGCTGTGTGCCAGCAGAAGTGTTTTCTCCTAAACTTCTAATTGCAGGACCACTAGTAATCATCATGTTAGTAAACTGATCAAGTGTTAAACCTAGGTCACCTACATCTCTGCGCATATCCATAAAGTCTTCACCTACACCAACGCCAACACGTCTAGCATTATTCATTGCAGCACCAAATTGTTCTAAGATACCAATACCTGTTCCCATAATACCAGCCATCATGGGCATTTGTATCATATTAAAGAAACTACTAGCTTGGTCACTGAACTTTTGTTTGTCTGCAAATTTATTAAAAGTATTAACACCTTCTCTAAACTTAATGCTTTCTTTGCCTAAATTACGAGCAGCATCGGATAACCGTTGTCTAATACTTCTTGCTGCATCATCTAAGTTGTCAGCAGCGCCGTCTAATCCTTGTCCTTGATCTTTGATTGCACTAGCAGTTGCGCCCATTTGCACTGCCATTTTATTAGTTGCTTCAAGAATAGCTTGTTGTGTATTTTCCATAGCAAAGTCTGGCACTTCAATTGGTACCGCTCTGCCTCCTATTGGAATTGATATTGTTGCCATTAACTGCTCACTTAATTAAGATAAATAATTCTATATACTGTTATTTATAGGTAAAAAATGAACAATCCGTTAGATCAATACTATCGTACTAAAGAAATATATGTTAAACTTCCTACCCAAGGAAAATGGTACAAAGACAAGCCAAATTTAACTGACCAAGGAGAAATAGGAATACTTCCTATGACAGTTAGAGATGAAATGTTGTTAAACATTCCCGACACACTGTTTAACGGTGAAAGTTTGTTCGAGTTGTTTAAAAGTATTGCACCAGATATCAAAGATCCGTATGAAATCTGTATGCCTGACGTAGATGTTATATTACTAGGAAGTAGAGCAGCCAGTTATGAAAATAAACTAGAAGTTGAAAGTCGTTGTCCGCACTGCGAAACTTATAACCAGTATGAAATAGAACTAAGTTCTATACTAAGTCAAATAAAAGTAATAGACGAGTCTGAAATTGAAATAGGAGAGCTAATTTTTGTTTTAAAACCAAACACACTTAAAACAGTTAATGCAGCTAACATTCAAAGTATTGAAAATCAGAGAATGATTGAAATGATGTTTAAAAATCAAAACGGTGAACAACCATTAGATCAAGAAACATTTAATCGCAGTTTGGAAATCAGTACAGCTAGTGCAATTGCAATAGTAGCAGATGCAATCAGTGAAATTAAATTACCAGACGGAAAAGTTGTTACAGAATTTGAATACATTGCAGAATTTTTAAGTAAAACTCAAAACAAAACAGTCGATACACTTAAACGTGCTATCACTAACTTAAACGAAAACGGCATAGGAAATGACTTCAATTTTACATGTTCCGGTGAAGAATGTGGAAAATCCTATAACTCACCTGTAGAGTTTAACCCAGCTTTTTTTTTCAAAAAACCTTAAAGAGATGCACTCGTCATGAACAAGTCAAAAAAGAGATTGACAAGTTAAACAATCACAGAAAAGCTATTAGAAAAAACATCAATCAAATTGCTTTATATTCAAACGGAAGTTATACAATACAAGACATGTATAACATGCCTATGTATTTCATTGACGAAATCAGAGATGTAATGATAGAAAAAGTAGAAGCTGAAAAACAAAGTTTAAATTCTAGTAGAAAGCAAACATTTTAATTCGAAGAGCTAACGCTCATCGTCAAACTCATTTCATTTCGTTTGAAGTTTTTTCTTTTTGAATAATTATTTTTAATGATAACGTTATTACCCTGTTTTCAGTCGCACTTAGCCTGTGTACGGCCAAGTGCAAAAAAAAAGCTAAGGTCATTACCCCGCTCCCAAGCGCACCGTTATAAGCGAAACCTTTTCAGGCAGAGGCGGTTGTGCTTGACCCCTTTACTCGCCGCTTTCAACGCAAGCTACTAAATCGCAAATAACGGCAACTGATTTAGTAATACCCGTGGGTTGTAATAGCTCAACAGAGCCCACTCTTTTGGTTTGTGTCCCCCGGCAAGTTCCGTTGGCTAAACACCGTGTGTCGCCGCCTCAATGCTTTTATTAGAGGGGGTATATTATTTTTTAAGAGATTCGATTAGTGCCTTAGATCCGCCTACGCGGACATTTATAATGCCATTGTAATATTCGTCAGTGAGTAAAACTTCTCTGTCAAATTGTTCTTTAGCCTCTAAGTAAGATAATTCTCCTCTGCTGGTGCAGTAGTATAATATCTCTCTTGTAAATTTTTCTGGACCTAAAAGTTCAACATCAGCATTGAGTTTGTCTGAACTTCCCCAGTAGGTCCGCCAGTCGCTTTCTTTAGTTGAACGTCTTTTTCGTTTTTTGCCTTTAAGTGGGTTTTTAGTTACTTTAAATTGTGCTAATTTTTTGCCAATGTATTTTTTGCCATTCGTGAGATTGGTAATTAGATATACAAATCCAATATATCCTTCAGGTATTTCATCTACGATTGTGCCTTGATAAGTCCATTGCATGTTAATATATAGCAATTACTATATATGCCTGAACTACGAAAAGTCAACCTAAAAATACCTATTTTTTAAAATTTCCCAAGTTTGTTTATAACCTCTATCAATTTGATGAAATACTGTACTAATTTGTGCGGCACTATAGTCGTTGCCTCCGGGCATACAGTTGTCTCCAAAAAAGATTGTAGTGTCATTTTGTTGTAAAACTGCTTGGCTTTTGTCGCAACCGTTTGGAAAAATATCAATGCTAGTTTCTCCAGCAACTTGTGCAATTGCATCGTCAAACATTTCATTGAAGCCAATTGCAATAATTTCTCTACTACGATTAACTTGTTCCCATTCTTTATATCTGTCTCTTTGCTCCCAGTCAGCAGCTCTACCACAAATACTGAAGTTTGCAGTACCAATGCGCTGTTCAATATGTTGACCTACTTTTTCTGGATAGTTAGATCGTTGTAGTTGTTCTTCTAAAAATTTAATATGTTCATTGGATAATTCCCATTCGTTACGAGAAACTTCTTCACTGCCAACAAACACATGATTTCCGCTACAGTGATAAACACGTTCAAACATATTTGTCAAGTCTTCTCCTACTTGTTCGATAGTTTTAGGTCTGTCACTTCCTGTAACAATCATACATTTATGTGTCTTTAAAAATTCAAACATGAATTGTTTGAAGTCTTCGTTTATTGGTTTACGTGCATCAGTTAACGTACCGTCAACATCAAAAAGGAATGTCGTCATTTAGTTCATCTTCTTTCATTTCAGTTGGAAACCATTTATATAATAAATCAATGGGCATTGCATATGCAAGTTTTTTAATATTATTAGTTGTACTTGTATTAAATGTAACAGTTGTAGATCCCGATGTCAATGAACTTATATCAATGGTATCTGCTGTATAATCACTAATGCTGATAGAGTATTCTTCTTTAAATGGTGCTTGGTTCATCATCCAATCTTCAAAATCGTCGTCGCCTTTTTCGCTTTTGTTGTTAAAGCTACCAAGATTGATATCGCAGATATTCCAGTCATCTTCATTCATTTTTAAAAACCTTGTAAAATACGTCAGGTGGTAAAATCTTTTTAGTTAACAGTTGTTGCGGATGTTTAACTTGAGACAGATCTGTGTAAGTTTTTCCGCACCAATCACATGGATCTTCTCTTAAAAAAGATACTACATCTTTTTCAACTGAACAGTAATGTTCCCACCAATATCTATTTTGCATCTACAAACTCCGTGTCTGTACTGAATGTAGTAAAACCACCTTCTTTAATAACTTGTAGTATTGTGTTAACACGACCGACGAGTTCGTCTCTGTGACTAATAAGAAAGATGTTTTTGTTGCGTTCACGTTCGATCTTTTTAAGAACGCCAAGTGCAGCGTCAACACCATTAGTATCCATGCCACTGTCGATAAGTTCGTCAATAGCAAGGTAGTTAATAGGTGTGTTCATACTTTCAAAAACATCTCTAAAACTCCAGCTAAGTCCAAGTATAAGCCTGTTGCGTTCGCCTCTGCTCAAGTTATCAAAGTCTAGTTCTCTGCCTAATTCGGTGATTTCTACATTAAGATCAGGCTGGAAAGCAACTTCATGTGGAAGTCCTAGTTTAGTTAGATAATAAGCAAGTCTTGAATTCAAATACTGTAAGTTTTGTTCAATGATCCGTTTGCGGATAAAACTGTCTTTGTTTGTTAGCAGTTTGTACAAAAAGTCCTGATGATCCTTGAGTACAGTAAGATCATTCATTGAATTCCAATCAATTTCTTGCATTCCGCTTTCTTTAAGAGATTCAATTTGTTCTTGATAAGTGTCTGTATCATTGGCAATGCGTGTTGCTTCTGCTTGTAAATTGTTCAGTGTGTTTTGATGTTCAAGTGCTTCTTGCAGTGTATTATAGTGTGTAACAGGTATTTGACCTAGTTCTCCTAATTCAGCTAATACTTCCTGCCATTCTTGTTCTTGTGTATTATTAGCAAGAGTTTGCATAACAGCTTCTTGCTTTTGCTCTTGTTTACTTTTTAGTATTTGTTCTTGTTTGTCGTCGTGAATCTCTTGTCCACAAGAATGACACTTGTGTTCTTCAAGTAATTTGATTTCACTGTCGAGTTTATCTACCAAACGTTGTTGTTTGATGTTGTCTTGTTGAATACTAGCTAGCCATTTATCAGCTTGATCTTTGAGGTTTTTCTTTTCGAGGTAATCACTCAACAGTGCATGATTGTTGAGTTCAGTTTGTATATCGATCTTCTCTAATGTGCTTATTTGTTGTTCAATGCTTTGGACATCAGACGTTTGTTTATCTCGCCAAATTTTTTGTCTTCGTTCCAAATCACCAATACTTTTTTCAATCCTCTGATTTGCTTCTTCAATTGCTTTAATTCGATATTCTTCTTGTTTAATTGCATCTTTAGTCAGCCTTTGCTGTTCTTTGAGAACCTCTGCTTTTTCACTGAGCATTGTAATCCCTAGTAGTTGCTCAATAATAGCACGTTGATCATTTGCCCGCATGCTGAGAAAAGGTTCTGTGTATGTGTTTAGTGCAACAATATGTTTGAACATGTCATGACTCATACCAAACAGTTTTTCTATTTGTGCCTGAGTTTGACGATTCTCCCCTTGTGCTTCGTCATCTTCAACATTTTGATCGTTGACAAAGTATTTAAGCACATTTGGCTTTCTTCCTCGTTCAATACGATATTTGACACCTTCTACTTCAAAATCTAACGTAACCAGCATTTGTTTACTGTTAGTTTTGTTTACAAGGTTGTCTTTGCGTATATTAGTTAGTGCATTGCCATAGATAGCATAAGATAATGCATTAATAATTGTTGTTTTGCCTGTACCGTTACGACTTCCATCGCCGCCTAAGTCCAAGTTATTGCCCAATACTAGTGTGAGCCCGTTATCAGTAAAACGCACAGCTTGCGTTACATTACCGACACTCATAAAGTTTTTTATGGTAATATCTTTAAGTGTAATCATAGGGAATTATATATATCTACCAGGATTTTTTTATCGATCATTGCGCTGTCTACAGCATTTAAACTATTATACACGATTTGGTCTACATTTTCAACCTCAATATCGTCTACAACTTTCCAATCCTGTGCATGTTCTTCCTTTTTGCTAGGGATCAACGCTATTTCTCTAACGTTGTACTGTTGACTAAAAGTTTCTTTAATAAAACTTGCTTCTTCATAACTGATATTAATGTCTAGTGATGCTCGACAATAGGTATATTCGTTTAATATAACATCAGGTTCATCAATTAGTCTGCTTAATGAAACTGTTCTATAACGAGGACCGTTCCAGTTAATATATTCTGGAGTGCCTCCCCATTCTAGTTTCATCATTCCTCGATCATCGTCCCACGCATCTGCATAGTTATGACCAAACGGACTACCTAAATAGTGGACGTTGCCTTTGTTTTGTCTTTTGTGAAAATGTCCAGTAAACACATACTCTGGACCTGTCAAATGTTCTGCATTAATACCGCCATGATCAGGCATCTCTACCATTGCGTTCATTTTAAAGAATGGAAGCTCAAAGTGTCCAAACATATAGCGACATTTTGTTTTGCTTAGACTTTTCCATTCATCTCCAACTAACCAAGGTATAAGTGCAACATCGTTTTTAACAAGTGCATCTTCTACTAGTGTTACATTATCAAACAGTCCTGCGTAAGGCAAACTGTTTAAGTCACGTTTTTCACGATAGTAAAGATCGTGATTGCCCATGATCATATACACATGTTTAAATGCACGACTGAGTTTACCTACATTCTCTACACTATGATTTAGTGTGCTTACATTTACACTAGCTCTGTGATGATGCCAGTCGCCTAAAAATATGCAAGTTTCGCAGTCTTGGCTTTGTTCAATGAACCAGTCTACAAAATCAGCACAGTCTTTGTTGTGTTGTTTACTGTTGTTTTTGTTGCCGAAATGTATGTCTGTAAAACATGCGGCTCGATTAAAAAATGTCATGGCTTTCCGTTCAAAGAATTTATACTTTGTACATAATAATTGAAAATTTTAGGGATGTCAACCTATATGTTAAATCCGTGTTCTTTGCGCTCTTTATCAGCTTGCTCGTCCCACTTAGCACGTTCTGCCATTTCGTGTTCGATCTGTCTAGTAAAGCTAGGCATATGACCGTTTTCTTGTAGCAAATCGTCACGTATGTTTTGGTTACGCTTTTCTAAATTTAACACTCTAGTAAAACTATTTGTTACTGCGGCTGTATAATATGCAAAAGGATTTTGTGATTTAAGCTCGTTGAACTGCAATCCAATTTGTGACAATTGCAATAATGCATGACTACGCATTTCATCTACATAAGTGTAACCACGCCAGTTACTACGCATACTATAACGTTCGCATAGTTTGATGTACATCTTTGCTAGATTATTACTAATACTTCCGTGTGTTGTATTAAACTTACCATTATCAAATCCGCCTTCCCAATGACTACGAACAACTTCTTTAAGTTCGTCATTTAAGTAAGCATAGTGTTTGAATGGAGGAAAATTACATTTACTGTGATGATCCGCAGTAGTTTTAGGTTTACTTTTGCGACCAGGCTCTAAAGGTACATGTTCAAATGTCATAACTCTAAATACAAGACTATTTTCATCAATTGTATCTGGATCTACTTTATATGTAATTTGTTTAGGCTTTTGGCTTGCTTTTCTTGGACCCGCATCCCATTCAATAAATGCAGCTTCGTATGCTTGTGTACTAAGTTGTGCTGCACGATTTTCTTTTGCTTGTTGAATTACTTCTGGTTTTTTAATATCTTCGATGTCTTCAACTATAACATCAAATCTACTGTATTCGCTGTCTAAGATACTACAAAAGCTAAGTTTACTTTTGTGTATTTCTTTTAACATATCTTTATTGTTTAAGTAATTTTGCCTCTTCATATTATTTCCTTATAAATTAACATAATAATAACACCTGTTACAAAATTGTCAAGACATCTAACATAATAGTAGCAGTTATTTCCGCTATAAATACTATTAAGGAGATTTCAATGAGATATTCGCAATTGATCGAAGATGTAGCTAATGACATCGCTGTTTTTTATGGCGGTCGTTTTCAACCTATGCATAGTGGGCATCATCAAGTGTATATGGATCTAGTGGAACAGTTTGGTTCCTCTAATGTATTTATCGCTACTATGTTAGCCCAAAATGCGGATCCTAGTAAAAACCCATTTACTTGGGAAGAAAAAACTATGATTATGCAAAAGATGTTTGGCATACCTGCAAAGCAAATTTTAAACACCAGTCCGTACAGACCTGATGTAAAACTAACTGGCAAAGATCCTAACAACACTGCTATTGTGTTAGTGTTCAGTGCTAAGGATGCAGGACGTTTAAAAGGTGGCAATTACCTTAGAGACTATGTACCTGGACAAGAGCTACTGCCAGGTGATCAAGCAGGCTATATACTTGAAGTCGGAATCAAAGAAGGTGGCATGAGTGCTACTGACTTTAGAAATGAAATGCAAAATGAAGCAGTACCAGAAGAAAAGAAACGTGACACGTTTATGAAGTTTTTTGGTAGCTTTAATGAAAAAATGTACAATTGGATTAAGGATAAACTAAATGCCAATGCTAGCTGAAAATAAAACTATGCTAATGCTTAAACCAGGAGCTCAAGGTTTATATCAAACACCTGCTGGCGCACCTGGGATTGTTTTTCCTTTTCAGCCTGATGTGTCTTACAGTCAGCCTGTAAACTATAATACATATGACTTGACACACACAAACTATGGATTTCATGCTTATAGGAATACACCTAGTCCGATGTTACAAGTAACTGCACAGTTTGCAAGTACAACAGACGAAGAAGGTAGATATACACTAGCATCTATACACTTTTTAAGAAGTGTTACAAAGATGTGGTTTGGTATAAATGAATCTACCCCTCCTGGGCCAGGTACTCCTCCTCCTGTGCTAGAATTTAGTAGTTTTGGTTCTCGTATGTTTAGCAGAGTTCCGGTTGTTGTTAGCAGCTTTGCTACTACTTTTGATAGCGGAGTAGATTTAAAACTTGTTGACGGGCAAAACATACCAGCGATAATGACATTTGCAATTGACTTAATGGTACAAGTTAATCCCGATAGACAAAAGAATGAATATAGTACTTCTAGTTTTGTTAGTGGAAGTGCATACTCGCAAGGATTTATTTAATGGCTAGACCTAATTATAAAGATACTAGTAACTATGCAATAACAGATATGAATAAAAAATATCTAGAGTTATATCAGCCTCCTATTACTAGAGATAAATTAGATGATCGTAGACATACACTGATTATACAAGAAAAGTATCACAGGCGCCCGGACTTGTTAGCATATGATTTATATGGTAATTCTAGACTGTGGTGGGTGTTTGTACATTACAACAGAAATGAAATCAAAGACCCGATTATGGATTTTACAGCTGGAAAGAAGATTGAGGTGCCAAAAACATTTAGTCCATCAGGGGTTAGATAATGGCCGTTCTCAGTGTTAGAAACAACAACCCAGGAAACATCAGAGATACAGGAATTGCTTGGGAAGGCCGCACAGGCAGTCAAAGCGGATTTGTAACATTTGCAACACCTGCAATGGGTGTACGTGCAATGACTAAAAATCTCTACAGTTATCAAAACAGAGGATTAACCAGTGTTCGCCAGATGATATCTACATGGGCGCCGCCAAGTGAAAATAATACCAATTCGTATGTTAATCAAGTTGCGTCAGCAATGGGTGTTGATCCTAATGCTAGTATTGATTTAAGAAGTGATCCTGCACTGACACAAAGAATGCTCAATGCGATGATTCGAGTTGAAGGTGGTGCAGAAGCTAGTAGTTATTTTAACAGTCATGTTGCTAGTGGTATTGCTATGGCAAATGGCACTACGCCTCCAGATGCTGCTCCTACCACAACAACAGATGCAGAAACAGCCGCATCGATAGCAGAAAACCCAACAGGAGATGCAGACGGCGACGGTGTTCCTAATGCTGAAGATGCAACACCAGCAGGCGAACCTCCAGCTCCTGGAAGTGACGGAGTTGGCAGCGGCGGCACTCCTTTTTACTTAGATAATATGTTAAATCGCTTTGACAACTACACTTATAGATGGGCGATACATATGGTGCATCCTTCAGAAAAAGATGCGTTTGAAGATAACATTCCTAATAGAGTTATTACGCTAGCTGACAGTGGTGTTGAAAGCGAAATTAATATTACAAATGTAGATCAAAACTTAGCACTTACTTTTAATCAACCTAATAGAAATGCTGTAGCTAACCAATTTATATTTGAATTGTCAGAGCCTGGAGGAGCAACACTGTTTAATAGAATTTTGCTAGGTGCTAGACTATTAGGAATTGAAAATCATTTACAAGCATCATATCTATTAGAATTAAAGTTTGTTGGATATAACCCAGACGGCAATGTTAACAGTAATATAATAGGCCCGTTTTATTATAATTGTACAATGGCTAGTTTAACATTTGATTACAAAGACGGCGGCACATCATATAAAGCAGAACTAATTGAAACAGATTTGCATGCTTATGAAAGATTACACCTGCACTTGCCTCAAGACATTCAAGTAAGTGCTAGTACATTTGGGCAATTCTTAGAAGAGTTTGAACGTGAAATTAATGAAAAAGAACGTGAAAGAATTGAAAGATCACCGGGTCAGCTATTTCCAACAGAGTACACACTTACAACAGACAGCGAAGCTTCGGAATGGACTAGTTGGGGATTTGAAGCGGTTACAGGTGAACAATTAGAACAAACAAGTGGTATTAGTGTGTCAGGTAGTGGCTCACTTAATTTCGAATTGAATCAAGGTACTAGTGTTGTTGCTGCAATTGCAACTGCACTTTATCAAACCACTAACTTTCAAAGATTTCCAATATTCAATGGTGGGTTTGGTAAAGACAATCCAAGAGATGGAGAAGTTAAAGCTGAAAGTTTAGCACAGCTAATAACTTGGATGAAACTAAACACTTCAACTGCATTTGGTCCATATGATCCAATGGCAAGGCATTATCAAAAGAAACTTACATATACTGTGGGAAAATATATTACTCCGGAAATAGTTCACGATCCTGGTAGTTACTTTGATTCTATTAACAGTACAGATACACAAAGAGAACGTCTTAGAACTATTGTACGTGAAGGATTAATTAGAAAACGTTTTGATTATACTTACACAGGTACAAATACCGAAGTTATTGATTTAGATATTACACTAAACAATGCGTACTATCAACTTCAAGCACTAAATCACGGATTTGTTCAGCAACGTGATCAGTTCTTTGCAGGCGCAGGCGCAGCTACACAGCAAGCAGCTCGTGACAGAGGAACACACTTAGAATTACGTAATCGACTTGAAACTCTACAGCGTGAACAAACAGAATTACAAGAAAGTCTAAGGGGTCTTACTCCTACAGAACAAAACAATCAAGGACGGGCTAGTGTTGAAAGGCTTGCTGCACTTGAAAGTGAAATACAAGAAACAAGACAACAAGCTGACAGGGCCGAACAAGTTGCTTCGGCTAGTTTAGACTCTGCATTAACTAACAATGCTGGTAGATTAAGTCCAGTTGCTAGAAGGTATATTACTCAAAGTGATGTAGTTAGCAGTGCTAGTGTTGACCGTGCTTCGGGCAGAGATATGCCATTGAGTTTTTATCAAAGTGCTGTAAACAGTAATGCAACAGCAGGACCTGACAAAGGTGATAACCCTGGGGTTGTTATGTTAGGTGCAGTAGAAATTAATTTAAACACTTTAGGCGATTTAGTTGAACAAAATATTGTTGTTAGAGGAGATCCATATTGGTTAGGAAGACCACGTGGAGCTCAAACACAAGGTGAGTTTGCGGGTGCAAACTATGAACGAGGTGGGTTAAATTACTTTTTATATCTAAACTTTCCAACTTATCCTAATCCTGAATCAGGTCTCATGGAAGTTGCTGAACAAGATTTTAGTATTATGGGGTTATATAGAGTTTATGCTGTACAAGCAAGCTATAGAGATGGACAATTTATAATGACTCTAAGTTCTTTTAGAGACATGGCAACAAACGTTGGTCTAGTAGCACAAGAATTAATATCAGGTGTTATTGATACAGGTGTTGCAAATCAATTGCCTGGAATTAATCAACAAGGTGAAGGTGATGGCGGCGCACCTGGAGAAGAAACGCCTAGAACTCCAGGACCAGAGTTAGGTGATCTGAGAACTGGTACTGGAAGCGGCAATGTAACACAAGGACAAGGTGGGACTATACGTCCGGACCCAGTCAATCCTAGATTACTAGATATTCTTTCACGTGCAGGATCTGCTGCGGGCGTTGATGTTACAGTAAGCAGTGGCGGACAAGCTAGTCAGGCAGTTGGAACAGGTAGTACACGACATAATCATGGTTATGCAGCAGATGTTAGTATTCAAAGCGGAGGTAGAACACTGAGCTTAAATAATCCAGCAGATGTTCCTATCATTCAAAACTTTATGAGAGAAGCAAGAGCTGCCGGAGCAACTGGTCTAGGAGCAGGCAACGGATATATGGGAAATAATCATTATCACATTGACATTGCAGCATCTGTTGGACAAGGACCGGCAGCATACTGGGGAGGCCCACGAGACCCTAGAACAGGAACATTCATCAGCGCAAATGCTCCTCGGTGGTTAGGACAAATTTGGTCAGGAGGATAATATATGTCAGACATGGATAGATATACAGGTTTAAACAGAATCAGTAAAGGTGTTCCGGGTAGATTTGACCGTGACAATGTTGACGGCATGCGTAATCTCAATGGTCTTTTTCTAGCTAGAGTAGTAGGTGTTCAAGATGACACATATCAAGGACATGTAACAGTTG
>Ga0181580_10001654_pt1 | contig 17898 bp, 19 predicted proteins | sample 071ome_23_FD_132413 | JGI IMG/M metagenome (GOLD analysis project Ga0181580, IMG submission 132413) | Coastal salt marsh microbial communities from the Groves Creek Marsh, Skidaway Island, Georgia - 071403BT metaG (megahit assembly) | ecosystem: Environmental > Aquatic > Marine > Intertidal... | reverse complement strand
CTTTTATGCAGGAAACACTTTTATGCAGGAAACACTTTTATGCAGGAAACACTTTAGCCGCGAATAACCCATCTAGGAAATTCCAGCAAAACTCTGAATACGATATCAAGGGGACCCATCGTGAAAACAGCGTTAAAGGTTTTCATCACTTCCATTTTTTCATCAGCGGCAATGCTGGCCTATGCCCAGATCACACCGTCACCGGAATTCCTGGGTGAAGACCTGGTCAGGGCACCACAGCAGGCGTGGGTGACCAATGGCGGTAATGTCTATAACTGGCGCTACTCGCCGCTGGACCAGATCAACAAAAGCAACGTGGCCAACGTGAAAGCCAACTGGCGCACCCACCTGGAATCCGGCCTGGGACCCAATCACAGCGGGCAGGCCCAGGTGCTGTATTACGAGGGCGTGCTGTACACGGTGACCGGTGAGAACGATGTCTTTGCCATTGACGTGGAGACCGGGGAACACCTGTGGAAGTACACGGCCAATGTCGATCCGGCGCGGGTCAACCTGTGCTGCGGCTGGGTCAGCCGTGGCCTGGGCATGGGGGAAGGCAAAATCTATCTCGGGCGAGTCGATGCCAAGCTGATTGCCCTTGACCAGGTCAGCGGGGAAGTGGCCTGGGAAATCCAGGCTGAAGATCCCATGAAAGGCTATGCCATCACCAGTGCCCCCCTGTATTACGACGGCATGATCATCACCGGGTTTGCCGGCGGGGAAATGGGTATCCGTGGCCGGGTCAAGGCCTTTGATGCATCCAATGGCGAGCTGCTGTGGACCTTCTATACCATTCCTGGCCCGGGGGAAGCCGGTCATGACACCTGGCCGGACTACAACGAAAACTGGATGTATGGCGGTGCCCCGGTATGGCAGACGCCCACCATCGATCCGGAGCTGGGCATGGTGTATTTCTCCACCGGCAATGCGGCGCCGGATTTCAATGGCTCGACCCGTGAAGGCGACAACCTGTTTACCGTGTCCATGCTCGGGCTGGATGTTTACACCGGCGAATACAAGTGGCATTTCCAGCAGGTGCATCATGACATCTGGGATTACGATTCGCCCAACCCTACCATCCTGTTTGATGCCGAATACAACGGCGTAATGCGCAAAGGCATTGCCGAGGTGTCCAAGACCGGTTGGGTCTATATTCTTGACCGCATTACCGGCGAGCCGCTGATTGGTATTGAAGAGCGTCCCGTGCCGCAGGAACCGCGCCAGAAAACCTCGCCAACCCAGCCCTATCCCATCGGTGATGCCGTGGTGCCCCAGCAAATTGATATCGCGCCAGAGGAAATCGGCCTGGTCAACCAGGGCCGGATTTTTACCCCGTTCTGGACCGAGATGGTTATCTACAAGCCCCAGATGGCAGTGAACTGGGCACCGTCGTCCTATGATCCGGAAACCAATCACATGTATATCTGCGGTATCGACAACACGGCCTACTCCACCAGTGATGGTGAAGTGGAGTTCCAGGGCGAGCCGGATCACACGCGCATGTGGATGGGCGCCGGTGAACTGACCCGTGTTTCCATTCCCCGCCGCGGCATCTTCTCTGTCATCGACCTGAAAACCAACCGCCTGCAATGGCAGCGCCAATGGGTTGAAGGGTGTATGAGCGGGTCGATGAATACTGCCGGCGGACTCATCTTTGCCGGTCGCAGTGATGGCCGCCTGACTGCCATGGACAAGGACGATGGCAGCATTCTCTGGGAGTTCGGCACCGATGCAGGCGTCAATGCCACGGCGACGACCTTCATGCATGAAGGGTTGCAGTACATCGCTGTCATGTCTGCAGGCACGGTCTATTCCTCCGGCGCCAAGGGTGACAGCCTCTGGCTGTTTTCCCTGGAAGGCACAATGGAGCCGGTGTCATCACGCGATGTGGCCTCGCCGCTGGCCGCGATGATGGATGTGGAAATTGCTCCGGGCGATCCCGACCTTGCCGCCGGTGAGGCCACCTATCGCCAGATCTGTACTGCCTGTCATGGTGACAATGGCCTTGGCGCTGCGGGGCACGAAGGTGTTGCTCTGACCGACATTGCCGGTGACATGCAGGGCATAGTGAATGCCGTCAGCCGCGGCCAGAACGAGCGCATGCCGGCGTTTGCCGAAATTCTGACACCGGAACAGATTCGGGATGTGGCGGGGTTTGTGAGTCGGGGAATGTTTGATTAATGGTAGGTCGGATAAGGCACGTAGTGCCGCCATCCGACAGCTTCGATGGGCATGTCGATAAAGGGATAAAGGGCCGACACGTTGGGCTTTAACGAAGCCTTGTAGGCCGGAAGAGGCCCGCCAGGGCCGTCATCTGGCATGGCGCCTGCAAGGCGCCTTGCTACCTGCGCTTTCTGTACTACACTGCAGTTAAACACCTCAATTTAACAACAACCATGACCCTGACACCCTTCAAAGACATCCACGCACTGGCTGCCGAGCGCAAGGGCGGCAAGAAGGCGCTCGACAAACTGCTGGTTGATCATTCGCCGAAATCACGACGCCAGCTTTCTGCCATCAAGGATGATCGTTACCTGTCCATGATGACCCGCTGTGTGTTCAATGCCGGGTTCAACTGGCGCGTGATCAAAAACAAGTGGGACGGTTTCGAGGAAGCTTTCCACGGATTCAATCCGCGCGGGCTGGCCCACATGCCACCTGAAAAGTGGGAAGCCTATACGGAAGACACGCGCATCGTGCGCAACTGGATCAAGATTCGTTCAGTGCTCGATAACGCGCACTTCGTGATGGAAATAGCCGAGGAGCATGGCTCCTTCGGTAAATTCTTTTCCAGCTGGCCTGTGTCAGACCAGGTCGGTTTGATGAGCTACCTGAAAAAGCATGCTTCACGACTGGGCGGTAATACCGGCATGTATTTCATCCGTTTTATCGGCAAGGACGGTATTGTGCTTAGCCAGGATGTGGTTGGCAGGCTCAAGGCATCGGGGCTGGAAATAAAAGACAACCCGACCAGCAAAAAGGACCTGAAGCTGTGCCAGGAAGCTTTCAATACCTGGCATGAAGAGACTGGCCTGCCATATACCCATCTTTCCAGGATATGCGGAATGTCGATTGGGCGGAATTACCCGGAATGACACCCGGCTGTGCCGGGAGGAGCAAGGGACAAGGAACAAGGAACGACACGTTGGGCTGTGACGATAACCCGTAGGTCGGGATAGGCGCGAAGCGCCGTTTCCCGACGTTGAAGTCGCCAATATCGCTAAAGGAATAATGTCGGCAAACGCCCCTGTGGGGCTATGCCGACCTACAATTCTGCCAGCCAACCCGTTGGTAAAAACAGAATCACTCGACCAGCCTGCTTGCCTGAACCCCCTTGTTCCTTGCTCCTTGTCCCTAGTTCCTTCTACAATCATTGGCATGAAGCCAACTGATCCCTGTATTTGCGGCAGCGAAAAACCTTTTGGCAAATGCTGCGAACCTTTCCTGAGCCACAAGGCCAAACCGAAGACGGTCAAGCAACTGGTGCGTTCCCGTTATGCTGCCTATGCACTTGGTGGTGAAGGACACCGTGAATACCTGATCAGGACCTGGCATCCGGCAACAGCCAAAAATATTCAAATGGCAGACCTCATCGCTGAAGGTCATACCTGGACGGGACTGGAAATCATCGACTTTCGTCAGAAGGGTGATCTTGGCAGGGTGGAGTTCAAGGCGACGTACTGCGTTGATGATGGTCCGCCGCAGGTTCACCATGAAGTTTCAGCTTTCCATCGGCACCAGGGAACCTGGCTGTACCTGGAAGGTGATATCCAGGAATAATCTGTACAGGTACTAAATAGCACCAGAACAAGAAGCCCGGCCTGCCTGGTCAGACCTGACAGGCCGAAAAACATGTAAAGAAGAAAAACAGGTCAAATGATATGCGTTGTCCGGGATGCAGCATCAAACTGCCGTTTCATTTTGCCTTTGCTTCAAAAAACAGCAGAAAATCCTGTCCTTCCTGCGACAACATTCTTACTCCCACCAATGAGTCCATGGAAAAGGTCCAGAAGATGTCAGTCATCCTGAGTTTTTTATCCGGTATTCCTCTTGGCATCATCTGTTGTTATCTGTGGCTCGTCAGCCTGCAGCCAGGACTGGCACTGGTGGTTTTTATCGCCGGTATTAGCGGCGTCATGGGCAGCTCGTATTTTTATGCACAGTCCACCATTCGTTTCAGGCCACGTCTTCCAGAGTCATAGTCCGCACACATCTTTGCCCTTGATATAGGCTGGGCGCTCACTGACCCGTTTACGCCAGGCTTCAACATTGCTGAAGCTACCCATTTCCAGGAAATCCCAGGCCTCGTAAAACTTGGCACAGCAATTCACCCAGGGCACTATGGCGATGTCGACGATGCTGTACTCGTCCATGATGTATTTGCGGCCTTGCAGGCGCGTATCGAGCACACCCAGCAGGCGTTTGCTCTCGTTGCTGTATCGTTCAAGCGGGTAATCGTCTTTGATCTTGTCGCGCATGAACTTGTAAAAATGCCCGAACTGGCCAAAGAAGGGACCAATATGCCCCATCTGGAACATCAGCCACTGAATATGTTCCATCCTGGACAGGTAGTTCTGGGGCAACAACTTGCCGGTCTTGTCTGCCAGGTAGATGAGGATGGCGGCGCTTTCGCACAATGCCACGCGCTTGTCCTCCGGACCATGCGGATCAATGATGGCAGGAATTTTACCGTTGGGACTGATCTGGAGAAAACCGGGGTCATGCTGATCGTTTTCAAGGATGTTGATCAGGTGAGGCTCATATTCCAGGCCCATCTCTTCCAGGGCAATACTGACCTTTTGCCCGTTTGGCGTTGCCAGGGAATAAAGCTGGATAGCATCCGGCATTTCCGGCTGCCAGCGTGAAGGAAAATTTATTTCTGTCATAGTGAGTCCGTTTTCTTTTATGTGAACAGCAATCCTCAAGTATAATCACCTGATGGACATATTACCTGCTGTTGAAATTGAAACCGGCCCCGATGTTAACGCTTCCGTGATCTGGCTGCATGGGCTGGGTGCCGATGGTCATGACTTTGAGCCCATTATTCCGGAACTGAAAATAGTGCGAGAGCACGGCGTTCGCTTCGTGCTGCCCCATGCCCCCAAAATTCCCATTACCATCAATGGTGGCATGCAGATGCCTGCCTGGTTCGACATCCTGCAGCATGGTGAGCGACATATCGATGTGGCCCAGTTGCTGGCTTCCACCGCAGCCATCCATAAACTGATTGACCGGGAAATTGAACGTGGAATTGCCAGTGAGCAAATTATCCTGGTGGGCTTTTCCCAGGGTGGTGCGGTATGTCTTCAGGCCGGGTTGACCTACGACAAGCCGCTGGCAGGGATCCTGGGACTATCGACTTTCTTTCCAACGGCAGAGGCCGTCACAGCCCATCCGGCCAATGCCGGATTGCCAATCGCAATCTACCACGGCACACAGGACCCCGTACTCCCCGAGTGGATGGCACAAAACACGATCAAGTACCTCAAAAAAATGGGCTATGCGCCCGACTTCAAAACCTATCCCATGCAGCACAGCGTCTGCAGTGAAGAGATAAGCGATATTTCCGCCTGGCTGCAGGCTGTCCTTGTATAAGGGACAACTGATCATGTTATTCAGGAAATTCCAGGCAGGGTCGTTTGCCGCACTATCTTTAATGTCGCTGGGCGGGCTCAACGCCCAGGAAAGTGTCTCATCTCTTGTTTTCTCCGGCGACGAGCTGGCGTCATTGCAGGCCGATTTCGATAATGGCACCACCATTTATGACAATGCCTGCGTGGCCTGTCATGGGGAAACCGGTGAAGGCGTGGAGGGGGTTGGTCCGGCACTCACGAATAACCTGAGTCTGAACGAGATCATGCGGGTCATTTATGAGGGGACCAATACCATGCCGGCATTCAATGTCCTCAGCGATCAGCAACTGGTGGACATCAGCAGGTTTGTGGCGGAAAGGTTGAAGCGGTAAGGAACGACAAAGGGTAAAGGAGGTAGGTCGGATAATGCACGTAGTGGGGCCATCCGACAGCTTCGGTGGGTTTTTCGATAAAGGGATAAAGGGATAAAGGGATAAAAGGCAAACGTTGATTTGGGTGAGGATTCTGTGCAAGGTTACGGTATTGCACAAACGGTAGTATTCATCCATGAGCCAGGAAACCGCCCAGGCTGTTAATCCTTCCCAGCCGTCCGCTATTACACCTCATATCTCTGTTTCAGGGGTTACTCACACCTATTCCGCAGGCTCGGAACAGCAAACAGTACTCAGGCAAGCAAGCCTGTTGATTGGCAAAGGCGAAAAAGTGGCCTTGCTGGGACGCAGTGGTTCGGGCAAGTCCACACTGCTTAACCTGGTCAGTGGCATCGATTTGCCGGAAGCCGGCACTATCACCATCAGTGACCAGGTCATTAATACCCTGGATGAAACCCGGCGCACACTTTTTCGCCGCGAGCATATCGGTTTCATCTACCAGTTCTTCAATCTCGTGCCAAGTCTTACAGCCGTTGAAAATGTTGCCCTGTCACTGGAGCTTAATGGCATCAAGGGCAAAGCGGCTATCGAGCAAAGCCTCGCCATGCTGGAGCGCCTTGGCGTAGCTGGAAAGGCCACCAAATTTCCTTCGCGTTTATCCGGTGGCGAGCAGCAGCGTGTCGCCATGGCCAGGGCCCTGGTGCATTCACCCGGCATCGTGCTTGCCGATGAACCCACGGGCAATCTCGATGCCAGGACCGGCGAGGAAGTCCTGGAGGTCATGAACCAGGTGCTGGCGGAAAGTGACAGTTCGCTGCTGATGGTGACGCACAGCCTGGCAGTGGCTAAAACCGCAGACCGGATCGTGACCCTTGAAGACGGGATTATTGCTGAACGGGCGGGTGAATTTGCCTGGTAAATCAGGGACAAGGAACAAGGAGCAAGGGACAAGGAACGACACGTCGGGCTATAGCGATTTCACGATGGCCGGTAGAACAATCTGTTTAATAGTAAGAATCAGATAATCATGTCAATGCATTCCCCAAGTGGATCTTCCCTGCTCTGGCGCAGTGCGCTGCGTTATGCCCGCATTCGCAGTTGGCAAACCGGGCTGAATATACTGGGCATCATGATCGGGGTCATGATGGTGGTGGCCGTTGACCTGGCCAACAACAGTGCCCGGCATGCCTTTGAGCGTTCTCTGGAGTTGATCAACGGTGAGATCAGTCACCAGGTGGTCGGTGGTTCGCAGGGTATACCCGATGCCGTGTTTACCGGCATCAAGCGTGTGTTTGGTTATCGCCGCGCAGCACCGTCACTGAGCGGGCAGGTCAGGGTGGATGGCCGCAACCTGACGCTGATCGGCATGGATATCATCAGCGAAGCATCACTGTCGCGTAGCCGGCCCGGGATGCCCGCCGATGCCTTCACCCTGGCCGGCGACCTGGTGGCTGTCATCGGCTCAAGCAACCGGGTCGTGATGGCTGAACAACTGGCAACCTCTCTCGGCCTGGCCCCGGGTGATGCTTTCCAGGTACGCACCCTCAACAGTGTGACCGAGGTGATGCTTTCAGGTGTGTTTACCAGCCCTGATGCCGATGCCACCGGTGAGCTGATCCTGGCCGACATGGCCGCCGCACAAACCATACTCAACCGGCCAGGCAGGCTGGACAGTATCGATCTCGTGCTCAGTGACTCCGAAGCAGACCAGCTTGCTGCCTGGCTACCGGGCAATCTTGCCCTGGTGCCTGCACAGGTGCGCAATGACAACTTGCGTGACATGAGCGAGGCTTTTCATATCAACCTGCTTGCGATGAGCCTGTTATCGCTGCTGGTAGCCGGGCTGCTGATTTATAACACGGTGACCCTGTCAGTCCTCCAGCGCCAGGAAACCCTTGGTATATTCCGGTCACAAGGCGTGACCTCGAACCAGGTATTGATGCTGGTGCTCGGTGAAAATGCCGTGACAGGATTCATCGCCAGTATCCTGGGTGTTGTCGCCGGCTGGTGGCTGGGCGGCTTCCTGGTCAACATGGTGACCGGGACGGTGGATGCCCTGTACTACGATCTGGCTGTCTCCGGCTATTACGTCGACCCGGTGGTACTGGCCAGAGGCCTGGTGCTGGGCATTTTGCTCAGCCTGGTATCCGCGGTATTGCCGGCATGGCGCGCGGCACGCAGCAAACCGGTCACTCTGCAGCACACGGCAGCAGAAGGGCGCGAATGGGAGCACGTGGTGCCCTGGCTGGCCGCAGCCGGTGTGCTGCTCATGGCTATTGGCTTCCTGTTATTGCTTCCTGAATACGGTTCATTGGTCACCGGATTCGTGGCACTGACCATCATCGTCTTTGGTTTTTGTCTCGTGGTGCCCTTGGGGCTGACAGCCCTGTTAAGCGTCATGCTCGTCATCGGCAGGCGCTGGCTGGATCTTTCCGGACTGATGGCCTTGCGCAGCAGCCTGTCTGGCATCAATCGTACGGGGCTTGCCGTGGCAGCCTTGTGCGTGGCGATTTCGGTGACGGTGGGTGTGGGTGTCATGGTGAGCAGTTTTCGTGGCACGGTGATTGTCTGGCTGGAAGAGTCCCTGCCGGGGGATATTCAGCTGACTGCTGTCACGGGCACCATTGACCCGGCGCTGGAGCGCGATATCCAGGCCCTGGACTCCATCGGGAGTGTCCATCGTTCCGTACTCCAGGAAATCGAATCTGCCTTTGGTCCGGTTCGCCTGGGAATGAATGACCTGCCAGCGGCGGACAAGTTCTACATGAAGGATGTCCTGCCCGACGGCTTTGACGCTTTTGACAATGGCGCGGGTGTGTTTGTCTCCGAGCCGCTGGCTTACCAGCAAAAACTGGCGCTTGGTGACCAGGTATCGCTGCTGACCGGGGAGGGCATGGCCGCGTTTGAAGTCCTGGGGATATTTCATGATTACACCTCCGGAACAGGACTGGTCCATATGCCAGCTCGCCTGTATGCCGAGTACTGGCCACGGGACCCGGTGACGCGCCTGACAATAGAAGTGACTGATGATGCCAACCTGGATGAAGTTGAAGGCCAGTTGCAGGCCCTGGTTGCTGAGCGGGATAACCAGTTCAACCTGATTGGTAATCGTGAACTGAGAACCCTGACTCTGCAAATATTTGACCGAACGTTTGCTATTACCAATGTGCTGCGCATGCTGGCCATACTCGTGGCCTTCGTGGGTGTGCTGAGCACATTGATGGCACTGCAACTGGAGCGTCTCAGGGAATTTGCCATCCTGCGCGCTACCGGTATGACACCAGGCCAGGTGACATCGCTGGTATTGCGGCAGACAACCATCCTGGGTGTCTGCGCGGGTTTGCTGGCCTTGCCGTTGGGCCTGCTCATGTCGAATATCCTGGTCGATGTTATCAATCGCCGGTCATTTGGCTGGAGCATGCAGCATTTCCCGCCAGCATCTGTGTTAAGCGAAGGTTTCCTTCTCGCTGTCGTGGCTGCCCTGATAGCGGGTTTTTACCCGGCCTGGCGTGCGGGCCGGATCAGGCCGGCGCTTGCCTTGCGGGAAGAATGAGTTTTAAGACAAGGGACAAGGCGCAACGCGTTGCGCTTGAATGATTACACGTAGGTCGGCATAGGCCGCAGGCCGTTTGCCGACATGGAAGGTTCAGAGACAAGAGTCAAGAGGCAAGAGAAGACATTGATTAAATGGGTGTTGGTAATGTCCGCTCTGTTGTCTGCATGCAGCCAACAGGAACCGCCCGGGACACAGGGGCGGCTTACTGCTGCCCAGGTCCTGGCCAGTGACGATGTGGCAGGTTTCCTGCGGGTCACTGAGCCGCGCCGCTTTACCTTCCCAGCCGATCATGGCCGCCACCCCGGTTACCGTAACGAATGGTGGTATCTCACCGGCAACCTGGAGACCGAGCAGGGCGAGCACTTTGGCTACCAGGTGACCTTCTTTGCCAGTGCCCTGCGGCCAGATGAAAGCAATGACTGCGAAAGTGATGACACGTGGTGCACCAATCACCTGTGGATGGGGCATGCTGCTGTGACTGACAGCACTGCACAAATGCACTATGCCGCGGAAATCTTTTCCCGCCAGGAGCCCGGCCTGGCCGGTGTGCAATCCTCACCCTGGCGGGTCTGGATACAGGACTGGCAGATGTTCTCTGCCGGCAACGACTTTCCCTGGGAGGTAGAGGTGTTTGCCGAGGATTTCGCCCTGGCACTGCAACTGGAACCCTTGAAGGAACCGGTATTACAGGGCGATGCCGGGCTGAGCCAGAAAAGCCCGGATGCGGGCAATGCGTCCTATTATTACAGCATCACGCGCCTGCAGACGACGGGCCAGGTTTTTATCAATGATCAGTCCCATACCGTCACCGGTAGCAGCTGGCTGGACCGTGAGTGGAGCACCAGTGCGCTTGCTGCTGACCAGAGCGGCTGGGACTGGTTCTCCCTGCAGCTCGATGACGGCAGCGAATTCATGTATTACCAGCTACGCGACCTGGACGGCAATGCCCATCCCAACAGCTGCGGCAATTACACCAGCCTGGTGGGCACACAGACACCGGTTTCACCCGGCCAGGTCAGCCTGGAAGAACTGGATGACTGGACGGCGCCTGATGGCACGCGGTATACCACGCGCTGGCGCATGACCCATGATCAGCATGACTGGATCATTGATGCAGTGATTGAAGATCAGTTGATGGCTGTCACTTTCCAGTACTGGGAAGGTGCGGTTGTCGTCAGTGATGCTGACAGCGGGGAAGCGCTTGGGCGCGGTTACCTGGAGATGGTGCGCTAGAAAGCCAGGATTTGAACCGGTTCACTGTGACTGTTCGAGTCAATGATTACTGTCACTGAGCTGGCGATGACTGCGGTTACATTCAGGGCAGGTCGCGGTATCCAGGGCCCGTTTGGGATAGACGGAAACATAGGTTTCCGGATCCAGCCAGTGTCCTTTTTCATCGCGAATTTTCAGGCAGGCCGAGCACAGGGGAAACACATCGGAAAGCGTTTTGATCTCCTTTGCCAGCTTCTTCATGCGTCGTGTTCCCTGTTTGCCTTCCTGCAGGGCGAGATAGCTGCTGCGGTTTGAGCGACCCAGCTTGACGGACATGATATGGCAGCTGATATTGAGAAAGACAAGAGCCAGCAGGCTATAAGTGACTTGTGCCGGATAGTTCGGGTTTTTCAGTAACAGCAGGGTGATGATCATTCCGGCGGAAAGCAGCAGGGCCGGCGGTGCCTGGTAACGTGTTGAGATGGGAACAAAGACGTAATAGATAATGTAATTACAGATGTAAAAAGCCCCGATATAGTCCGCAGGCCTGATGATATTGTCATAAAGCGTTAATACGGTGTGTATGATCAGCAGGACGAAAAAAGTAATGTCAAAAATGACAAAATCCTCGATCTTTTCCATTAATAAAATGATGACAACGGAACCGATAAGGGCGAGCGCTTCAATGGTAATCAGGATGCGTGGAACAATGATGTTACTGCTATAGATATCCTGGTCGATGACATTGTTGATTACAGCTGCCCCCAGGAAGGCGACTGAAAAAAACAGCAGTATGCGTAACTGCTTCTTGTCTGATTCAAAGGATGCAGAGCGGAAGTTCCTTTCCAGGGCAAAGTCTCTGAACCGTTCCGAGAACGGGTAAAAAACAGGTGCTTTTTCTTCCATTGGCCAGGACAAGGCTGATAAAACGTGGGTGAATTATGGCAGTGCTATGTTGTGATGACCAGTGATGTGTCCACAGACGGCCAGGAGTTTCAGCATGATTATGATGGCTGGCGTTCTGTATCGCTTCCGGTCATCAATCGCGCCGCGGGCGAGCAATGCCATGTCCAAACTAGGAGCAGGGTGCATGCCCCTGCCGGCAATGACATAGACCCCGGGCCTGCTCCACACCTATTAAGACAATCCAGCCAGTGGGGTGGCTATTTTTCCTTAATATTTGCACCCTTTTCACGGCGTTACCATTACAATTGCCCACTTCCCGGCCTGGGTGGAAGTGATGCAGTAATCCACGTATGACAAGGTCTGGACCAACTTGAATAATGCCAGGATGTGGTTTACTTTAGGCGTGCTTTTTAGGGCTGGCATTATCATTGCCGGCTTTTAGTTGGGGGCACATAATAAGACCGGCCTTTCACGGCGCAAACCTTGATATTGATCAACCAATCATTATCCAGTCTCTGCCTTGGCTTTTCCGGGCCACGGCTGTGTGCTGTAATTCCGGGACACAAAACCTGATCTTTGAATAGGTAATTAAATATGGGTTTTTTAATTTGGCTTGAAGAAAGTCCATTGGGGATATTCATTCGTGAATCTCTTTGGGGTTATCCCATAGTACTTTCGAGTCATGCTGTAGGCATGGCGACAGTAATGGGGGTTGTTATAGCACTGAACCTGAGGGTGCTGGGCTATGCAAAGAACATTTCGATTCTGGCTTTTGACAAGCTGTTTATCATTGGCTGGGTAGGCTTTTTGATCAATCTCGTCTCGGGCCTGATCCTGTTCTGTAACACACCAACAACTTATTTTTTCCAGGGTTCCTTCCAGCTCAAGATCGGCAGTATCGTAGTAGGTGGTATCTTGATGAAGGTTGTTATGAACGGTGTGCGGTCCGGAGCCGGCGAAGGTCTTACCAAGCTGTATTCCGCTGCATGTATTGCCTGCTGGTTCGTTGCCATGATCACTGGCCGGCTCATGGCTTATTTATAAGGGGGGTGACTCATGGATTATGAAACTTACGAACCGTTAGCCACCTGGCTTGAAGCCACCTGGCTAGGCGAGCAAATGCGCAATATCTTCTGGTTATTCCCGATGATGGAAACCATCCATTTCATCGGGCTGACCTTCTTGTTTGGTTCGCTGCTTGTCATTGATGTTCGTGTTCTTGGCTATGGCCGCTTTATTAACATGAATGCCGCGTTGAAGTTTATTCCGGTCGCAATCATTGCCTTTGCGGTAAACCTGTTGACCGGTATAGCCTTTCTGTGTGCCAACCCGTTCAGGTATTTTCCGAACATAGCGTTCCAGTGGAAAATGGGCCTGATTGTTATCGCTGGTCTTAATGCCCTGTGGTTCTGGTTTGGTGAACACAAGGAACTGCAGGCACTTGCCGATGGTGAAGATGCAGAATTCAGAGCCAAGGTGATTGCGTTTATTTCGATTGCAATCTGGATTGCTGTAATCGTATTCGGTCGAATGATTCCATACGTCGAATATTGATACTTTATCTGGTTTGAAAAAAAGAGGGCTCAGGCCCTCTTTTTTTTATCTATTATTTACTGTTTTTTTTCATCTGCCATTTATCATCATAGAATAGGGTATGAGTGAGAAAGCTGCCGAAAGATCACGTCGCATAGTCAGTGAGCCAATCCGGCCGTTGCTGATGCGCCTGACGTTTTCGGCAATGATTGGCAATTTGGCGATGCACCTGATGGGTATCGTGGATACGTTCTATATCAGCCGTCTTGGTACCCTGGAACTGGCAGCGGCCAGTTTCGTGATTCCCGTCAATACCATCTATATCAGCCTGGCACTGGGTGTGGGCATGGGCATGAGTTCGCTCAATTCACGCCTGATAGGGGAAAGCCGTTTCGCCGACTCCTCCCGGCTGATAAGCGACGGGCTCATGTTCGCTGCCCTGTTCGCAGTCACTGTTGCGGCATTTGGCCTGTTGATCATGACACCGCTATTCCGGGCGCTCGGCGCAGATGACAATACCCTGCCTTATATCCAGGATTACATGAGTATCCTGCTGCTGGGGCTGCCTCCCCTGATGCTCGTGATCATTGGCAACAGCACCTTTCGTTCCATGGGTAATATCAAGATGTCGGCGACCCTGGCCGCCTGCCTGTCCATACTCAATATCACGATTGATCCCCTGCTGATTTTCGGGCTTGGCCCCTTTCCCGAAATGGGCATTCGTGGCGCGGCTACGGCCACACTGGTGTCAGCTGTTATTACCCTGATGTTGTCGATTTACCTGCTGGGCTTTTCTGAAAAGCTTCTCGACCTGGCAGCGCCACGCTGGCAGCACCTGCGAAAAAACTGGAGCCGGATCCTGGGAATCGGCATTCCTGCCATGGGTGCAAATATCATGACGCCCCTTGCCGCGGCCATCATGACGGCCATGGCAGCCACCTATGGTGAAGAGGTCGTGGCCGGATTCGGTGTTGGCAGCCGCGTGGAAACCATCAGCCTGATTTTTGTCATGGCCCTGTCTTCAACGGTGCCCATGTTTATTGGCCAGAATATTGGCGCAGGTCGGGGTGAGCGCGCCTACAGCGCCCTGATGGGCAGCCTGAAATTCGTGCTTGGCTTCCAGTGCCTGGTGTACATCGTTTTGCTTCTGCTGGGCAATACCATTGCTGGCACCTTCAGTGATGATCCCCGTGTCATGGAGGTCATCAGGACCTACCTGCTGATTCTCCCCCTGACTTATGGTGCCCATGGCGTGGTGGTGTTGTGCATGGTATCGCTCAATGTCATGCACAGGCCACGAATTGCCCTGTTGTTGACCTTTGTCCGCCTGATGGTGCTTTACATCCCCCTGGCCTGGATCGGGTCTGCTATCTGGGGGCTCAAAGGGTTGTTCGCGGGGGGCGCCCTGGGCAATGTGCTGGCCTGTTGTTTTGCCTGGAGCATGATCAGGAAGGTGTGCCGGGAGTTACACCTGTTACCCGGCGAAGGTGCGGGCGAAATGTCCGCTGGCTAACTGAAGTAGGCTGCAGCGCAGGTAATCAATACCATCACGAACAGCGTCCACTTGAGCACCGACTGTGGCACATTAATGGCAAACTGCACGCTGGCCATGGCGCCGGCCACCATGCCTATGGCGAGGGTGAGCCCCGGAATCCAGAGCACCTGTCCCCGTGCGACAAAGACCGCCAGGGCAATGATAGTCAGTGCAGCCGTAATGGCCATCTTCAGGGCATTGGTCCGTACCAGGTCATAGCGCAGCCCGCCAGCCACCGCGGCAATGATGATAAAACCTACCCCTGCCTGGATGAAACCACCATAAAAGCCGGCGATAAACAGCCCGATGGCTGCCATGGGCCTTTCCTTCAGTGTATAGGCGGGTGTGCCTTCGGGCGGGGCTACCACGGAGGGCTTGATGAGCATCAGCACGGCCATGGCCAGCATGGTGCCAAGCAGGGCCGGCTTGAGCCACGATACGGGCAGGTAGGAGGCCAGCAGGGAGCCAAAGAAAGCGCCAATCAGCGTGGGTACCAGCGTCGGGATAATGGTGGATGGGGTAAGTTTGCCCTTCTTGTGAAAGCCTCTTGCCCCGGCAAATGACTGCAGAAGAATGCCCACACGGTTGGTACCATTGGCAATATCGGCGGGCATGCCAAAGATCATCAGTGCAGGCAGTGTCAGCATGGAGCCCCCGCCGGCAATGGTATTGATGAACCCGGCAAGAAAGCCGGCTGTCACCAGCAAGGTTATACTGACCAGGGTAAGCTCGAATTCCATTGGTGATCCGGTGCCAAAAACAGGGGGCGCAATATGAATGAGCCAACCATTAAAGTCAATTTCGGTACCCGGCATTTAATGCTAGAATCGCCCGCTTTTGAAAAATGTAGTCTAGGAAACCTCTGTGGAAGACAATAATAAAGCAATAGAAAACCCCGGCCCCCTGCAAACCTACGAGGACTGCCTGTCCCGTGGTGAATTCCGCATCCAGCAGTGCAAGGAGTGTGGTGGTCACGTGTTTTACCCCCGGTACCTGTGCAACCATTGCGGATCATCCGAGCTGAAATGGGTTGAAGTCACTGGCAAGGGCACGGTGTATTCCACATCCGTTGTCAGGCGCAGGCCCGAAAAAGGCGGCAACTACAATATCTCCCTGATCGACCTGGAAGAGGGGCCGCGAATGATGAGTCGGGTTATAGATGTTGACCCTGAAGAGGTCACTATAGGCATGGAAGTCAGCGCCCATGTCGGCATGGTGGACGATAAACCCGCCGTAGTCTTCTACAACAAAGAACAGGGAGACCGGGAATGGTAGATTCTTTGCGAGGCAGTTCTGCCGTCGTTGGTGTCGGGCTGACTGAATTCACCGGCATGCCGGGCATGAACCACATGGAAATCATGGCACGGGCCGTGGAAAGGGCTATTGCCGATGCCGGTATCGACAAGAATGAAATCGACGGTATCTTCAGCGCCAATTTCGTGGAACTGCTGACACCGTTGACCGTCGCTGAATACTTTGGCCTGAACCCCACTTTCATGGATGGCTCCAACACCGGTGGTTCAGTATTTGTGAATTCCGTGCAGTCGGCTGCCGCAGCCCTGCATCTTGGCTTATGTAATGTGGCCCTGATCTGTTACGGCAGCAACAGCGCCACCGGTCCCTTCACTCATCCTCCGGCCATGCATACCGTGGAAGATGTCTATAAACCGCGCAACCCGATCAATCCCTATGCCCTGGCTGCTGCCCGTCACATGCATGAGTATGGCACCACCAAGGCCCAGCTGGCCGAAGTGGCGGTCTCAGCACGCAAATGGGCGCAGCTCAATCCGGCCGCCTGCATGCGCGACCCCCTGACCGTGGAAGATGTTGTCAATGCCCGCATGATTGTTGATCCCCTGGGTCTGCTTGATTGCTGCCTGGTCAGTGATGGCGGCGCTGCCATGATCATGGTGCGCAAAGACAGGGCGAAGGATTTCCCCAAACCCCCGGTTTACATGCTGGGTGTGGGCAGTCGTACCGATCACAACCTGATTTCCAGTATGCCGGACCTGACCGTCACGGCTGCAAAAGAAGCCGCCGCGGCAGCCTTTGCCATGGCCGGGGTGACACCAAAAGATATCGATGTCGTAGAGCTTTATGATGCCTTCACCATTAACACCATTCTCTTCCTGGAGGACATGGGGTTTTGTGAGAGAGGCGAAGGCGGCCAGTTTGTCTCCAATGGCAATATTGCTCCGGGGGGATCGCTGCCGGTCAATACCAATGGCGGCGGCCTGAGCTGTGTGCATCCCGGCATGTATGGCATGTTCCTGATGATAGAGGCTGTCCAGCAATTGCGCGGGGAGTGCGGTGATCGCCAGGTTGCCAATGCCAACCTGGCCGCCTGTAATGGCAACGGTGGCTTCCTGGCCAGCCAGGTCACGGCCATTTTCGGTACGCAGGATACGCTCTAGGCACAGGCTGGGTCGGGCACATTAGTTCTGGCCAACCATTTATTCTATACTGCGGCCGACAAAGTTTCGGTTTAGTGACTTATGTCAATTTGTGGGAGACATGGCAACTCTATTATGTCGTCAGTCGTGGTTACCCTGGTATCCATTTTCAAATTATGAAAGAGGTATTCAGCATGAAGTTAAAATGGAAGTCCTGTTTGACGGCGGCATTGCTGCTGGTTTTTCTCAGTGGATGCCGGACTTACCCCGATGAAATAGGCAGTTTTCGTTTTCCCATCCTTGACGGCGATATCCAGGAAGGCCGGGACGCCTTTGTCAGGCTGGAATGTAACCAGTGTCATGTCGTCGACGGTGTGCAATTACCGGCATTTTCAGGACCAAGACCGGTGACTGTTGAACTGGGCGGTGAGATGTACTTTGCCAAGACCTATGGTGACCTGGTGACCTCCATCATCAATCCGGATCACGTCCTGTCCGATGAATACCTCGACCAATTGCCGAGCGAAGTGCGACGCCGAACCAACAGCTCCCCCATGTATATGAAAGAAGACATGCTGGTTACCGAGCTGATCGATATCGTGGCCTTTCTCAATTCCAGGTACCGGCTATTACCGGGATATACGGAATATTATTATTAAAAAAACCGGGCGAAAGCCCGGTTTTTTTAGAGGCAAGAGACAAGAGGCAAGAAACGACTCGTTGGGCTCTAACAAAATGTCGATATTTTGTAGGTCGGATAAGGCCGTCAGGCCGCCATCCGACATTTTCACCATTGTTG
>Ga0181580_10001653_pt1 | contig 17901 bp, 13 predicted proteins | sample 071ome_23_FD_132413 | JGI IMG/M metagenome (GOLD analysis project Ga0181580, IMG submission 132413) | Coastal salt marsh microbial communities from the Groves Creek Marsh, Skidaway Island, Georgia - 071403BT metaG (megahit assembly) | ecosystem: Environmental > Aquatic > Marine > Intertidal... | reverse complement strand
CCCGCCAGCGCTGTTGAACGCCTCGATCTCGGCGCGCCGCGCTTCATAGTCGGCATCGGCGGCAAGGCGCGGCACGATATCCTGAAGAACGCAATCCTCGACAATCTGACCATAGGGGGTGCGCCCCTTGGCGCCATTGGCGCTGAATTTATGCGGGTAGAAATTGCGTTGGCGAACGACCAGCGGGTCAAGCCCCAGATGATGCGCCACCTGGTCGATGACACGTTCGATCCCCACCATGCCCTGCGGCCCGCCAAAACCGCGGAAGGCGGTGTTCGACTGCGTGTGCGTACGGCATCGGTGCGAGATCACCCGCATATGCGGAATGTGATAGGCATTGTCGGCATGACACATGGCCCGCGCCGCGATCGCCTCCGACAGGTCCCATGACATGCCGCAGCGCAACGCCTGTTCGAACAGAACCGCCTGGATCCGCCCCTCGGAATCGAAGCCGACATCATAGTCGATCCTGAAATCATGCCGCTTGCCGGTCAGCATGAAATCATCATCACGGTCATAGACGGTCTTTGCCGGGCGGCCGGTCCGCCGCGCCGCCAGCGCCGCCAGCAGCGCCGGCAGACTGCCCTGGCTTTCCTTGCCGCCGAAGGCCCCGCCCATGCGCCGCGTCTCGACCGTCACCGCATGGTTCGGCACACCAAGACAGTCGGCCGCCTTGTGCTGGATTTCCGAGGGATGCTGGGTCGAGCAATGCAACGTCATGTCGCCATCCTCGCCCGGGATGGCCAGCGCCGCCTGCCCCTCGAGATAGAAATGCTCCTGCCCGCCAATCTCGATCCGTCCGGACAGCCGCAGCGGCGCGCCGGCAAGGGCGCTGTCCGGCGCGCCGGATTCCATCGTCACCGAAGGGCCGAGCCAGGAACCGGCACGCATCGCCTCCTCGATGGTCAGGACCGCCGGCAGTGGGTCATAGTCAATCTTCGCAAGTGGCAGCGCATCGCGCGCTGCCCGCATCGTCTCGGCGACGATGGCGAACACCGCCTGGCCAGCATAGCTCACCACATCCTCGGCAAGGATCGGATCATCGCCATGGACCGGACTGCAGTCATTGCGCCCCGGAATGTCGGCATGCGTCAACACCGCCACGACGCCATCCGCCGCCGCGACCGCCGACAAATCCATGCCAGTGATGCGCGCATGGGCATGCGGGCTCTGTCCGATCAGCACCACCAGCGTGTCATCGGGAACACGGATATCATCGACATAGACAGCCGTTCCTGACACATGCTTGTGGGCGCTGTCATGTTCGCGCGCCGTCCGGATATCGCCGGCGATGCCCTTGCCGGTCATCAGCCTGTCCCCGCCGGGGCAGCGCGCAGATCATCGGCCGACAGCCCGGCACCGGTCAGGCGCGGCACCGGCGCGCCGGTGACATCAAGCCCATATTTCAGCATCAGATTGGCCGCCACCTGAAGCCGGTAGTCAGCCGAGGCGCGCATGTCGCTGATCGGGGTGAAATCCGCGGCTAACGCCGCCCCCGCAGCTTCAAAGGCAGACATCTCAAGCGCCGCGCCAGTCAGCACCGCCTCGGCCGCCGCGGCCCGTTTCGGCGTTGCCGCCATGCCGCCAAAGGCCAGTCGCGCCGAGGTGATGCGCCGGCCCGATACGGTCAGGCTGAAGGCCCCGAGAACAGCCGAGATATCCTGATCGAAACGTTTCGATATCTTGTAGGCGCGAAACAGCGGTGTCGGCGTCACCGGCACCAGAATGGCGGAGACGAATTCATCCGCCTCAAGGTCCTGCCGGCCATAATCGATGAAGAAGGACTCCAGCGGCAGACGCCGGTTCGAGGCCGGCCCGGCAAGTTCGACCTCGGCCGCAAGCGCGATCAGCATCGGCGGCAGGTCGCCAATCGGCGATCCGTTGGCGACATTGCCGCAGACCGTGCCGCTGGCCCGCACCTGGGTCGACCCGAAACGCCGCATCACCTCACCAAGATCGGGGCGCCCGTCACCAAGCGTCGCCATCGCCGTCTCATGTGTCACCGCCGGCCCGATTCGCCAATGCGCGCCGGACCGCTCCACGCGGTCGAACCCCTTGACCCGTCCGGTCCAGATCATGTTCGGCAGGTTGCGATTCTGCTTTGTCACCCACAGGCCGACATCGGTCGCGCCGGACACGATCGTGGCATCGGGCGACTGCGCATAGCTCTGCGCAAACCCCTCAGGGCTTGTCGGGGCGGTAAAGCTGCGGTGCCCGTCACTGAGACACACTGTCTCGTCATGCGCGATGGCGGCCATCAGGCTGGCCTCGGTCTCGCGGCGCTGACGTTCGAATTGTGGCGGGATGGCCCGCACCTCCAGCGCCGCCGCGGCATCGACGATCGGCCGGTAGCCGGTGCAACGGCACAGATTGCCGGCAAGGGTGGTGTCGATATCCGGGGCCGCGAGGCCGTCGCCATTGCACCAGGCGGCGCACAACGACATCACGAAGCCGGGGGTACAGAAACCGCATTGCGAGCCATGATGATCGACCATTACCTGCTGACAGGGATGGAGCTGGCCACCATCCGGGCCGCCATCCGGGCCGGCGCTTTGCAGCCCCTCGATTGTTGTCACCGACGCCCCCTCGAGCATCCCCATGAACTGGATACAGGCATTGACCGGATGCCATCGCATGCTGCCGTCAGGCTGCCGCCTTGCGATCACCACCGTGCAGGCACCACAATCACCCTCGCCGCAGCCTTCTTTCGATCCGGTCAGGCGTTTCGTCTGCCGCAGCCAGTTCAGCAGCGTCGTGTCACCGGCAAGACCGCTGACCTGCTCGACCTGGTTGTTGAGAACGAATGTGATCCGGTCACGCATCGTCTGCCCCGCCCCGCATCAGCTTCCGCGATAGGTCGAATAGCCGTAGGGCGACAGCAGCAGCGGCACATGATAATGCTGGTCCGGCCGGTCGATCCCGAAGGCGATCACGATTTCGTCAAGGAACGGCACATCGGGAAGAGCCGTCCCGCAAGCCCGCAGATAGGCGCCGGCATGGAATACAAGCTGATAGCGCCCGCCTGCAAAATCGGCTCCCTCGAGAAGCGGCCCGTCGACCCGCCCGTCATCATTCGTCATCACCGAGGTGATCAGCCGGCGCGCCGCGTCATCACAGCCATAGAGGTCGATCCGCAGACCGGTCGCCGGACGGCCCGCGGCGGTATCGAGAACATGCGTCGTCAGCCTGCCCATGACGGGTCACCCTTTCCGATATTTCCCGTGTTCAGATTGGATGAAGAGTGCCAATTAAATATTGAAGACGCAAACAAATTTGACCAAGATCCGAGCGTCACATGACAGCAGGTCTTACCCCGGAAGCGGACAGCAAACGGACAGCACACCATGTCGAATCACCAGTTCACAGCACCGCCGGACAGTCTGAAAGAGGCTGAATTCATGGCGCAATTCGGAGGCATCTACGAACATTCACCCTGGGTGGCCGCCGCAATCTGGTCTGAGGGGCTTGGCGTGGGCGACCGCCACTTGTCGCAATTCGCCGCGCGAATGCAGGATATTGTCGATGCCGCCGGGCCGAAGCGCCAGCTGGCGCTGCTCCGCGCGCATCCCGAACTGGCCGGCAAGCTGGCCATTGCCGGCGGATTGACGGCGGACTCCAGCTCCGAGCAGGCGGGGGCCGGGCTGGACCGATGCACGCCGGCCGAATTCGCCCGCTTTTCCGATCTGAATGACCGCTATGGTGCGCGCTTCGGCCATCCCTTCATCATCGCCGTGCGGGGGCTTGACCGGGCCGCCATCCTCGCCGCCTTTGAATCGCGGGTCGATAATGACGCGGCAACCGAATTTGCTGCCGCGCTGGCCGAGGTTCACAAGATCGCGCGGCTGCGCCTGGAGCTTCTCTGCGGGTGAGGCGTGCCACCGCTATGTTCACCGGCTATGTTACCCGGCTATGTTCACCAACTATGTTCACCAACTATGTTCCGGGGCGGCGCTGTGCTAGCCTTTCGCGCGGATTGTTCGCTGATGGAACAGGGGGACCGGCGATGAACGAAATGCGACTGACCGATCTTGCGACGCGGTTCGCCGCCATCTGTGGCGATGCGCATGTCCAGCGCGGCGACAGCATCGACACGCGCTATCAGAGTGACTGGCTCGGCACCAAGGAATCGGCGCCGGCCATCGTCGTGCGCCCGGGCGAGACCGCCGAGGTCGCCGCGGTGATGAGGCTGTGCGCCGAGACGCGCACGCCGGTGATCCCCTTTGGCGGCAATTCCGGCCTTGCCGGCGGCACCGTGGCGCGGGCCGAGGACCGGGTCGTGCTGCTGTCGCTGGAGCGGATGAACAGGGTCCGCCGGATCGACCGGGCGGGCATGTATATGGTCGCCGAGGCGGGCTGCATCATCCAGAACCTGCATCAGGCGGTCGAGGCGGAGGGGCTGATGTTCCCGCTTGTCTTCGGTGCCAAGGGAACGGCGCAGATCGGCGGTGCGCTCGGCACCAATGCCGGTGGGCTGAATGTCATTCGCCATGGCAGCGCGCGCGCCCTGTGCATGGGGCTGGAGGTGGTGACGGCGGCCGGCGAGGTGATGGATTTGCTGCCGGCGCTGAAGAAGAACAATACCGGCTATGACCTGGTCAATCTGATGGTTGGCTCGGAAGGCACGCTCGGCATCATCACCGCGGCCAGCCTGAAGCTGGTGCCGCCGCCGCTGGCCCAGGCCACGGCGATGGTCAAGGTACGCGATGTCGAGGCGGCGCTGGAACTGATGAACATGACGCAGGCCCGCACCGGCGGCCGGATCGAGGCGTTCGAGCTGATCGGCAGGCTGATGTATGAGCTGCCGGTGAGATATCTCGACCATGTCACCGCCCCCTTCGACGAGGCGCCGGACCTGGCGGTGCTGATGGAAATCGGCGCGGCGACGAAAGAGGATGCCGAGATCGGTGCCGACGGCACGGTGGCACTGGAGGCGCAGCTGGAAGGCATCCTCGCCGACGCCTTCGAGGCCGAGCTGGTCCATGACGCGGTGATCGCGCGGTCGGCCGCGCAGCGGGCGAATTTCTGGGCGATGCGCGAGGGCACGCTTGATGCGATGCAGAAACATGGCAACTGGGTGATGAATGACATCAGCTTCCAGGTGTCGGATCTGCCGGGGGCCATCGCCGATATGGAGGCCGCCTTCGCCACCATCGCGCCGGGGCCGTTCTGCGTCGCCTTCGGCCATATGGGCGACGGCAATCTGCATATCAACGCCCGCCCCTATGACAAGGATCCGTCGGAGAGCCCCGACGAGGTGAGGGCGATCAAGGATGCGGTGCGCGACACGGTGATCAAATGGCGCGGATCGATCAGCGCCGAGCATGGCATCGGCACCGACAAGCAGCAGGATATGAAGCGGCTGAAGGACCCGGTGGCCTATGCGATGATGAAATCGATCAAGACCGCGCTCGACCCGCACAACCTGCTGAACCCCGGCAAGGTGCTGATGTAGCGCCGCGCGGAATACCAAGACACCCCGCCACAGAAAAGGCCGCCCGGCGGGTGCGGGGCGGCCTTTTATGCAAGTCCCGGCGACAGAGGGTCAGACGTCGCTTCCGGCGCTGAAATTGAACACCGCGCCTTCCTTGATGCCGCTTGGCCAGCGCGCCGTCACCGTCTTCAGCCTGGTGTAGAAGCGCACGCCCTCCATCCCATGGATCGAATGGTCGCCGAACATCGACGCCTTCCAGCCGCCAAAGCTGTGATAGGCGACCGGCACCGGAATCGGCACATTCACCCCGACCATGCCGACATTCACATTGTTCGTGAAATCGCGCGCGGTGTCGCCGTCGCGGGTGAAGATCGCGGTGCCATTGCCATATTCATGGTCGATGACAAGCTGGCGCGCCTCTTCATAGGATTGCGGGCGCAGCACCGAGAGCACCGGCCCGAAAATCTCGTCACGATAGACCGACATGTCCGGCGTCACCTTGTCGAGCAACGTGCCGCCGACAAAGAAGCCGCCCTCATAGCCCTGCAGGCGCAGTCCGCGCCCATCGACAACCACCTCGGCGCCGTCCTTTTCGCCCTGGTCGATATAGCCCTCGATCCGTTCCTTCGCGGCGGCGGTGATGACCGGCCCCATCTCGACCCCCGGCTCGTCATACTGGCCAATCTTCAGCGCCCGCACCTTTGGTGCCAGCTGCGAGACGAAACGGTCCGCCGTCTCGTCGCCAACCGCCAGCACCGCCGAGATCGCCATGCAGCGCTCGCCGGCCGAGCCATAGGCCGCGCCCATCGCCGCATCGACAGCCTGATCCATGTCGGCGTCGGGCATGATGATCATGTGGTTCTTCGCCCCGCACAGCGCCTGCACCCGCTTGCCGTTCGCACAGCCGCGCGAATAGATATACTGGCCGATCGCCGTCGAGCCGACAAAGCTGATGGCGCCGATATCGGGATGGTCGAGAATGGCATCGACCGCCTCCTTGTCGCCATGCACGACATTGAACACACCGGCCGGCAAGCCGGCCTTGGACAGCAGGCGGGCCAGCATCATCGGTGCGCCGGGGTCGCGCTCGGACGGTTTCAGGATAAATGTGTTGCCGCAGGCAAGCGCCATCGGGAACATCCACATCGGCACCATCGCCGGGAAGTTGAACGGGGTGATCCCGGCCACCACGCCGACCGGCTGGCGCATCGAGAAACTGTCGACACCGCCGGCGACCTGCGGCGAATACTCGCCCTTCAGCGCATGCGGAATCCCGCAAGCGAACTCGACCACCTCGATGCCGCGGGCGACCTCGCCCTTGGCGTCATCGAAAGTCTTGCCATGCTGCGCCGAGATCAGCGTCGCCAGCTCATCAAGGTTGGACCTGATCAGGTCGCGGAAATTGAACATCACCTGCGCGCGCTTGGCCGCCGGCGTGCCGGCCCATCCGGGAAGCGCGGCCTTTGCCGCCGCCACCGCCTGACCCACTTCCGCGGCGCTTGCCAGCGGCACCGAATTGGTGGCCGCGCCCGTTGCCGGGTTGAAAACATCCTGTTCGCGCCCGCTTGTTCCGGCGATTTCCGCACCGGCGATGTAATGCATCAAGGTCATGAGTCGATCCCCCAGATTATGTCATGATTTATCTGCGGTGAATGTAGCCGCTTTTCGGGAAATCGCAAGCTGTGGCGTGGGGAATGAGGACGCCGTCCGGCCTAGGGCTCACCACTGCCGATCTCGGCGCGACGATGCGCGATATAGGCCTGCATTTCCTCGATCCGCGCCGGGTCCATCGGCGGCGGCGCATAGGCCTCGACAAGCTTTGGCCACACTTCCATCGCCCGTTCGGTGGTTGTCCGCGCGCCGGCATCGCGCCAGTTCTCGTTGTTGGACCAGTCGGACAGGAACGGGCTGTAGAAGGCCGACTGATAGCGCTCCATCGTGTGGGCGGCGCCGAAGAAATGTCCGCCCGGCGCCACCTCGTCATGCGCCTCGAATCCGAAATCGGCCTCGCTGAAGCTCGGTGGCGTCAGGAACTGCGCCATCGCCTGCAGCATCTCGCAATCGACGATCAGCTTTTCGAAATCGGCGACAAGCCCGCCCTCGCCCCAGCCGGCAGAATGGTAGATCATATTGCCATGGCCGGTGACCGCGCCCCACAGAGCCATCTGCGTTTCCCACACCGCCTGCGCATCGACCGCGTTCGAGGCGCTGCAGGCGCTGGTCCGGTAGGGAAGGCCATAGCGGCGCGCCAGCTGACCGCCGGCGATATTGGCAAGGGTGTTTTCCGGCGTGCCGAAGGCTGGCGCCCCCGTCTTCATATCGACATTCGAGGTGAAGCCGCCATAGACGACCGGCGCGCCGGGGCGGACAAGCTGCGTCAGCGCGATCCCGAACAGCGCCTCGGCATTCTGCTGTGTCAGCGCCGCCGCGATGGTGACCGGCGTCATCGCGCCCATCAGCGTGAAGGGCGTGATCACCGTCGCCTGACCCATTTCGGCCATCGCCATGGCGGCGGATGCCATTTCAAGGTCGAACTTGCGCGGCGAGTTGATATTGATGTTGGTGATCGCGCTGGGATCGGCGGCCATCTGGTCCATCGTCAGGCCACGCGCAATCGCCGTCAGACGGGCCGCATCACGAACCCGCGCCGCACCGATCGACATCGACAGGAACACCTTGTCGGTCAGCGTCAGATTGACAAAGGTCGTGTCGAGATGGCGCGTATTCACCGGCAGGTCGTTCGGCGCCAGCGTCTGGTTGCCGAAGAAATGGATCACGTTGAAACTCTGGCCAAGCTTCATCAGTGTCTTGTAATCGGCGAAATTGCCACTGCGGCGGCCACCGCGGATGTCATGCGCGTTCGGCGCCCCTGAAACCAGCCCGAAATGAATGTGGTTGCCACCAATGGTCAGCGCATGCGCCGGGTTGGTCGGGGTCAGGGTGAATTGCGGCGGCGCGCTGGCGATGGCCGCCTCGATCAGCCCGCGGTCGGCGCGCACGAGCTGCGTTGCCTCATCGACCACCGCGCCAGCCTTGCGGAACAGCGCGCGCGCCGGCGCGCTCATCACCTCGATGCCATATTCCTCGAGCAATCGCAGCGAGGCAAGATGAATGGATTCGATCTGGTCATCACTTAGCGGTGCCAGCGGCGCCATATGGTTGCGAACATCCTGCCAGCCGGGCTGGTCGGGAAGATCGTTTGACGGCCTTGTTTTGCGGCCCCGGCGGGCCGGTCTGGACGGCGCGTTCATCGGTCGTTGATCCTTTCTTCCATGCTGGCTGATGTCCCTTTATGCTTGCGCAGGCACCTCGGCCCCGTGCAAGGAAACCGTCTTTTTCTGTCCTGTTCCTGCCATTCTGAAAACATTTGTGAACTGCCATCACGAACAGCGTGCAAAGAAGTTGCAAACCAGCCAAATTTGCGAAAATCTGATCGCGAAATCGAATGATCGCGCTTCGGTGTGATCAGGGAGCGACCAGCCGGGGCCGCCGCTTGGAGGAGGAAGAGATCATGCCGCTGACGATGAATCGCGAGGTCTTCATCACCTGCGCCGTAACTGGTTCGGGCGACACAACCGGCAAGTCCGACAAGGTGCCGGTCACGCCGGCACAGATCGCCGACTCGGCCATTGATGCCGCCAGGGCGGGCGCTGCTGTCGTGCATTGCCATGTCCGCGACCCGCAGACCGGCCAGCCATCGCGTGATCCGGCGCTGTTCCGCGAGGTGACCGAGCGCATCCGCGATTCCGAAACCGATGTCGTGTTGAACCTGACCGCGGGCATGGGCGGCGATCTGGTGCTTGGCGGCGTCGAGACGCCGCTGCCACCAAGCACCGACGGAACCGATATGGCGGGTGCCACCGAGCGGCTGGCGCATGTCGCCGACTGCCGCCCGGAAATCTGCACGCTTGATTGCGGCACGATGAATTTCGGGCATGGCGACTATATCATGACCAACAGCACGGCCATGCTTGTCGAGATGGCAACGCAGATGCAGGCGCTTGGCGTGAAACCCGAGATCGAGGCCTTCGATACCGGCCATCTGTGGTTCGCCAGACATCTTGCCGAACAGGGGCTGATCGACAGCCCGGCGCTTGTGCAGCTGTGCATGGGCATTCCCTGGGGCGCGCCGGACGATCTGAACACACTGATGGCGATGGTCAACAATGTGCCCGAGGACTGGGTTTTCTCGGCCTTCTCGATCGGCCGCAACGCCATGGCCTACCCGGCGGCGGCGGTGCTGGCTGGCGGCAATGTGCGGGTCGGGCTGGAGGACAATATCTATCTCTCGCGCGGTGTTTTCGCCACCAACGCACAGCTTGTCGAGCGGGCGGTGGATGTCGTCGAGAATATGGGCGCCACCATCATCGGCCCCGACGCCGTGCGCGCACGGCTTGGCGTGACCAAACGCGCGCCGCTGGCAGGCTGACAGGGGATCCGGAGGGCATGATGGCGCACGCAGCAAAGCCGGCACACGCCGCGGTGATTGGCGGCGGCGTCATCGGCGGCGGGTGGGTCGCCCGCCTGATCCAGAATGGCGTCGATGTCGGGATTTTCGATCCTGATCCGCAGGCGGCCCGCAAAATCGGCGATGTCATGATGAATGCCGACCATGCGCTGGCGCGGCTGACCATGGCGCCCATGCCACCACGCGGCGAGATGCATTTTGCCGCCAGCATTGCCGCAGCGGTGGATGGCGCCGAGCTGATCATCGAGGCGGTGCCGGAACGCCTCGACGTCAAGCAGGCCGTCTATGACGAGATCGAGGCGGCGGCTGCCGCGGATGCCGTGATCAGCTCGTCGACCTCCGGCATCCTGCCAAGCGATCTGCAGGCGAAGATGCGGCATCCGGAACGGCTTCTTGTCGGGCATCCCTTCAACCCGGTCTATCTGCTGCCGCTTGTCGAACTGGTCGGCGGCAGCGCCACCGACCCTGCCACCATTGACCGCGCGGCGGGTTTCTTTGCCGGGCTTGGCATGCATCCGCTGCCGATAGCCAGGGAGATCGAGGCCTTTGTCGCCGACCGGTTCCTCGAGGCGGTGTGGCGCGAGGCACTGTGGCTGGTCAAGGACGGCATCGCGACAACCCAGGAAATCGACGACGCCATCCGCTATGGCTTCGGGCTTCGCTGGGCGCAGATGGGGCTGTTCGAGACCTACCGGGTGGCCGGCGGCGAGGCCGGCATGGCGCATTTCATCGCGCAGTTCGGCCCCTGTCTGAAATGGCCCTGGACGAAACTGATGGATGTGCCGGAGCTGACCGACGAGCTGGTGACGACGATTTCCGACCAGTCCGACGCGCAGTCAGGGCAGCATTCCATCCGCGAGCTGGAACGGATTCGTGACAACAATCTTGTCGCCATCCTGCATGCCCTGAAGGCCAATGACTGGGGCGCCGGCCAGACTGTCGCGAACTGGGAAAAATCACTCTATGACGCCGTGCCGGCGCGCACCGAGACAGCCATCGACAGGCCGCTGGAGACGATGCGCCAGCAGGTGCCGTCAGGCTGGACCGACTATAACGGCCATATGAATGAGGCGCGCTATCTTGACTGTTTCTCGATGGCCACCGACGCGGTGATGCGCCGGATCGGTGTCGATGCCGCCTATCTGGCCGAAGGCGGCAGCTATTTCACCGTCGAGACGCATATCCGGCATCTCGACGAGGTCACCGCCGGAACGCAGATCTTCGCCACCTCGCAGATTCTGCGCGGCGAGGGCAAGAAGATGCAGCTGTTCCATCATCTCTATGCCGTCGTGGCAGATGGCGGGTCACGGCTTCTCGCCACCGGTGAACATATGCTGATCCATGTCGATATGAACAGCCGGTCAGCCAGCCTGCCGCGCGCCGATGTCGCGGCGCGGCTTGCCGAACTGGCGGCGGCGCATGAAGCCCTGCCGCGTCCGGAAGGTGCCGGCCGCGCCGTCGGAGGAGACCAATAGAATGCAGTTCGGATTGACCGAGGAACAGGACCTCATCGTTTCGACGGTGCGCAGCTTTGTCGAGACCGAGATCTATCCGCTTGAAGACGAGATCGAGGCGCGCGGCGCGGTGCCGGCCGAGATTGGCCAGCAGATCAGGGACAAGGTTCAGGAGATGGGGTTCTATGCCGCCAATTTTCCGGAATCGGTCGGCGGCGGCGGGCTGAATAATCTGGAATTCGCGCTTCTGGAGCGTGAATTGGGGCGCGGATCGATGGCGCTGACGCATTTCTTCGGGCGACCGCAGAACATCCTGATGGCCTGTGAGGGGGACCAGATCGAGCGCTATCTGATGCCGGCCGTGCGCGGCGAGAAGATGGACGCGCTGGCGATGACCGAGCCCGATGCCGGTTCCGATGTGCGCGGCATGAGCACGACCGCCCGCCGCGACGGTGGCGACTGGGTGCTGAACGGCACCAAACATTTCATCTCCGGCGGCGACCATGCCGATTTCTTCATCGTCTTTGTCGCCACCGGCGTCGATGACACGCCGCACGGCCCGAAGAAGCGGATCACCTGTTTCCTTGTCGATCGCGGTCATCCCGGGTTCGAAGTGTTGCCGGGATACAAATCGGTCTCGCATGCCGGCTATCACAATGTAATCCTGAAATTCGAGGATTGCCGGCTTGCCGACAACCAGGTTCTTGGCGCCGTCGATGGCGGGTTCGAGGTGATGAATACCTGGCTCTACGCCACCCGCATCACCGTCGCGACAATGTGTGTCGGCCGCGCCCGCCGGGCCTTCGACTATGCGCTGAACTACGCTGTCGAACGCAAACAGTTCGGCAAGCAGATCGGCAAGTTCCAGGGAGTCGGCTTCAAGCTTGCCGACATGGTGACCGAGATCGACGCCGCCGACTGGCTGACCCTGTCGGCAGCCTGGCGGCTTGATCAGGGCCTGCCGGCGAACCGCGAGATTGCCTCGGCAAAGCTCCATGCCTCGGAAATGCTGGCCCGCGTCACCGACGAGGCGATCCAGGTCTATGGCGGCATGGGGCTGATGGATGATCTGCCGCTGGCCAGATTCTGGCGCGATGCGCGGGTGGAACGGATCTGGGACGGCACATCGGAAATCCAGCGCCACATCATCAGCCGCGAATTGCTGCGCCCGCTCGGGGGCTAGCGATGCCGGACCTGTCGCGCCTGTTCAGACCGCGCTCGATCGTCGTGTTTGGCGGCTGGTGGGCGGAAAATGTTGTCGCGCAATGTCTGAAATCAGGATTCGACGGCGATATCTGGCCGGTGCATCCGACGCGCGCCGAGATTGGCGGCATTCCCTGCCTGCGCGATCTTGACGACATTCCGGCAGCCCCCGACGCTGCCTTTCTGGGGATCAACCGCAATGCCGCCATCGAGGTTGCCGCACGACTTTCGGCCATGGGATGTGGTGGTGCGGTCTGCTTTGCCTCCGGCTTTGCCGAGACCGGCGATGACGATCTGCAGCGGGCGCTTGTCACGGCGGCCGGCGACATGCCGCTGCTGGGGCCGAACTGCTATGGCGTTCTGAACTATCTCGACGGCGCGATGCTGTGGCCCGACCAGCATGGCGGGCGGGCGGTTGATCGCGGCGTTGCCATCATCAGCCAGTCCTCGAACATCGCCATCAATATCAGCATGCAGGCCCGTGGCCTGCCAATCGCCTATATCGCCTGCGTCGGCAACCAGGCGCAGACAAGCCTGACCGACATGGCGCGAAGCCTTCTTGCCGATGACCGGGTGACGGCGGCCGGCCTCTATATCGAGGGTATCGTCGACCCGCCGGATTTCGCCGCCATGACCGAGGAGGCCGCCGCGATGGGCAAGTCGATTGTCGCCATCAAGGCCGGCAAGACGGCCGCCTCGCGGACCGCCGCCACGTCGCACACCGCCGCACTGGCGGGAGATGCTGCAGCCTCATCCGGCTTCCTCGCCCGTTGCGGCGTGATCGAGGCCGCGACGCCGGAGGATCTGCTGGAGGTGCTGAAGCTTGTCCATATGCATGGCCGGCTGCCCGGGCGGCGGATGACGGCGATGTGCTGTTCCGGCGGCGAGGCCGGGCTTATGGCCGATCTGGCGGCGGATCATGATCTTGAATGGCCGGGCATTCCGTCGCCGAACCTTGGCCGGCTTGCCGATAGTCTGGGGCCGCTGGTGGCGCTGGCCAACCCGCTCGACTACCACACCTTTATCTGGGGTGATGAGCAGAAGATGACCGATGCCTTTGCCGCGATGATGGGTGACTGGGTCGATCTGTCGGTTCTGGTGATCGATTTCCCGCGCACCGACCGTTGCAACGACGAGGCCTGGCATCCGGCGGTGGCGGCGATGAAGCGCGCCGGCGAGATGACCGGCACAAGGGTGGCCTGTCTTGGCAGCCTTGCCGAGGGCATTCCCGATCCATGGGCCACCAGCATGATGGAGGCGGGGATCGTCCCGCTGAACGGCTTTGCGAACGGGCTTCGCGCCATCGAGCTGGCGGCGACCCCACAGGTGTCTGGCGGCTGGCGCCCGCATGTGGCAGTGCCGGCGACGACAGAGCGTGTGCTGGTCGATGAGGCGACGGCGAAAGCCATTCTTGGCGTCGCGGGCATCACCGTGCCGGCCGCCGCCCGCGCCGACAGGCTGGCGGATATCGGCGCTGCCGCCGTCGGCCTGACACCGCCCTTCGCACTGAAAGGTCTTGGCCATGCCCACAAGAGCGAGGCCGGCCTTGTCCGACTTGGATTGGGTGCCGATGAGCTGCTTGCCGCGGCTGAAGACATGCCGACGGCCACCGGCTTTCTGGTCGAGGAAATGGCAGCCCCGCCTGCGGCCGAACTGCTTGTCGGGTTGCGGCGCGATCCGGTCTACGGGCTGACGCTGAGCCTTGGCATGGGCGGCACCACTGCCGAATTGCTGCGCGATGTCGTGACACTTGTCCTGCCGGTTACCGGAAACGAAATCAGGGCGGCATTGCTGCGGTTGCGGCTGGCGCCGCTTCTGACCGGCTATCGCGGCCGCGCCCCGGCCGATATCGAAGCCGCCATCGATGCCATAGAGCGGCTATGCGAAATCATCATTGCCACTCCGGAATTCGACGAGATCGAGGTCAACCCGCTGATGCTGGCCCCAGCCGGCAGCGGCGCGCTGGCCCTCGATGCCGTGATATGGAAGACTGAGGCCGAGTGAGGAGACATCATCATGAGCGAGACAACAGAGCAGAACGTCACCACCCGCACCGAGGGCCATGTCTTCGAGGTGACCCTCGACAGGCCGAAGGCGAACGCCATCGATCTTGTGACGTCGCAGCATATGGGCAAACTGTTCCAATCCTTTCGCGATGATCCGGAGCTGCGGGTCTGTATCGTGCGCACCGCCGGCGAGACATTCTTCTCCGCCGGTTGGGACCTGAAGGCCGCGGCGGCCGGTGATTCGGTTGTCGGCGATTACGGTGTCGGCGGTTTTGCCGGGCTGCAGGAACTTCGCGACCTCAACAAGCCGGTGATCGCCGCCGTCGAGGGGATGTGCGTCGGCGGCGGGTTCGAGCTGGCGCTGTCCTGCGATCTGATCCTCGCCACCGAGGCGTCGCGTTTCGCGCTGCCGGAGATTCGCGCCGGCACCCTTGCCGACGCGGCTACCATCAAGCTGCCGAAACGGATCCCCTATCATGTCGCCATGGACATGCTGCTGACCGGCCGCTGGATGGATTGTGCCGAGGCGCATCGCTGGGGACTTGTCACCGAAAAGCTGGCCGACGGGCAGGCGCTGTATGAGCGGGCGTGGGAACTGGCGCGGCTTCTGGCCTCGGGGCCGCCGCTTGTCTTCGCGGCGATCAAGGAGGTGGCGCGCGAGGCTGAGGCGCTGAAGTTCCAGGATGCGATGAACAAGGTAACCAAGATGCAGCTGCCGACCGTCGACAGGCTGTATAATTCCGAGGATGGAATGGAAGGATTCCGCGCCTTTGCCGAAAAGCGCGACCCGGTCTGGAAAGGCCGCTGACGTCTGCCGGGCGGTTGATCAGATCGATTGGCGGCCCGTCAGGTCAGCTCACGAATTGTTTCGACAAGCGCCGTATTGATCGCCCGCGGGCCGGTATCAAGCCGGTTCTGATGCCGGCGCGCGCCCGGAACGCGCACCCCGTCAAGGCCGGTCAGCCGGTCCATGAAACCATCCACATGAGCTTCCCAGCCATCACCGGCGATCAGTTCGGGTGACAGCGCGATCACCATTTCGCCACCGCGTGGCGGGCCGCCATCACCATTATCATGCTCTTTCGCCTCATAGCTGAACCGCTCGCCGGTCAGGCCGGCGGCCAGCAATTCAACCATCAGCGCGATCGCCGAGCCCTTGTAGCCACCAAAGGGAAGCAGCACGCCCCTGGCAATCTCTGCCGGGTCGGTCGTCAATTTGCCATCGGCATCAAGCCCGGTGCCAAGCGGCACCTCGCGCCCGTCGCGGGCGGCGATCTGAAGGTCGCCCATCGCCATCGATGCGGTGGCCATGTCATAGCAGACCGGCGTCTTGCCGGGCCGCGGCCAGGCAAAGGAAATCGGGTTGGTGCCAAACAGCTTCTCGGTCGTGCCGACCGGCGCCACCATCGGCATATAGGCCGTGCAGGCAATGCCGACGAGCCCGCGATCAGCCAGATATTCGGTCTCCGGCCAGAGCGCCGCGAAATGATGGATGCCGGTCAGCGACAACGCGGCAACGCCGATCTCGGCCGCGCCTCGGCAAGCACCGGCAGGGCGGTTGCCTGGGCGATCGGTGCGAAACAGCCATGCCCCTCGCACTGGATCACAGCGGGCGTCCTGCGCGTCACGGTGGGGCGCGCGGTGCCATCGACCTTGCCGCTTCGCAGCGCCTTGACATACCCCGGGATGCGGAACAGCCCATGCGAGTGCGAACCATCGCGCTCGGCCCGCATGACAATGTCGGCCAACGCGGCGGCATTCGCCTCGTCACAGCCATTCTTCACCAACGCCATATGCGCAAGCACATGGATTTCATCGAGTGTCAGGCTGGTCTTGCTCATGATGTCTCACTCCAAATCGCGGACTCAATGCCGGTAGTCCGGCTCTTCCTCATCCAGAATATCGCGGATCGCCTGCATGTGCTTGAGCGGCCCGCCCTCGTAGTTTTCCCACTGCTGCGCAGTCTTCTCGGCAACGGAATCATCGAGGACCGACAATTCAAGGCCGCTTGCCAGCGCCGTCATATAAGTGCGGCAGCCGCGTTCATAATGATAGGCTAGATCAAACGCCACCGCCGGCGAATCACCGACCGTCATGAAGCCGTGATTGCCCATCATCATCATCATCTTGTTGCCAAGAAGCGTCGACAGCCGCTCGGCCTCGTCACCGAGGCCCATACCGTCAAACCCGCTATCGATGGCGACGCGGTTATGGAAGCGGGCGGTGGTCTGGTCAACCGCCGGCAGCACCGGTGATTTGACCGCGCTGAGCGCAGTGGCGTAATGCGAATGGAGATGCACAATGCAGCGCGCCTGCGGGTTGTTGCGATGCATCGCGCCGTGAATGGCCCAGGCGGTGGCGTCGATATGCGGGCGCACCGAATCATCAAGATTGCGGGCATCGACAAGCAGCATGTCGCTTGCCTTCAGCTTCGAGAAATGAATGCCGTAGGGGTTCATCAGGAACATCTGTCCGTCATCCGAGACAGCACAGGAGAAATGGTTCGAGACTCCCTCATGCATGTTCTCGCGCGCCGTCCAGCGAAAGATCGCCGCCAGCTCGCAGCGGGCTTCGTGAATGTCGATATCGGTTCTGGACATGGCGGTCTCGTGGGTCTGTCTTCCGGTCAGGATCAGGCACCAAGCCTGCCGCAGGCCACCTTTCTTCGCAACGCAAAACTCGCCGCCCCGACATGACTGCCCTGACGTGGCTGCGTTTTAGCGGTTGCGCCGGGACCGGCGGCGGGGTGAAATGGCGGCACGAAGAACAGGAGCGCGTGATGCAGATCTGCAGATCCATTGTCGGCGGCAAAGAAGTCGCCGGCCCCGGCCCCACCATCGACAAGTTCTATCCGGCTACCGGTGAGGTGATCGCCAGGATCGAGCCGGCCGACGGGTCCATTCTGGAGTCTGCGGTCGCCGCCGCCAGCGCCGCGCAGGTGGAATGGGCGGCCCGCGGCAGCCATGAACGCGGCCGCATCCTGGGACGCGCCGCGCAGCTGTTGCGCGAGAATAATGACGAGCTGGCGCGGCTTGAGGTGATGGATGTCGGCAAGTGCCTTGGCGAGGCGGCGTCGGCCGATGTGCCGAGCGGTGCCGATGCCATGGAATATTTCGGCGCGCTGGCGCAGACCGGCACCGGCGACATGCGCCGCTACCCCGATGCCATCGCCTATTGCGAGCGCGTGCCGCTTGGTGTTTGCGCGGGAATCGGCGCCTGGAACTATCCGGTGCAGATTGCCTGCTGGAAGGCGGCACCGGCGCTTGCCGCCGGCAACGCCTTCATCCTGAAACCGTCCGAGATGACGCCGCTGACAGCGCATATGGTGGCCGACCTGCT
>Ga0181580_10001647_pt1 | contig 17931 bp, 9 predicted proteins | sample 071ome_23_FD_132413 | JGI IMG/M metagenome (GOLD analysis project Ga0181580, IMG submission 132413) | Coastal salt marsh microbial communities from the Groves Creek Marsh, Skidaway Island, Georgia - 071403BT metaG (megahit assembly) | ecosystem: Environmental > Aquatic > Marine > Intertidal zone... | reverse complement strand
TTAGATGGATTACTAGATAAATATAAGCATAAAGATGGTAAGGAAATAACACATACTAGAATTGGAAATCCTAAATTTGGTGTATATGGGGGAAAATTCTCTATTCCTGAGGAAGAGATAAATACATTTTGGAAATTATATCATAAAAAAGTATTTGTAAATAAGAAAGAATGTTATCTTGTGGAAGCACAATTAAATGAAGCAGGTCCTATTTTAATAGATATTGATGAAAGATATGATAATACAGTTCAAACAAGACAACATGAATTTGGTAATATGTTTGATTTACTTGAATTATATGTTGATAAAATTAAAAATTATATTATTTGGGAAAAAGATACTTATAATAAAATTAATGCTTTTATATTGGAAAAACCAAGAGCAAATACAACCAATGATGAGTACACAAAAGATGGTATTCATATTGTAATTAATTTATCTATGCCATATGGAGTACAAGTAGCAATACGTAATGAAGTTGTGAAAGAACTAGGAAATATTTTCGAAGATCTTCCACTAACTAATGACTATGAATCTCTTTTAGATAGTAGAATTTCAACAGGTATTAACAAATGGCAAATATTTGGTGCTCGAAAACCAGGAAATGATGCTTATGAATTAAAACATATGTATGAACTTAAATATGATGATAATGATAATGATATATTATTTGAGGAGGTTGAATTTACTCAAAAAGATATTATTAATATACTCCCAATAATTAGTGCAAGAAATTACAATGCTGAAAAAGCTGTATTAACTGATGATGCAATTGAAATTGCAAAAAAGTATAAAAATACAAAGAAAAAAAGAAAATTAAGAATTATTTCAAAGAGTAATAAACAATCAAAATTGTTTACAATATCATCTTTCCAAACTATTGATACACCTGAAAAATGTGAAGAAGCCATATCACAAATTTTGCAAATGGCAAAAGATCATGATAATTATGATATTACAATGGCTCATGACCTAACAAAACTTTTAGATCAGCGATATTATGAGCCTTATGATAAGTGGATGGAAGTTGGTTGGGCTTTAAAATCTGTTTCAGAGTTATTATATCCTGTTTGGTTAGGATTTTCTTCTCGTAGTGAAAAATTTGATTGGATTAATAATGATTGTTTTCATTTATGGAACGAACATGGAGGAAATGGATCATTAACAATGGGAAGTCTTAAGTATTGGGCTAGAGATTGTAACTCTGCAGCATATACAGTAATTCGCGATAATTGTATCGAACATCATATTGATAGGCAGTTAAGAGACGGAGAAACAGAATATGATGTAGCTAAACTAACTCATGCAATTTATGAGGGAAAATTTGTTTGTACTAATATTAAAAAAGGCATTTGGTATGAATTTAAAAAAGGAAGATGGGTAGAAGTTGATTCGGGTACAACTCTTAGACATAATCTTTCAAAACGGGTTCATCAAATTTATGCAAGTAAAACTCAGAAACTAATTGCAAGAGTTACAGAGGAAGAAGAAAGTGGTTCAGATAAAGCAAAGGAATTAAGAGCAAGCATAGATCAATTATCAAAAATGGCTTTAAAATTAAAGAAAACATCTTGGAAACAAAATGTAATGCGAGAAGCCTGTGAAATCTTCTTTGATCCAGACTTCTTAAATGAATTAGATAAAAATACGGAATTACTTTGTTTTAATAATGGTGTTTTAGATATGAAAGAAAAAAGATTTCGCGAATGCCGTCCAGATGATTATCTTTCATTATGTACGAACACTGATTACATAAATTTTGATGAGAATAATATAGAACATTGTGAAATTAGACAAGAAATTATAGAATTCTTCGAACAATTATTCCCAAATCCTGAATTAAATAAATATATATGGGAACATCTTGCTAGTGTCTTAGTAGGTGATAACAGAAATCAAGATTTTAATATTTATAATGGTTGTGGTAGAAATGGTAAATCTAAACTTGTTGAACTTATGGGTCTTGTACTCGGTGACTATAAAGGTTCAGTTCCTCTTGCATTAATTACACAAAAGAGAGGAAGTATTGGTGGTGTATCTCCAGAAATCGCACAACTAAAAGGTATTCGTTATGCTGTTATGCAGGAACCTTCTGCTAAAACTAAGTTAAATGAGGGTATTATGAAAGAATTAACTGGTGGTGATCCTATTCAAGGTAGGGCGCTTTTCAAGGATACAGTAACATTTAGTCCTCAATTATCTCTAGTAGTATGTACTAATCATTTGTTTGAAATTAATAGTCTTGATGATGGTACATGGAGGAGAATTAAGATTTGTAATTTTGAATCTAAGTTTGTAGATGAACCTTCAGATGATCCAAAAGATAAAGAATTTAAGGTTGACAGAAAGATTGATGAGAAATTTAAAAGATGGGTTCCAATTTTAACATCAATGCTTGTTGAGAAATTATTTGAAACAAATGGAATGGTTACTCCTTGTAAAGCAGTTATGGCTTCAACAATGCAATATAAAGATAATCAGGATAATATTGGTGAATTTGTAAAACAAAGAATTATTAAGATTGATGGTTCAAAAATTAAAAAGAGAGATGTCTTAACTGAATTTCAGGAATGGTATGCAGAAAACTATACAGGAAAACCACCTAGTGGTAAAGATTTATATGAATATCTAAATAAAATTCTAGGAGAACCATCAAGGCTAGGATGGAGAGGATGGAAATTGTTACACGCGCATGATATTACTGATGATATGGATATAGAACCAAATGGTTTATAATTTAAAATATAAAATATAAATAAATTATTTATAATACATTTCATTTGGTAATTAATTCAATTACTACATGAAATTATTTTTATCTTTTCTTTGTTTTTCTACCTTTTTTTTTGTGATGACGTTTTTTATGACTTTTTTTGTGGTGACGTTTTTTATGTGTTTTTTTTACTTTTCTTTTTACACGTTTTTTTGTATGTTTCTTACGTTTCTTACTATTTTTCTTCTTGTATCCACCTACTGTTGCAGCTTTTACACTAGGAGAAGAAGCTATAGAAACAGCAGTTGGTACTGTATTACTGATAGTATTACGTAGAGGCATAGGTGTTATAATTTTAGGAGTTTGGTTTCCTACGGTAGGGTTTACTATATCTTGATTACCTTTTACTCTAGTTTCAAGTGATTTAGCTTGTCTTGCAACATTATCTGCAGTTTTAGAAACTGTGCTACTTACTTCTCTAATACTTTTTTCAGCCGCATCTTGCATATTATCAACTGCTTTTTTAGTCGCACTTGTTGCCTGTTCGAAAATGTCTCTAGCTGCATTTCCAATAGATGATGCTGCAGATTCTGCTGATTGTCTAGCATCTTGTAAATGTTGAACGCTAGACTTTTTACTAGGAATTATTGTAGGATCCATTTTACTAACTTTTTCTTCTGCTAAAGTCTGTGTGTTATTGATAATAGTTTTAAGATTATCAACCTGGTCTGATGCTTTATTACTGAAATGTTTTTGTAAGGCTTTTTCAATATCACTTAAGCTCATGGTTTGTTTACCATGACATGTTATTTCATCTGTTAAATTACCTTTATTAATAACATATTTTGCAGAGACTGATGTATTTGGTTGAATAGACATAATAATATATAATAATATTAGAATTAAATTTAAAAAAATTCAAATATTATTTAAAATTTAACACGCTTATATAATTCAAGAGCAGCAAGGCCTCCTGTAATTTGTGCTAATACATATGGTAAAAGATCACTTGATGGTAATTTACCCGCAGCAACCATCATAACAGATACAGCTGGATTAAAATTTCCACCCGAAAATTTACCTAAAACCATAATAGCGATTGCTAAAGAAAGTCCAATTGGTACAGCAGCTCCTGTAGATAATATTACATATAAAAAGAAAAATGTGCCTAAAAATTCAGCAAGAAATTTATTCATTATATAATTATTAAAGAATAAATTTAATCACTACTTATTTAAGATCTATTAGCCTCTGATGTTCTCTCACATGTATTATCTTTATTAAAAAGTTTATCTCCACAGCAACCATAATCACAGCTTGCAGTACTGAATAATGGTCTTGGACCTCCGTATAATTTTTTCCAATAAATAACATCAGAACTATTTCCTGAATTTGCACTGTGTAATGCCTTATCAGCACATTTACCTCCTAAATGAGGATTTTTCTTAAATCCAAAAAGAGGACCATATGATGGCTTTCTTGTATCAACACCATCTTTTTTGTATGTAACATGAGCAACGCGTCTTCTTATAGCATTTCCATTTGAAATTGCACCACCCTGTAAAGATGTAGGGCCGCGTTTTCTAGCGGTATTTAATTCGCGAAGACGAATAGGGCATCCTTTGTATACTACTAACCCATTGGAATTTGACTGATTTACTGTATGTGTAGTCGTTGTGACTGTTGCGGGTGATGTTGTTATTGTTGAACCAGACATATATATTTACTAAATATAAATTTTTAACCAAATGTATTTTCTCCACTATATGAAATATATAAAAATCCATCATCATCTTTGTATTTATGGTAATATTCAGTAATACTACCACCAGTATGGGGCATAATATTTCCATTAATGAATATATATAAACTTTTCTGTGGAGATAATTTCATTCGTGATCTAATAATATAAATAAACTGATTAACACCTAAGTCATTAGGTACTAAATATTTTTTTCTATCTATTTCAGGCATATCTGGATCATTTCCCCATTTCTCACAAATAATTGGAAATCTGTCTGGATATTTAATCATAATGTTTTTAGCTTCATTGTATCGTTCATTAAATGAATATTTTTCTTTAAAAGTTTTTTTTGGTAATTTAATATTTAAATTTTGTGTTATGTAATTTTCTAAATAATTTTTCATATAAAAATATTTTTATTATTTCTAAATATTAATTTTAAATTATTATTTTTATTCTGTAATCATCCTTGGAACAATATTCATACTAATTAACTCTTGTGTTAAAAGTTTAAGAGCATATGGAATATTAACCCTTGCAAAATCTGTTCTATTGTTACAAATAGTACAATGATGTATATTCTTTTCATCATTATAAACCGCAATCATTCCACATTTCTTACATGTATGCACATGGAACTTATCCGATGAGTCATATAGCCTTCCTTTTGTAAATCTACTGCATCCATGAGCCATCATACCATCACGCTCCATTTCTCCATATCTTAATCCGCCTTCGCGCGATCTACCTTCTGCAGGTTGTCTTGTTAATACGACCATTGGACCTTCTCCTCTAGCGTGTTGTTTATCTTTAACCATATGCTTAAGACGTTGATAAAATGCTGGTCCAATAAATATTGATGTTTCTAATTGCTCTCCAGTCATACCATTCATTAATACACTATTTCCTTTACTATGATATCCATTTTTTGATAATAGCTTGCAAATTTCTGAGATAGGTAGATCATTAAAACTGGTACCATCACCAAATAGTCCTAATTCAAGAAGTACCATACCTAAAAGTGTTTCTTTTAATTGACCGATAGTCATTCTTGATGGAATAGCATGAGGATTTATAATAATATCCGGGCGAATCCCATTTTCATCAAAAGGCATATCTTTTTCAGGCAATACTATCCCAATGGTACCTTTCTGTCCGTGACGAGAACTAAATTTATCTCCAATAGTAGGCTTACGATGTGTTCTTATACGAACTTTTGCAAATGTATATCCATCGCCATTACGATGAATATAATTTTTATCAATATAACACTCTTCATTAGTACGATGCGCTTTGCTATGATCTTGATATTTAATTACTTTTGTATGATCGTTTCTATTTTCTTTAATAGGAATTACTTTACCTAAAATAATATCTTTATTTTCAACAAGTGTATTTTCTGGAATTACTCCTTTACTATTTAACTTATTATAATTACCAAACTTCATACCTTTTGTTTTTGTAATATCAGGTTTGCAACGAATCTCTTCATCACCATGAATTTTTTTATCCTCATCTTTATCCGAATGATAAATTGTTGCATTAAATAAACCACGATCAAGTGCACCTTGGTTAAATATAATACTATCTTCCTGATTATATCCGGAATAACACATAATAGCTACCATAACCATACTTCCTGATGGAATCCTATTTAACTTAATAAAATTCATCACTCGTGTATCAACAAGTGGTCGCATGGGTGTTGTTAAAATATATGCTGTTTTATCCATTCTGTTATCAAAATTAGTAACATACATCCCCATAGCTTGTTTACCCATCGCACATTGATACGTATTCCTAGGAGATTGATTATGTTCTGGAAAAGGAATACATGATGCAAGAAGTCCGAAAATAGTACTAGGATGAATCTCACAATGTGTATACCTAAATTTTGAAAATTCTATATTACTTAACTTATCTTCTTTCATGCAAACCATTGAATAATTTTGCTCTTCTGGATCAAGGTATTCTATAATTGATTCACTTATCTCATGATTCAAAGTAAAATCATCCCATTTTAATTCATTATTAAATATTCTTTCTTTAATTTCATCATTTATTAATAAATTATTATCTTTAACTTTTAATAATGGGCGGGTAAGACGACCTGCATCAGTACAAATTCTTAACTCTAGAGCAAAAGTATCGAATATAATACTTGTATAAATGTTAATAATACCATCACTCTTTTTCATTTTCAAGAATTTATATAATTCATATGGATTATCACAAATTCCAATCCATGCACCATTGATAATAATTTTAACTTTTTCATAAAGATCTATCGGTTCGCAATCATCTATTGTAGTAATTTTACTTTTTAAAATATCATAAATTATTTTACTGTTTGCTCTTATCGTTATATGAGCTAAATATGATAAATTTTTAACAACGCCTACTGGGGCACCTTCTGGCGTTTCTGCCGGGCATAAATATCCCCAACTTGTACCATGTAACTTGCGTGGTGGAATTAACTTACCACTCTTATCAATAGGTGTATTTACACGTCTTAAATGACTTAGACTAGAAACATATGTAAGACGATTTAAAACTTGAGCTACACCAACTTTATTTGAATTTGAATTTTTTACACCAAAATCTCCTGTAGCTAATGCACGTTTAATTCCATTTTCAATTGTAGTTGACTTAATAATTTTATAAATATTTGTTCTATTAATAATACTCAGGAAATTCTCAGTAGATCTCCATGATCCATTGTTAATTTCTCGAATTACTTGTTTACTCATATCTTTTACAACCTTATTAAAATAATTTCTGAAAAGGTTATTCAAAAGCGTACCAGTAAGATCAATGCGTTTATTCATATATGAATCTCGGTCATCACACTTACGCCAACCAAAACTAGTTTGAAGTAGTTTATTAATCATGTACCCTAGAAAATAAATTTTTTGTTTTTCACTAGGACAGTGCGGAAATAAATCATTTTCCAAAACATTTTCAGTAAATTCTTTTTTCTTTTGTTCTCCTTCCTCTTTATCCATATTAATTGGCGTATACATTGCAAATGATACAATATAATTCAACGCATCTTCTTTTGTTAGATAACCATTTGCTTCAATAATCGATGCTTTTAAAGAATAAATCATCTTTTTCATTTTTTTATCTTTACAATTCAAAATAATGTACGAACATATCTCCTTATCAGAATTAATACCTAGTGCTCTGAAAAGAATAAATATTGGTATTGCCTGTTTAATCCTCGGAATTTGAATATGAATAGGGTGCCCGAATCCATTATTCTTAGAACAAATTAGAACATTAATTTGTTTGGGTGAAATACATTTAAAATCAGGAATAGACTTGATTTCTGCTAACCAAGACCACTTATTGTTATTTTTTTTTATATTAAAACACATAACTCGATTTTCTGCTGCTCGTTCTTGTGCGATAACAGTTTTTTCAGAACCATTAATAATAAAATACCCACCTGCATCAAACCTACATTCTCCTGTAATATTTGCATCTAACTGTGAATTAAGAGTTAAAACACAAATTGCGGATTTTACCATAATTGGAATTTTTCCAATATGAATTTTTTGTAATTTTTTATAATGGGTTTGAACGTGTTCTAACATATCCCCTGTTCGTTGTATGATTTTAATATCTAAATCAAGCGTCATAGCAGATGCATATGTAAAATTTCTCAATCGAGCTTCATGTGGATACATAATTTTCGTTGCACCGTTATTTTCATGTATTTGAGGTCGATATATATGAAAATTATTAAATGTAATAATTAATTCAAGACTATATTTTTTACTTTTTTTATCATAATCCTGATCTGAATGAATTGTAACAGGATTAAACATATCAATCGTTTTTTGGATTTGACTTGAAACAAAATCATTGTATGATTCCAACTGATGACGAATACATCGTTTTAAATGTTGTCCTTCAAAATAACTCTCAATAATTTTCCATGGTAACTCGGTGTTAATGTTTCTAGAATTGATCATGTTTGGTTTTACATTCATTTTCAGCTTAAAATATATTTCAATTTATCTTTAAACTCATATTCTAAAATACTTTTCAAAATAATATTACAATAATATATACATATATGAATTTGAATAAAAATAATAATAATACAATAGATATAAGTAAAAATATAGTAGATCTTTGTGGAAATAAAAATATTTTTCATAATATTTTTAACCTACATTATTCTAAGGACAATAAATCATTGTTTTTTAATAATATAGTAAATGATGTTAGTGATAATATTCAATTAGATATTAAAAATAATAGTTTATTATTTTCTATGAAATTTAATAGTATTTTAGATGATTTACGAAAAAATAGAATAGAAAATGAAAAAAAACTAAAAGACAATAGTTTTGATATTATAAAAGATAGTTTAGATAAAACACAAGATTATAAAAATATATTAGAATACGAAAATAAAAGTAATCTTCAATTAATACCTTATAATAAAAAATTATATCGAAAAAATTTCAACAAAATACTTAAAAATATTGATAATAAATTTAAACTTACATTTGAGGATGATATTTCAAAAAATATAATAAAATCTTCAATTAATAAAAAAAATGCTTCTACCCAATACTCTAATTTCTTACCTCCTCCACCATTTCCAAACAATATTTTTGGTGGTAAAGATACATTAAATCCATTATTACAAAATAAAGATCAATCTATATGGAATACTAATTCTAGCTGGAACGACTTAAATAAACCAAGTATTAGTTTCACTAAACCTAGTAACATTAATATTCCAATGCCGGCTACTGTTGGAATTACTATCCCTCCGCAAATTAATATAAAAAAAAGTAAAGTTAAAATAGAAAGAGAAATTAACGGACTAGCTGATATTTTAAAACTTATAGATGACTATCCATTGAAAATAGATATTGAATATAATATTAATATGCAAGCGATGCATAATATTAAAAAACCACTAGAAGATTTGGATAATATGATTGGTATGCATAAATTAAAAGACGCTATTGTAGATCAAATTATATTTTTTTCTCAAAATCTCCACATGGGTAATGATTTTATGCATACTGTTATATATGGACCTCCTGGTACAGGAAAAACGGAAATAGCAAAAATTATGGGAAAAATATTTTCATCAATAGGAATTTTAAAAAATAATAAATTTAGAAAGGCAACACGTGCTGACTTAATTGCAGGGTATTTGGGACAAACAGCAATGAAAACAAGAGATGTTATAAAAGATTGTTTAGGAGGTGTACTTTTTATTGATGAAGCCTATGCATTAGGAAATAGAGAAAAAAGAGATTCATTTGCAAAAGAATGTATAGATACTTTGTGTGAAGGATTGAGTGATAATAAAGATAATCTCATGGTAATAATTGCTGGTTATGAAGAGGATTTAGATAAATGTTTTTTTTCATATAATCAAGGTTTAAATTCACGATTTCCATGGAGATTTCATACCGACGATTATAAAGCAGATGAATTAAATAAAATTTTTGCTAAAAAAGTAAAAGAAATAGGATGGTCTTTAGAAAAAGAAATTAAAAATAAATGGTTTGAAGATAAAATGGACTATTTTAAATTCTATGGTAGAGATATTGAAACATTGCTTGCAAAAACTAAAATTGCACATGGTCGTCGCGTTTTTTGTAAAGATGAAAGTGAAAAAAGAGTTATTACACAAAAAGATATTAATAAAGGATTTGAAATGTTTACAGACAATAAAGAAGTCAAAAATAGAGTTGATAAACAATCATTTATTCCTTTTATGTATGCATAAATTCCGTTTAATATTATAGCTTTTTATAATTTCATTTATAAATAACGAAATTATGAGTTCTAAAAAAATGATACAAATTAATCCAAATTTCTTGAGTTTAAGTAAGAAAAATAAAACTTCAAAAAGTCATCAAAAAAAAAAGAAAAGAAAAGATCTTAGAATGTCTATTAAACCTAATAATATAAAAAAAAAGTTAATACAAAAAATTAAAGAACATCAAAAAGATAGTTTGGAAAGAAGAAAAATAAATCAAGAAGACACCAAAGATGAAGAAATTAAAAAATCTTTTACTAAGGATTTTAACGATCAGCTTAGTTATTTAGAGGAAATTATTAAAAAAAAGAAAGAAAAAAGAATGAAAAAGAAAATGCGTAGACAAACAAAGAGACTGAAATCTATAATAAATCATAATATTATTAACAATAAACAAAATAATACAAATGCATCTAGTACCAATTTACTAACACAACCTCCCGTTTATAAACCTCCCTCAGACCCACCTTATGGTTGTCTTAAGAATGGAAATAAGCCGACATATTCACAATATAGACGAACTCTCAAAATGCGTGAAAACCCAAATTTAAGTAAAATAATAACTCAAGAACAAATCAATCCAAAACCATCTGTATTAATTGATAATACTCCCACAATTCAACCAAGTCTTGTTACAAGAGAAGATAAGTTACAACGTTTAAAAACACGTCTTGCAACTCCAAAAAATGAAAAAGGTGTGCAACGATTGGTAAAAGTAAAAAGAACTATAAAAAAATATAAATTAGGAAAAAATAAAAAAGATAGACGTGTAGGCATATTAGTTAAATCTGGAAAAACAAGAAAAATGATAAAAAACGAACAAAACATATTGCGTAAAAAATGCATTAGTGAAATAAAAGAATATCTAAGAAAACATAATATCATAAAATCAGGTTCATCTGCTCCAGAAAGAGTTCTTAGAAAATTATATGAAGATTGTTTCTCCACTGGTAGTGTATATAATAAAAATGCTGATAATTTAATACATAATTATTTAAATGATGAATAAAAATGTTTTTAAAAATAATATATAAAATATTATAATTCTATATATTATAAAGATGTCTCTATCAAGCACATCTGATTTAAAACCAGTAGTTGTTTCTACTAACAATTCATTTTTAGCACTTAAAAGTGACGGAACTTTAGCTGCATGGGGTAAAAGTGGTCTTGCTACATCCTCTTTACCTAGTGGAATTACTAACAGTGGTTTCATAGATATTGCCTCCACTGATCTGGCTTTTGCGGCTCTTAATAGTAATGGAACAGTCATTAGTTGGGGAAAAATGATAAATTCAGACGGCAATTCAGAAGATATTTCAAATGTTCCAACTGATAATGATTTTGTAAAAATTTACTCAAATCAGCATGCTTTCGCAGCTCAAAAGAAAAATTGTAAAGTTAAGGCATGGGGTAGACCTGGTTATGGTGGTCCTATATATAATTCAAGTGGAACAGATACTACACTTGGAATTTCATCTCAATTTTACGTTGAAGTGAAACCATACAAAAATGGTTTTTACGGGCGAAGATATAGTAATGCTATTAAAACTGAAACGTACGCATGGGGTCAAAATATGAATCAAAACGTTCAAAAATATAGTAATCCTAATTGGGGTGGTATTGGTGTAATTACAAAACCTGGAACCACTGGCGCAGGTGCAACAAGATCAACAACTGTAATTAATTATCCAACTAAAGTTGCTTTTAACGATCAAGCTGTTGCTATTATTTATTCTGAAACACCTTCATCATCAGAAACTTCCACTAAGAATGGTAGTATTGCTATTGGAGGTGCTAGCGATCACGGTGGTTTAGATAGCACAATAGATTTTAATAGTAGCTCTGCAAAAAGACTTTATGAAAATATATATACTACACAAAAAGCATTTGCTGCTCTTAATAAAGATGGTAGTATTATATCATGGGGCCACACAGATTTTGGTGGCTCCGGTGCTCCTACAGGAACTGGATATAGCAAAATATATTCAACAAATAGCGCATTCGCAGCATTGAAAAGCGATGGTAGCATTTCAGTTTGGGGTGATTCTAGTAACGGTGGTTCTGGTGCACCAACAGGAACAGGTTTTACCAAAATCTTTAGTACAGCAACTGCTTTCGCAGCAATTAAAAGTGATGGAAGTGTGTCTGTTTGGGGAGACTCAAATAACGGTGGCTCTGACGCACCTACTGGAACAGGATTTACAAAAATTTTCTCAAATGAAACTACATTTGTAGGTTTAAATATTGATGGTAGTGTTACCGCATGGCGCGGAGGATCAAATTCAGAATTTGGTGTGTCTGGTGCTCCAACAACTTCTGATATTCTTACAATTATACCATCACAGTATGCTTTTACAGCTATTAAAACAGATGGTTCAGTTGTTACATGGGGAGATGATTCTTCAAATACCTACTTAGGAGGCGCTAGTGCTCCATCTGACTTAGCATTTGTAACTTCTAATTTTGCTTATAAAATGAATGGTTACGAAATGAGTCGTTGGTCTGCGATTCATGAAATTAATAATATCGATCATGATCTTAATAAAGTAACATATTATAGATTCCTAAATGTATATTTACTTACTAGTGTAAATACTAATATATCCGATCAAAAATTAATAGCTGGTAAATTTGGTGTAGTACAAAGAGATATTTCAAATTCATTAACATATTCTATGCAGACATCAATTAATCAAGGTGATTTTACTAGTGTAAACTCATCTGATTTAATTGCTTTCCCTGGATCTTCTTCTAATCAAAAAGGTTATTATTTTGATATTTCAGGTGCTGCTGGTACCGATGGTGGTATATTAAAAGTTTGTATATATGCAACTATAAATAATATTAATTATCGCATAGAAGGATTTTATCCCTCTTTTATTTTACCATCTTATGATCCATCTAATACATATGATTTATCACACGTTAGTATAACATTATTGAAGAATCCTGGTTATTTTCAATTAAATGGAACAACTAGTAACGAACAATCGGTGACAGGTCTTGTAAGTTCAGATAACGAAACATGGACATGGTTTAAAAATACATCTAATAATTCTATACCTACTAGTAAAAATTTTAATTTAGGGGTTAATCATCCTCTTGGTACATCACATTTTTCAATGACACAAGGAGAAAAATATTATATTAAAATTGGATTTTCTGAAACGGCAAGTGCAACAAATTTATATACATTTTTAGATACTATTGAATATACATATATTCCAAATACAGAAATAGGTTTTACAGCCTCAACAACTAATGGAGACTCGCAATTCACTTTAAATTTATCACTTAATTCGTCAACATCTCAATATTTTAAAGAATATCAAGTTAAATACTATGATACTTTAGAAAAAAAAAATGCAGATACCCCCGATGATACTTTTACTATTAGTAAAACAGTTACATCTTATCCTTTTAACTTCTTAACAAACGGCAACACATATTATCTTAATATAGTTGGTTTTGATATGAATAGTCTAGAGCAAACAACTAGTAACGTTACAGGAAGTGCCGTTGAAACTCCACCAGAATGGCAGACACCGATAAATATGCTTTCAGATACTAATTATGATATATCTTCAAATGAAACTTACACGCATACCATTTATGCTGATAATAATTACATTCAGTATTATAATCATTCAACTAAGAAGATTAAAATATTAAAAAAATCTGGATCTTCATGGAATCAGGTAACAGATCCATTCCCATCAGCTAATACACCATCATTTACTTATAATAATATGAGTAGTAAAGGAATCGATCTTTTTCATAAATCAGGAGATTATTATGCATATTATGAAAGACCTTCGTCAGATACAGGAATGGGATATATATGGGTATATCAACAAAGTAGTGATGGTACAATGAGTTATATTAATAAAAAGCAATTAGATAGTTATGCTAAACACAATCAACTACATTCTTTCACAATGTATAAAGATGATGATGGTAATGCTTGGATAACACGAATTAGAAAATCTTCTACATCTACAGATTTAGACGCTTCATATATATGTAGAACATCAAAATTTACAACAACAGGTACAACTAGTTGGAGTAACGGTTATCTTAGTCCAGAAACAGGTGATATATCTAGTAACGGAGTACCTTTATATTATGATTATAACGGAAATGCTTTATATTTAGTAACGTTAGGATTTACATCATCATTTATAGTAAAAATTAAGAAAAAAGGAGAAACAGCAATTCAATTAACAGGAGCAAATGAGATAGATTTGCTAAAACATAATGTAATTACCGGACCCAATTTTATTTTATTACTTTCTGGAAATACCAGTAAAAAATGGGGGTGGGTAAATTTTAATAAAACTCCAGACGCTCAAAATAATAATGGTGCTTATTCTATTGTTACAGGTACTAGTAATGATGCCGGATTTGCACCTTCACATGTAAATTCAAGTAAAAATGTCTTATTTGGTAGTAATTTTATAATTTTTGGAGATTCAAATGGAAACAACTTTTCAAAAATAGTTAACTATTCAGATCATTCATCTTTTACAGCACTTCCATCTTCTAGCAACTCAACCGCTGCATTTTTTAGATACACATATAATATTAGTACAACGAGAGCAAGAACAATTGCAAATGATACTACTATTTTTGGTAAAGGGATTACATATAGTAGTACTTCTTGGGCTCCTTCACAATCAGTGGTTCTTTCCACTTCTTCCACGCTTTATGAAGGTGTCTCCTCAAGTGATGTTACAACACTTCAATCAGTAAGCTTCACAAATGATTCCACAGATTCTACAAAATCTATTCCAGATTCAACTACGATTACAACTATTAAAAGTTTAATGACCTCTATTAATAATGATAGTAGTTTAACTACATCTGAAAAATCAGAGAAAAAACGAAAACAACGTCGTTTATCTCTTAAACTTTTATTCAATAAATCAAAACAGGTAAAAAAAATGGTTATTCCAAAAACAGATTTAGATTTACCTTCACAGTTCAAAAAAGATAAAGCATTAATTGTAAAACCTGGTGAAACAATTGAAACATCGAATCTTGCAAGTGATGAAGGTGCATATGTTGTTCTTGATGATGATGAAGAAATAACTTTTAAAACTTCAAATGTAACTATTACATTTAAAAGAGAGGATGGTACATCAGAAGAATATTTTGTTACGCCTTCAACATCTTTTGATAACATTGTAATTAATTCTGATGATGTCTCAGGTACATTTTCTAGTACTAATACTACAGGTACATTACTTCCCGGTGATGTATTCACTATTGACGGACAAGGTTACTTCATCGGTTCTATTGGTACAACAGAAACAGGCGGAGGAAGTGCGGGTGATCCATATATATATCCTTTCAAATCAAACTGCCCTGTAAAACTTCCTAACAAAAAAGCATTCTATCGTATTTTCGAACAGGGTAATAATTATATTAATGTTGAAGTAGATCAAGCAACAGAAGATCATAAAGATAGAATGTTAAAATACGCTCAAAATATTACACCAGTCACCCATAATATTGTTATGGATGGTTATTTCTATAGTAAGCTTTTTATTTCTGCGGAGGGACATAAACTTTCTATTGATTACATAACAAAAAAGGCTATTTGCGATGAAGATGCTCTTTCATTCTTCAAAATTACTAATAATATTAAGAGATTTAATTGTGGTGAATTCTTTGAAGATGCAAAATGCATAAATATTACATGGCGAACAAAGGAAAATAAACTTATTAAAACGCAAGTTCTCTTTTTCCCTAATCCACATATTGAAAATGGTGTTAATGTTATTCCAGAAACACTTCATAATTCAACAGGATTACTTGTTGATAATTATAAACCAAAACTTATGGAAATTCCAAGATTAACTACTGAAAAATACGGAAAAATACAACGTAAATTAAAGAAATCTAAAAATATTCATCATAAAATGGGTATTAAAGGTAAAAATGAAAAATGGTATTTCACTAAATAATTAATTTAAATCATGTTATTATTTAATAAAAATATGATTTATTTATATACATGGCTTCTATAGCTTCACAATATCCAGCAGATAATAATTTATCAGATATTATTAACGATACTTCTAACGAAATGAGTATTTGGGACCCATGTCCACAATCATTAAGTACAATAACAGTTATTTCTCAATATAGAAAAGAACAATCAAAAAAATCTAATCCAATGGGTGTTAATAAATACTTTATTGAAAGTAAACAATGTGGAGATTGGAGAGAATACACAAATCACCCTAGTGATGCAAATTCAACATATGATAGAAATACTGCAATAAGCACCATGCCTCGATATAGAACGACTGATAGTAAATTTCGTTTTTGTATTATACTAGCTGGACCTCCTGGATCTGGTAAGTCTGCATTAAAACAAGCTATTAAAAATGATCTCTCACGTAGAATTAATAACAGAGTTAATAATTTACCTTATGTTGATTTAGAAATAGATGATATAATAAAAAAGGACACTACGTTTCAGGAAAAATTAAAAGAAATTTCAATACCTCCGTTGGCTGAGGATGGTTCAATTCCAATTAATAATGATGTTTGGAGAGATTACATTGAAAATACAAATAAATTATATAATTTATCGAGAATAGGCAATTCTTTAACAAATCAACAGATTGAAGAATATGCATTAAATACTTCAAAATCTATTTTTATCAGTCTTAATGAAAAATATGATACCAATACCTTAAAATTATTAATAACAAATCAAAATTACGATGAATTGAAACTCAGCATTTCACAAATACTTGAAAATTTAGATAATACTATTCAATTCTCTAATAAACTATTTCTTTTAATAATTACATGTTTATCATTTTCATTAGGTTTAAATTTAACATATGAAACTACATTTAAAAATACAAATTCTACATCATTTTTATTTAAGGCATCTCAATTATTTACAAATGATTGTAATAATTTTAATTACATTTTTATTCTAGGATTACCAATTGTTAAATATACAGATCTTAAAAATAGGATTATTACTAGATTTATTAGTAATGTTAAAAATAATATTCCTGATATTGGCCTACCTGATTTTAACAATTGTATTGTTGAAAAAGGTTTAGAAAATTGTTACATAAATATCGCGTCTTTAATAGATAATTGTACGGGAGGCAATAAAGGAGAATGTTATGATATTGGTGTAGATTTTTTAGTTATTTATGATAATTCTGAAAATCCTGATAAAGTAGCCAAATTTTTTGATGCTGTTCCTATTTCAAAAAGATCTTTAATATTAGCAAAAAGAGGAGAAAGCGCACAAGCATCGCAGTTGCAAATTAAAAGTAGACGGGCATTTATATCTTTATTAATGCGAAATTTAAATTGTTTAATGAGTCAAGCATCATGTTTATCACCTAACAAAATAATTAATGTATGTAGTGAAATGAAATGTGATACCTGTCCTAATGAAAGCTGTAAAACTAGCATTAATGAAGAAAGTTATGATCTTCCTCAACCGGAAACTACTCCAGGACTAAGGCAATTTTCATTAGATAATCTTCCAAGCAATGATGATAGATTTATTAAAAATGAAGAACGGCGTAAAAACCAATTAGATATGTTAAATGATTTATACACAAGAAGAAAAAAGAATGGTGGTAGAAGAAAAACAAGAAAATTACGAAAAAATAAATAATAATACTT
>Ga0181580_10001643_pt1 | contig 17951 bp, 13 predicted proteins | sample 071ome_23_FD_132413 | JGI IMG/M metagenome (GOLD analysis project Ga0181580, IMG submission 132413) | Coastal salt marsh microbial communities from the Groves Creek Marsh, Skidaway Island, Georgia - 071403BT metaG (megahit assembly) | ecosystem: Environmental > Aquatic > Marine > Intertidal... | reverse complement strand
GTGTCTTTAGTGTAATAATAACCAGGAGCAAGTTCAATTACATATCGGCTGTATGTACCAAGACCTTCTGTTTGTAAATCAAGAAATGACAATAATTTATCTTCTACGATAAAATCAGAACCAGATATATCAGTCGCATATAAAATAACCGATTCATCAACACCCGTTGTTCCCTTCGTCCCCTTTTCTCCTTTTTGTCCTGAGATTCCTAAATCACCCTTTTCTCCTTTTATTCCTTTGTTGGCAATTCCGTAAGGCCCGGTGTATCCTTTGTATCCTTTGGCAATTGGTGAATCTAATCCACGTGAACCTTTAAAACCCTTTTGTCCCGTATCACCAATTTCACCTTCCATTCCGTTTTTTCCAGCATCACCCTTTGAACCCTTTAGTCCAGACTCACCAAGTTCACCTTTATCACCTTTTAATCCAACATCACCTTGTTCTCCTACATCTCCAACATAACCCAAGTCACCAGACATTCCCTTTTCTCCTTTTTCCCCTGATTGTCCAGTATCTCCTTGTATTCCATTAGGTCCAGTTACACCTTGTATTCCTATATTACCCTTATCACCTTTTTCTCCTTTTTCTCCCTTTGCACCCTCGAATTCTTCCGGTGAAGTTGAAGTTGTTAAAGAATCAATAACCGAATCTACCATGTTTGCAAGTTGAACTTTTACAGTGCTACCTGATGAAGATGAATTAATACCAGTTTTTACGGATTTATCAATCATTATAAATTCATAATCAAGGTGCAACTCATCAACCTCGTTAAGTTTACTTACAAGTTTAAATGATTTAGATTCTTCGTTGTTTATATTATCATTTTCCATTATATTCTCAAATAATGTTTATATGGTTCGTGTGAAATTGCGATTTCATTTGGTATAAAAATTCCATATTTTTCGATACTACATGGAACCGTTGTTTCATTAAAAATTGCGTAAAAACGAAAATAAAATTCATTTTCATTTTTAGTGAAATGCATTCCAATAAACCCACCCTCATTTGTATCAGTTTTACATAACGCAGATGCAACCTTGCACATAACAGGATTCTGATTGCTATTGAACATTGGTTCTAGATCAATTTCTATTCTTGTACTACCGATGGTGAATTCATTGTGTATTTGTATTGGATATGCAGATTTTAAATCAAAGTATATAAATCTTGAGTTATTCAACTCAGCATCATTTATATTAAAAGGTCCCGCCACAAAGGCATTTACTTCATCTTTTTTCAGAGACAAACGGCCGTGGTTGTATGCTCCGTTCATATAAAAAGATTTACGTGGGTGGTACTCGTATTTATATTTTTCACCCACACCACCAACATCTCCAATTTGTGCAATTTCAGGAGATGATATTCCAAGTTGTCCTTTATTTCCCTTCAACCCAAACACAGGTTCACCAAAATCACCAACACTTCCTCTTGGTCCCAAAGAACGAGACGCATTATCACCAGTTTGTCCTTGAAATCCTTGATTTCCTTTTAAACCTTTGTTTCCTTTTTCAACCGAATCTTGTCCGACATGACCTTTGTCACCGTAAATTCCGACAATTCCCTTTGAACCTTTGTTGCCTTTATTTCCAGTTTCTCCGGGTTCACCCTTAGATCCATCTTCACCGGATGACCCCTTTATTCCAGTTTCACCTTGTAATCCAGAATTACCTTTTTCTCCAGGTAATCCAATATCACCAGTATCACCTTGAAAACCAGCACCACCTTCAAATCCTTTTTCTCCCTTTTGACCCGCAGAACCTTGAGTTGGAGTTAAATCTTCTTTTATGTCTACTAAAAATTTATTCAATAGTTTATTTTTTATGTCACCAAAATTTATTTTTTCACTTTTATACGATAAATTTGATGGAATAGGTGTCGGTGTTGGTGTTAAATCTGCAACTGGAGTTGGAGTGGGTGATGTAGAATCTTGCCCCATATCGGATATTTGCCAGTTGTATTTTTCCGTTAATAAATTACGTGCCTCGGTTGCTCCTTTGTGATATTTACCGTTATTGTATAAATAAATTTCACGTTTTGTACCATCAGTATGAGTCCAGTGTGCAGGTATTTTTGATTCACCCTTCTGTTTATTTAATTCTACCCATCCAATTAAAGTTTCACCATAATTCCACGATGACATACTTGTGTACTGAAAAATGCTATTTAGTGGTGGCATATGTGATAGGTAGTACGGGTTGTTATTATCTTCGGTTGAATTTTCGATTCCACTTATATCCCACTCTTTTAAACTTTGGTCAAATTTAGCTGCATAGTAGAACATATCCTTGAATTTTTTGACTTTAGATACATTCCAATTACCAATGGGTTTATTAAATTCTTTATTGCCTCTAAACATATCTGCCATGTTCAAAACATTAGAAGTATCAAATCCACTAATATCTCGATTAAAAACTGAGAATTCGAACATACCTTCCATACTAATTACCGATGATGTATTCCAATTTCCAATAGATTTATTAAATTTTTTGTTAAAGGAAAACATATTTTTCATATTTTTTACATTAGATGTATTCCAACTACTTAGTTCCTGATTAAAAGACGAATGTTTAAACATTCCCTCCATGGTCTCAACCTTACTAACATCCCAGTTTTGAATGTTTTGATTAAAGGTCGTAATACAATATACAGGAGGACGTGGTGGCTTCCACTCGCATAGTGTTCCCCCAAACATCTCTTTCATACTAACAACAGATGATGTATCCCAATTTCCAATAGGTTGGTTGAATGCCATTGCACCGGCAAACATTTTTTCCATATTAACAACAGATGAAGTATCCCATGAACTTATATTTCCATTGAATGATGTTGCACGACAAAACATACTATTCATATTTGTTAATGATGAAGTATTCCAGTTTCCAATATTCTGATTAAAAACTTTATTATTCGCAAACATACTGCGTATGTCTGTTACAGACGATATGTCCCAATTATTTAAATCCTGATTAAAACCCGATTGTGCGAATAATGCCATCATATTAGTTACCGAGGAAGTGTCCCAGTTTCCAATCGGTTGATTAAAGGAAGATGCTCTAGCAAAAACCTGCTCCATATTCACAACCGAAGAAGTATCCCACTTTCCGATTGGTTGGTTGAAAGAAGATGCGTCGGCGAACATAAAACTCATATCCGTCACCGATGATGTATTCCAGTTTTCGATTGGTTGGTTGAATGAATGAGCACGCGAAAATGTACCTCTCATATTGGTTACATTAGATGTATCCCAATTTGAAATATCCTCATTAAAATCTACCCAATTACTAAATGCTCCACGTAGTGATGTTAAGTTTGAAGTATTCCATGTGTTCATGGGTCCATATTTTTTATATGCAGCTTCTTTATTTTGCTTTACTTCAGCCAAAACACTTTGCAAATTATTATCTGTAAGTCTGAATGCAACTGGTGATGGGGTTGGTGTAGGATTTGATGTTGTTGGTGTGGGGGTTGGTGTGTGAACCACAATATTTGTTTTTCCGCCGTCCCTTATAGTCCACCCATATGTCTTTGTTAATATATTTTTACCCAATTCTCCATTATTACTGAACTTAGATAAACCCACATCCAAGTATTGTCTTCTGTTAATAAATGTCTCGTTATCTGTCTTTCTCGACCACCCATTAAGTAAATTATCATAATTTTTAATTGATAATCCCGGATCATTATTTTGCATAAAATACCATGCGTTTCTAAGGTTGCTTATATCCCAGTTTCCTATGTCCTGATCAAATACCGAGGTGTTTCCACGAAACATCCCCATGATACTTTTTAAAGATTTTGTATTCCAAGTCCCAATAGGTTGATTAAATGAACATTTTTGAAACATCTCTTGCATACTTTCAACACGACTTACATCCCAGTTTTCAATTGGTTGATTGAATTTCATCAATTGCATAGATGATTGACCTTTGAACATTGCGTCCATCCGTTTGACCGAAGATGTATTCCAGTTACCAATTGGTTGATTGAATTTAATTGCACCTTCAAACATTCCACTCATATCCGTGACCGAGGAGGTATCCCATGCTATATAATTTTCTTGCTCAGTTTTAATTTCTTTTGCATTGATTTGTTTATTAAAATTTAGTGCACGATTAAACATACCTGCCAGTGATAGCACCGACGATGTGTTCCATGTATCAATAGATTCATTAAATGCATATGCAAATTTAAACATCCCACTCATGTTTGTAACCGAAGAAGTATCCCACTTATCGAGTGGTTGATTAAATACGGTGTTAGAACTAAATAAATATTTCATGTCTTTCACCTTTGAAACATTCCATTCATTCAATGGTTGATTAAATTTCGTCAAACCTAACATGAAAGATATATCTGTGGCAGAGGACATATCCCAAACTCCAATTGGTTGATCAAATGAATTACACCCATAAAACATATAATCAAACTTTTTTATATTTTTTGTTTTTAAGTTAATTATCCAAGGTTCATTAAAGTTTACAGTTCTTTGAAATATACGTGATACCATTTCAACTTTCTCTAGATTCCATTTTGTAATGTCCGGAATAAATCTTTCTGTGGTATAATTGTGTGCAAACATTAATGTCATATCAACCAAAGAAGAAGTGTTCCAGTTTTCTATATTTAACTTACCTTGTAAACTTGATTGGTGTATATCCATGAACATTGCTCGCATACTCGTCACATTAGTCACATTCCATACTGACAAATCAGGAAATACATCAAATTTAGATTTGCAGAATAAATCATCCATACGAGTTACATTAGTCGTATCCCATTTTGAAATACTTTGAGCATTTATGCTACTTCCATAAAATGCACCCGTTATATCCGTCACGGTGCTTGGAATACTCGATGGAGCAACCGAGTTTGCAGTTTTTACACCACAGAAAAATCCTTTTATGGATTTTACACCAGTATTTCCCCATGAAACTATTTCTTTAAAAACTTTTGAGTGCTTGGAATATACATTTAGTTCACCTATTTTATTCAATGTATTTGTAGTTAGTGTGATTTCAAATGTACCAGACGATGTATATGTATGATTAATATAAGAAGGACCATAGACTCCTTTTATCGATTTTAAAGGTGTTCCATCCCCCCAATTTATAACCATCGTTGGATTTGAACTATCTAGTGTAAATGTTAAAGTATATTGAAATTCTCCGTCTTCATCTAATTGCCCGTTTTCTATTTGAATTTTATAGACCAAAGAATTTGAATTGGAGTTTGTGTCAGCTAGTAAATCGTCAATTTCAACAAACTCACCTGGAGTATAATCCTCGGTAGGTACCAGTTGTGGTGATTCATATTCATTAAAATTAATATGTTCCCACGGATCTTGGTTACTTTCTAAATTATTATTAATATCAACTACATTTACCGTTCTGGTGGCAGGACCCAAAATCTCTTCACTACCACCCAATATAATTGCATACTTTACCGTAAATGTATAATTATTTAACTCGAACTGAGTTCCATCTTCGAATTTTATTGGAAAGTTCATCCCAAGATGCGAGATGGAATCTTCAGTTATTTTTTTTGTTCCGGTTGAATCCCAATAAGTAGCATATACATCTTCAGATAAAATATCAATTTCAGACAAATCACATTCACTGGTAATATTGAATACTCCAGGATCACTATAAAAATTTCCAACTGGCCAGTTATACTCAGACTCACTGATTTTACTTATATTATGTGATAAATCGGTATATTCTTTTAAATCATAAAATTCTATTTGCAAATTACAACTGCCACTATTAAGTTCTTCAATTTCAGTTTTTTGAGACAAATAACCACGTACCACTAAAAACTCATCATCATTCTGTATATCTTTATTTGATGAGATATTATTTAGTTCAGAAATTTTTGTCGTTCCCATGTTCTATTATAAATAGAAAACAAAGGTATTTTAATACAAATTATATATTTTAAATATACAAAGTAATTAATTATATTAGAACTTAATATAATTGATGTTATTCTGCGTCGGGTGCTTCTACCGGTGGTGGTTGTGAAATATCAATGTTTTCAGCTTCAGTATTAGGAATAGTTGCCTCAGCCAATAGTGTTGTAAGGTCAGATGTAAAGTGTGTCTTTGCTCCAACGAGTTGACGATGCTTAAACTCTACATGAGATAGCTGATCTTCTATGTCATGCAACTGAAGAACGAGTTCTTGTTGATCTTTTGTAAGATCCGAAAATTTATAATCTTTTCCGTTTAAATTGAATTCTAAATCTTTGATGTTTTGTTTATCATTTTCCATAACATATATACATATACATAAAAATAAATTTTAACTAAAAAAATTTGGAAGAATTAAATTGTCAGTATTAACCTCAATTTTATTTTCTGTTCCGTTTTTCTTTATATCAAAAAATTTATCACGATATTCTTCCCACTCGTCCATTTCAAATTCTATATCATGTGCGTATGTGAATTTAACAAATTCTATAAAATCTTTAAACTTATTTAAATTATTATCTAGCAAATTTCTTTGATAATCTGTCATACCAATAAATAGTTGGTATTTGACAAACAATTCAAATTGCTTCCTCCTGCATAACTTACACTGCTTTGTAAATCCATTGTCATTTCCAACAATTTTTCAGTATAAGTAAGTTCATTACATGGAACTTCACGCATTACACCTTCTATATTTTTAGTATGCCCTTTATTAAATTGACTAGCACTTCCGTAGTATCTTTTATAGCAAACATCTTTATACTCTGGTTTATAGTGAGACGGACGATACGGTTCATTTGTAAAGAATCCTGTGTGAAGTGTTTTAACTATATTCTCGGCAGGTGAATCCACGCACTCAGCAAACATTCCACCTACCATTACCATATCTGCTCCTGCGGTTAGTGCTTTTGCTACATCACCGTTGCACTTCACACCACCATCAGCAATAAGTGGAATATTGGCATCTTGTGAACATTCCAACATACAACTAAACATTGGCATAGTAAATCCAGTTTTATCTTTGGTTGTGCATGGACTTCCTTGACCAATTCCCACTTTAATCGCATCCGCACCCCAGTCTGTGATGTCTTTTACCGCATCACTTGTTGCTACATTTCCGGCAATTACAAATACATCACTTGAAAAAATATTTTTGATTTGCTTGATTGTATTTTTCATTAAAACACTATGACCATGTGCAATATCAATTGTAATATAATCAACACGCAAATTATTGTCGGCAATCTTTTGCAGAATATCAATATCATCTTGCTTTACACCAACACTTATAGAAATTGTTTTTAAATTTTGGTTGTTTGCATATTCAACAAAGTTGTAATTACTGATTCCAAATCTGTGCATAACATAAAAGTAACCAGCATCAGATAATTTCTTGGCAAGTTCTTCATTTATTACAGTTTTCATGTTAGCAGGAACAACTGGTAAATTAAAATGATTCTTTCCGAATTTACAACTTACATCAATTGAACTTCTAGATTCTGTGGAACTAAGTTTTGGTACTAATACTATATCAGAGTATTTTAACAATCGTGCATTTTTATTCATTTCATTATATTAACTTGTTTTTATATTCAAGTCAATAATTTACCTATAAAATATATTCTAAATATAAATCAGGATTTTCGTAGTATTGAATTAGTTTTGTGGTTGTTTCTATTTTTAATTTACTTACAAAAAAATGAGGATCATATTTAGAATTTTTTTGAGGTCCTAATATTCTAGAATATTCTCCAAGTAGTTGATTGTCAGAAGAATAATGTTTTGCTTCATTTAATTTTACCAATTCAGAATCATACGAATAAAATTCCATCCAAAATGTAGTATTATCTTCATTATTTTGCTCTAAAATTAACTTAATTGGTTTGACTTGTTCCCACATAATAATATATAATACTTGTTTATATATATGCAAAATACATAAAAATGGATTTAGCAGAAAAATTAGTATGGTCAAAACCTGAAAAAGTTTTGACAAAGTATGGAAGTCGTTGGAAAAAACGATGTATACTTGACCCTGAATATGCATCAGGTTTTTGGGCATTTTGGAAAACCAATTCTGATTATATGAAGAAACAAGGTTATTCTGTTTCCAAAAATAAAGATACCAAAGATTGGTTTATTACACATTGGGCAAATAGTCGTGTAGATTTAATTGGAGAAGTTGCCGAAGAAGAAGTTGTTCTTGAAAGTGATTTACCAAAAAGAAAAGTCAAAAAAAGTAAAGGTCTTCATCCGTGGCAGGTTGATGCGGTATCAAGATTAGCAGCCAGTATTGAAAAGCATGGTTCTGCTATGGACGGAAGTGATACAGGTGTAGGTAAAACATATTCAGCAATTGGAACTGCACGTGAACTTGGATTGAAAATTGGCATTGTATGTCCAAAAGCAGTTCAAGAAAGTTGGAAACGAGTATCAGAAAATCATTTTGGAATGGTACCTGAGTTCGTTGTGAATTACGAAAGTCTTCGCACAGGCAATCGTAAAGCAATTGGTACTTGGAAAATGATTGCCAATAAAAATGGCGGAAGACGAAAAAAGGTATTTGAATATTGTATTCCTAAAGACACTTTAATTATTTTTGACGAAAGTCATAAACTAAAAGGTAAAACATCTTTGAATAGCAAACTCGGAATCTTCGCAAAAGAACAAGGATATAAAATTTTAATGGCAAGTGCAACTTCCGCAATTAATCCAATGGATATGCGAGCAATGGGTTATATTCTTGGATTGCACAACAATACAAGTTTTTGGAGTTGGGTTCGTAAAAACGGATGCTACCAAGGACGATTCGGATTTACTTTCAACGGAGACAAAGAAATTCTTCGCAATCTTCACAAAGATGTATTCTTGGATAGAGGCATACGCCTTCGTAGAGACGAAATACCAGGTTTTCCTGAGTGTGATGTTCATAGTATCGCATACGACATGGATACCTCAGATACCAAGCAAATAACGCAAGTATTCTTTGAAATGAAAGCAGAACTTGAGAAACTCAATAAAGTTGCGAAAACTGAAAAAGAAAAACAAGCAAATTCATTGGTGGTACAATTACGAGCAAGACAAAAGTGTGAACTTATTAAAGTTCCATTGTTTGTAGAACTTGCCGAGGAAGCAATGGAAAACGGAATGAGCATCGTTTTGTTTATGAACTTTAAAGATAGCATAGATGCATTGGCAGAACGATTAAAAACCAAGTGTATCATTGACGGACGAAACAAACCCAAAGAACGACAAGCAAACATTGATGATTTTCAAAATGACAAAAAACGTGTCATTATTGTAAATGCCCAAGCAGGTGGTGCAGGTATCAGTTTACATGACCTTAATGGAAAATATCCAAGAATGGCATTGATTTCTCCTAGTTATAGTGCAATCATTTTAAAACAATGTCTTGGACGTGTTCACCGAGATGGTTCAAAAACAAAAGCACTTCAAAGAATTGTATTTGTTGCAAATACCGTTGAAGAAGAAGTTTGTGAAAAAGTTAAAGACAAACTACACAATCTTGATTTAATCAACGATGGTGTATTAAGTTTAGACAACGAAAAACTTTTTGAAAGAAAATAAGTTAGAATAATTTATCAATCAATTTTTTATCATAATTTCTACACTTGTTTTGCTTTGTGTATTTATCGAGTCTCTTTATTAAATCAAAATCTTGTTTAATATTAGTTTTTTCATTTTTAAGTATTTGCATGACATAATCAGGATGCAACGCAAGTAATCCAGCAATAGCATACAAAGGATGATAAGTTGGACGATGTGAATTAAAATTATACTCTTTTTTTGGCATTATATACTTGTCGTAGTATATTAGTAAATCATTTAAATCATTCATGTTTCTTGTTTTATTCTTTATCATTTCTAATATGAATAATTCAGACTTTAGATTACCCGCACCCCTTCCCATTCCACCTATACATGAGTCTATAAATTTACATCCATGGTAAATTGCAGTTTCTGTTTTACCTAGACTATTTTCATTATTGGAATGAGCATGAAATCCAAATTTCAAATTGCTATTATATCTGTTCAATTCACGATAAAATTTATGTAATTGAGATGCCGTTTTTATTGAGTCAAATCCCCCATAGGTATCTGCCAAATATAATGCTTTTATTTTTGAATCATGAAAGTGTTTGCATATTAAATTTACTTCATCTGACTCAACTAAATCACCACATCCAAAATTCACACAAACTTCATATCCTCTTTTTATTAAATCATCGCAAATTTTTCGTGATTCAATTATATCCTTTTCATCATATTTTGAAATCATTCCGTTTACTGTATTTGTTGCCCTTGCGAGAAGGACGCGAACCATGTCAATATTAGAATGTTTTTTTTCTAAAAAATCAGAAATTTGGAATGTACCTATCTTTGCCATAACTGCAATTTTACATCCATTTTCTACTGAACTTACAACTTGTTCTATATCAGATTCCTCACAATAACACCACTTCCCTTTGCCCATAATATAACGTGGATTTGATTTAAATCCAATTTCAAAGTAATCGTATTTAGCATTTGAAACTGCTTTATAGCAATCAATAACTTGTTCCGTGGTAAATTCCCAATTATTTAAATAACCACCGTCACGAATTGTACAATCTACAAGTTTTATTTGATGGTTATGCTTTTTTCGTGCATACAAATTTGCTACATCCTTTTCACTTCGTAATGAATTTTGTTTCAATAATTCTGCTATCGTGAAATCTGCTTGATCATCTATATCGTATCCTGTAATTGAATCTTTGTATATAAAATATGGATTGCGACCAACTACATTTTTATTTTTAATCACAATGGATTTCTCGATAATATTAAATCCGAAATTTAAGATGTCAAATGAAGGAAGATCTTGTGATGCAACAGGATTATCATAATCATAATTCATTGGTTTTTTGTTAGACCACAGAAATTCTTTGAATTTAGTGGCACAATTTACAGAATCATAATCGTTGTTTAAATAAAAGTTTATTGCGAACTCATATTCATCCGAAGAAATAAATGGAGTTGTACAAGGCACGTGCATAAAAATATCGGTATTTATACACTCTGCTAAATTAGCAAAAAACTCACCAGGATTATCATTTGTACAAAATTTTGAATCTCGTTTATGAATTCCTATATTCATATTCTCAGCAAGTTTGAGAATGGAATCATCGTCTGAGGAAACTATAATGTTATCGAGATTTTTTACTTTCTTCAGAGTGTTTATTTTTAATTTTAATAAACTTGAATCTGAAAAAGTTCTTATATTTTTATTCTCGCACCGAGTGCTAGTTTTTTTGACAGGAATTACCGCAGTAACTTTTTTTTCCGATTGAATCTTGGTACTTTTTTGTATTTCAGTATCTGATTCTTCGCACTTTTTGTTGGTGTTTTTCATTACTTTAGACTCTCGTAAGTGTGGCCTTCTAAACCGAATCCTATAAACGGATTCAAACTAAATATATTTGTTCCATATTCTTTTTTCATAATGTCTCTCAATATCATCGTATCGTTTTTAAAATTACGGTTATTCCAAAAATTTTGGACACCTCTACTACCTGATTTAGTATATTCATCAAAATATAACTTATTATCAATAGCAAGAATATCGTGACCACAAATTATAATATTTTTTGCTCCGATAAATCCTCCAAAATGTACAGCTGATGTTATTGTAGATGTCGACAAAAAAAGTTTATTTGAATTTTTTCGTATTACACTTGTATCGTTAAATTTTGTGTGCTTAAAAAAATAAAACTTACTTTTATATTTTCTATATACCTCACACACCGACTCATCGTAGTTTGGTACAGGGTTAAGACCTCCTTTATCCATCTCAGATGCAATTACAAAATCTGAATTAAATGGTGGATTATCGGAATTGGGTAGTTCACGGAATCCATTTTTTACCAAGTCCTTTGTCACAATGTATTTTGTTTTATATTTTACACCAACATGATTCAACCCTATCGTTATTTTATTGGCAAAAAAAGATGGATCAACATAATTCATACTTGATCCCGCACCTATTATCCAAACATCTTCATTTTCATGTATATTTTTTAATTCGTTAATATATCTTACCATAGCAAATCAATCTCCTGTTAGTATTTCTCGTATGATTTTTCCTCCAATAAATCCGAATTGAACATCTCGTCTATTTGTCTTTTTATTTTAAATCTTTTGTCATTTAATTTATATACACTTCTTGCATCTTCTATAAATTTTTTATCAAATTGCTTGTTTTTCTCGTATACTCGCAATCTATCTTCAACTTCCCACAATTTTTCGTTTACTTTTTTTAATTTTATGAATTTTTCTTTTAATTTTTTTTTCCGTTTGTTACTTTCGTTCTGTATAAATCCAGATAAAATAGAAACACGACTTGAATATGTCTTCATTACATTAATCAGTTTTTCCTTATCAGTTAATTTTTCTTTTTTTATTTGGAGTATTGTGATTTCATCAATCACAAAACCCACCGAAACTATTATACTAACGCATTGTTCTTTCATTTTCTAAGATAGTTTGAGATTAATTCATAAAAGTATTCAAAAGTATATACATTATTTATATAATGAAGATTTTCTTCTATATATTCATCAGGAAACCCATTGTCCCACCCTGTTCGTTTGTCCTTACGGGGTCTTCCACCTGGACTACCAGTATACAATGTTGCAAAAATTTCTGATTTATTGTCAAAGCACTTTTGCATTGGTCTATCACGAAAATATTTTCCGTGTTTGTACAAAGAATATAAATACTGATGCTCTGCCCACAATATATTGACCGGCATTAAATAAAAATAAGATGAACTTCCAGCCTGAGATACATTAGCAAACTTATGTTTCAATGAAAGCATTATAGATGTAAATGATAAATTACCATTTGTCAATTTTTCAAGACTTTTGGTAAATGGGAATGTGGTTTTGTTGTCTGTACATGGAAATTTAAAGCATTCGAAATCATGATTATAGATTTGATTCCCGAGTCCATCTTCAACCAGTTTATTTACGACATCATTAATCAAAAGAGATTGATACCGTTCTAAACGATATCCACCTTGGAGTGATGTCCATTTAAATTCTAAATTTACTTTCGGCGACGAATCAAATTGAAATTCATTTAACACATTCTCATATCCATTGTATGCATCCTGTGTATAGTGAATATTTTTATCTCTATTCATATAAAATTCATTCATCTTTGGACTTTGAAATAAAAACCAATCATTTTCTTCTATATCATATACATCTTTCCACCCACCTTTTGTTAATTTTTTGATTTCATCTTTGTAATGTTCTATACCAGGAGCTACCCATCTCTTGCCAAAGTTTCTAAAAATAGGAACACCAGGAGCAAACCAATCTTTTCCTTTTAAACCAGGACACAAATCTACTTTTCCTGCATTAAAATATTTCTCTTTTTGTGAAAAATAATTATTGCTTAAATTTTGAGTACCCGGTGAGTTTGAAATTTCTATCATCTTGTGTGAATACAAACTCCACATTGGGATTTGATTTCTAGAACCCAATACAATAACTTGAATATTCAACGAATCAAACAACCAAAATAATTCCATCACCTCTTCTATATATGATATTTCCGTCTTCCAATAACCAATAGTTACAGAATCAACAAATGTTCTATTTGGATAGAAATCATATTCAATATCACCAAATTCGTTTTTGATAATTTGTTCACTTGCTATTTCATGCAATGAAATATTATTTTTTTTCAAATCTACCATATCTCATATCTACTCTTTCTTAATCAATTAAACTTACATAAGGACTTTATCATTTGTAATAATTTGAGTTTTTTAAATTTTGCATTAGTTTCTTTTTGCCTCCAGCATAAGCATGTAGCAATTTTACTTTTTTCACATTAAATCCCATTCTGTTCCTAATATTAGAAATATGTATATAACCATCGTCTCCTATATTATATGTTACATAACTTGAAAATACATTCCATTCTGGTCCATGCTTTTCATAATAAGGAGATTCGTTTGTTTTCACAAAATAATTTATATATAATGGTTGGTCACCACTACCTTTTAAATTACCAGCACACGTGAATACAGAATCCCATAGTGTATAATTACGCATACCTAACCAAGACTTACTTTGTTCACGACACAGATCTTGTATTTTTTTATACTCTTTTTTATTTTCAAAAAATCTGTTAATCAATTCATCAAAATTGAGTTTACAGTCACCTGAAAGTGAATACGTCCCCGCATTCAAGTTTTGACCTATTGGATAATGCATAGTTCCAATAAAACTTCTATCTGTTACATATTCCCACCATTCATTTAAATCGGACAATAAAATTGCATCTAAATCCATATAAATTAAAGGTTCTTTTATTTTTTCATAAACCTTCATTACATTATATAGATTAAAGTTTACATGAAACACATTATCTATTACACGATAATTATATTTTTTTGGACAAGTTATACCATATTCAAATATTACATTTAAATTTGAAATTTGTGGTTCTATAATACTTAATATTTCGTCTGGATTAATTCTACTACCATATACGATATAAACATTACAATTCTTTGCAAATTTATTAATGTGCCGAATCCAACACAATAACATTCTCTCCGCATCTAAGTTACCATACGCATAATCATATACCACTATTAAATTCATATATTTCTCTCCCAGTTTATTATAATAAATAGATTATTTATCTAGTTTTATTATAAAATATTAATGCAACATACAAACTTTATCAAATCCGTTATTACAAGTATCTACGATATACCCGTGAGCATTCAAGTGTGAAACCACATCAACTGAACTGACACTTGTTAGTCCTTCATTGAATGCTCGTTGTATATGTCTATCTTCATATCGTATGAATCGTGGTTTTACTGAATTAAAATCTATATTACACAACAACTGACCATCATACCCTTCGATGTCAATTTGTAGTAAATCTACCTTAGTAATTTTATGTTTTTCTAATAAATCATTGAATGTCAAACTATTCGTAGGTTTTTTTATCATCGTAAAGTTTTTACTTTTCAAATTTCTATGTCCAGGTGAATCAAATGGTTTAAGCAAACTTCCCATACCAGGAGCCCAAAAAGGAAATTCTTTGTCATTTTCATATTCCTCGGGAAATTGATAAAAATCCACTACTCCCGTTTTATCAGAGATAGCACAATTTTCAAATATAATATTTTCAACACCTTTGTAATTATTTTTTAGTTTATTAAAAATGTAAGTAACAGGTTCAACCAGCACCCCATTCCATTTATATTTTTTTATTAAATTATGTATAGGATCTGCCATTTTTCCATCATTGGCTCCAATTTGCACAACTTGAAAATCAGGTTTTTCCAATTTAATGTAATCATTTAGTTTAGTTTCCGCATTTTTGCTCATTATTTTCTATACCTTGTGTGATGAATTATAACTCTGTTATTAAATTTAAACTCCTTAGAAACCGGTCCCCATCTAAAATTATACATATTAGGCATTCCGGTTGTTGAAAAAATGTAAAGTCTTATATTTTCTTCACTCCACAATAAATATCTTAAAGCAACTTGCTCCCCACCTTTTCCATGTTTACGATACAAACCATTTTTATTATTTAAAAAGACATCTTTCCAATTATTCAAAAAATTTATCATTTTATTTGTTTTTTTATACAAAATTACACCAGTATTTAATTCAGGAAACTCAATAGGAACTTCATTCATAATATCGTCACCGTCCAATGGAGGTTGGGTCATTGGACCAGGTGCAAGTGCAATATCAAACTTATCTAATAGTTTAAACATACCAGATATCGGTTTTTTTATTTCAGTATCTGTATCCAAAAAAAGTGTTTTTTCATAAGGTGATTCTAGTATAGCATATAATTTTGCTAAAAATCCAGACATATTGCCATTGAAATTACTTGAAATGTCATTTGGCAACTCTAGTTTCTTAATTTGAGTAAAAACTGAGCAATCTACTTGTTTAACTAAATTATCTTCGTATCCGTGAAATAGACATATATTAACATTCGGTAAATATTTTTTTACACTCTGTGCCGACACTACGGCTTCTCGGAGGAATGATAAACTTCCTCTACATGAATAAATAACTCCAAAGTTGCTCACTCATATAATTATTGGCTTGCCTCGGAAATTATTCATAATATTATCCAAACCTCCATAAAGATCTTTAAGTTTTTGTTTTTCGGCATCGGATAATTCTGCCATTCTGTCAACTCTATTATTTTTTCGTAAAAATGCACCTTTGTGTCTTAAATCAATTCCCATGAAACCAAGTATAAAATCTAAATTATCCCACATTATATTGAAATCTACTAATAGTATGGGATATTCACGGGTTTCATCTTTTTTTGTCCAATTTTTAAATTGATCATAAAATCCAAAAGAATCTTCATTTCTTTCCAAAAAAGTAGATAATGTATTTTGATGATTTGGTTTATTTCCAGTAACTGCCATTGCATGACCCATTGCAATTTGCCTTCTAAATAAACTTAATGTCATGCTATATGGATTATCGTAAAGAAACACCGCACGTTCGATTGGTCCTTCATTGATTTCTTCTCTGTTAAATGAATTTCTTCTTAATAAGTATTTATCAGATTGCATTGGTGGTTTGATTCTATGCTTAAGCCCACGTGGATTTGAACCAGGCCCTGCTTTAGAAATACCTTCAGAATTTAAGGCGCAATTACAAGTTACTCGTTTTGATGCCCACGAAATAAAGCTCGTTGATGCACATCCTCCCATTGATGTTATAATAATCATGTAAATAAATATAACAAACTACCGAATTTCTATTGTATCACAATTAGTTCCTTTTAAATTCATCCAATGGGGTTCATTGCTTTTTACAAACTCAAAGTTTAATTCGTCTGATTCTTCTTGATATATTTTTCGTTCACTTAATATAGGACTATAAGTTGTTGCACATGGACTAAGAAATCCAGCAACCCAACTAAAACTGCTGTTTCCTCTGAAGATATTTCTTGCAAAGTACAATCTTAGAAAATCTGGCAACCAGTCAAACATAACATCAGGTACAATCTTAGATCCAACTGGATATTGCCAACCACCTCGTATAGTTGGTTTTCCTACACCCCACTTACCGGTCCAGTCATCGGTAGTCCACTCTATTTTTGATTCATCAAATCCAAATTTTTTAAAAGCATCTAGATAACTTTGCTTACTAACTACACTATATGCTTGAACATTATTACGATTATATTGTGCGTTTGAAATATCATCCCGTCTGAGATGTGCGATATCGTAAGTTCCTTGTCTATCTTCCAATCGTTTATATATATCTAAATTTTTTACTTCGTCAGAAAATTCTAACCATTTTAACATTTGTTGTTTGTCGTAACTTTTAAAATTAGCATGAGAATGAATACATAGACTATCAAAAAATACATTTCTATGTTCTTGTTGGCCACTTATATCAGGTTCAAAATAAGTTAAATTATCATTATTTCTTTGATTATAGTTGGCAATTGCTTGACGTCTAAACTTCAAACTATCAAACGGTTTCGTTGATTGATTTACTTCTAATCTAAGTTGGTCGTCTGTTATTGTTTTGACACCGGAATTTACGAATAACCTCGTTCCTTCCCAGTCACTTGGTAAATAAAAGTCAATTCCATGCTTATCGGAATACCACTTACCAAACATATAACTAAAAACTCTATTTCCAAATCGTCCATTCCAATGAACCATTACAATTTTGTCATTTTTCATTTCGTTGTTATTCACAGACGATGAAACTTCAATATTACTATTTTTATTATTTTCCATTTTATTATACTTTGTTTTAATATCATTTTTTATTGCAAACTGAGTTGCGGCGTGTACACCTTTCACAGACATCCAGTGTGGGTGATTTCCTTCAACAAATTCAAAATCTAGTTCTTTACCCGGTTCATAAAAGTGTAACCAAGGAGCATATAT
>Ga0181580_10001639_pt1 | contig 17962 bp, 18 predicted proteins | sample 071ome_23_FD_132413 | JGI IMG/M metagenome (GOLD analysis project Ga0181580, IMG submission 132413) | Coastal salt marsh microbial communities from the Groves Creek Marsh, Skidaway Island, Georgia - 071403BT metaG (megahit assembly) | ecosystem: Environmental > Aquatic > Marine > Intertidal... | reverse complement strand
TTTTTTAAATAACTACTTAGATTTTTAACAAATAAATTACCCCCTCCCCATGGGCCGTCAACAATTTTTGACCCAATACTAACTTTCATGTAAACCATATAACATTTTCACAAATGGCTCAAACCCTTGTGGCGTTTCATATTGACTAACCATTTTTTTAGCATAGTCTAAATTTGATTTTGCAGAAAAAAATGAATCTATATTGTCTGTATCAAATATTGACTCTGGACTTAATATTTGCTGTGCTACCCCAACATTCGATGAAATAATAGGAGTCAAAGTTGTTGCACATTCGACAATAGCTTGTGGTCCTCCCTCCACTCTTGAACTAACCACATAAAGATCAAGAATGTTATAAAGATGGTTTAAGGTTTTTACATTAACCATTTCAAAATATTTAAATTTAATTCCAAGTTCTCTAAAATTATTAATTAAATAGTTTCTTCTTTTACCTGTTAGGATAACTTCTAAATTTTTGTTTTCTTTATTTAACTTTTTGACTATTTCTAAAAAGATATCTGGGCCTTTTATTAATTTGGGTTTAGTTAAGTCAGATCCTTCGGAATCTCTTTGGAAGCTTCCTAAAAGAAAAGATTTTTCGTCAAACTTATATTTTTTTTTGAGAAAATTTTTATCTTCAATATTGAAAAATTTTTGTGTGTTAACCCAAAATGGTATTTGATTGACTGGTTTGGTTGTAAAACTTTCTATTTGCTCTTTGCTTTTAATTGATATTGTATGATATTCATCAACATATTTGTCATACTCACTAAATCTATTTACTTCTTCTTTTCCATAAGAATCAATATCAATATGGTAAATAGAGCAAATAATTTTTTTATTTTTTAACTTCTTAAAATCTACCTTGTCCCACATCCATGGAGCAATAATCCAAACTATATCTGCTTTTTTAACTGAATTTGTTACGATGTCTTTATTATTATTATAAAATTCTTTTCTTGCTCTATCCACTATCCAAGATTCATTTATCTTTGTTAAAAAAACTTTCATGACAAATACCTTAAAAACCTATACTAATTATTAAAACAATATAGCATATGGAAAAAATTTTAATTACTGGCATTAGTGGACAAGATGGTATATTTCTATCAAATCTACTGGATAAAAAAGGCGTAGAAATATTAGGTGTTTCTAGATTATTAAATAAAACTGATATTGAAAAAAAGTTTAAAATTGTAAATTTAAAATATCCAAATTCTCTAAGTATTATAAATACAGATTTAAGAAGCTATAAAGACACTTATAAATTATTATCCGAATATAAACCAAACAAAATTTTTAACTTGACCGGTCCTAGCTCGGTTTATGATTCATTTTTGGACAATAACATTCCTAATAGTATTTTAAAAATATTTGATAACATTACCAAATCATTAATAAACCAAAAGAATTTTCCAACTTTTATTCAAGCTTCATCTTCAGAAATGTTTGGTAAACAAGTTAACAAAAGTCCTTTAACAGAGGATTCTACATTTAATCCCAAATCACCATATGCTATTAGTAAATTTGAAAACCATAAAAAAGTTGAAGAATTAAACATTAAATATGATTGGAATATTTCTTCAGCAATTTTATTCAATCATGATTCAGAACTAAGACCTAAAAACTTTTTGTTAAAAAAAATAATTACAACTTGTATAAAAATAAAAAATGGAGAGGTTAACCATCTTGAAGTTGGTAGTACCGATTATGTAAGAGATTGGTCCTATGCAGGAGACATAGCAAAATCACTAAAAATTCTCTCTGAGAACCAACTTGATTCATCATATGTAATTGGATCAGGTGTAGGAACTAGTATTCGAAAAGTTATAGAAATTGTTTTTGAATATATAGGTGTAGACCAAGAAGATAAGGTAAAGATTAATAGTGAGTTACTCAGAAAAAATGATCCAAATTACATTGTTTCAAATCCAAACAAAATTGAAAGAGAATTTGGTTGGAAAACTGAAGAAAAAATTGATTATTGGCTAAAAAAATTAATAGATTACGAAATTAAGTTTCAAAACCTACGTTAGGAGTAACTCTATTTTTGACACAGTCTGCATAATATTTTTGTTCTTTTTTAAAAAGACTTGAAATATTATCTTTTGTGTTTAAATAATAAAGAGGCTTTCTTTCTTTTTTAATTTTTACCCTATTATCAATCAAATCTCTGTAGAGCTTGTAATCCTGAGCATAATAAAAATTTTCATCGTAGCCCCCAAGTGTTTTAATGATTTTAGAATTTATAAGTAAAGTCCCATGAATAAAAGGATTTCTAAAATTTACTAATATCTTATAAGGTATTAAATAACTAATATTTTGCATTGAAGTATTTTTATTTAGATTATAAGATCTTGTAAATACAGCCTGGTATTTATTATTAATGCAATGTTTCATTTGTTCTTTTATTCTATCGTGGTCTGAGTAGTCATCGGCATCTTGTCTGGCTATAAAATCTCCTTTGGATTTATTAATAAGTAAATTTAAGGACTTAGTCAAACCAATATTGTTTTTATTGTTTATAATTTGAATCTGTTCGTATAAATTTGAATATTTTTCAAGAATTTTTTTTGTGTTATCTATTGATCCATCGTTACATATCAAAAGCTCAATATTTTTATATGATTGATTTAAAATACTAATTATAGCTCTTTCAAGAGTTGTTCCAGAATTAAATGTTGACATTAATACTGAAACGAGAGGCAATTTTTTATTCATTTTCTTTATTTTTTTATAATATTTTCAAATCTTGTATATAAAAATTCTTCAGTATAGTTTGAGGTTAAATGTTTTTTAATTTCTTTGCTTTCATCAGAGAGGAGTTTTGAATCATGAAGCATCAAAATTTTCTTTTCTAAATCATCATAATTGAACTGATTAAAAGAAAGCTTATATTCCTTTGGAAAAAATTCATTCATACCTCCAAATTTTGGATAGATTGATGGAACTCCATAACTTGACGCCTCTAGCAGGACTCTTGGTTGGCCTTCAAGTAGTTTTGTTGCTGTGATGACAGCTCTAGAAGTTTTAATTTTTCTTTTTACTTCATTATTATTAAGTTCACCTATAAATTTTATTTTCTCAGAGCTGTAATTAACGAATAAACTATTTTTTTCGTCACTTGGACCAACAATTTCAAGAATTAAATTTTTTGTATCTATCTTACTCCATATTTTTAAAATTTCTTCAACACCTTTAGTTTCAACTAACCTGCCAGCAAATATTACAGTTTCACTCTCTGAATTATAATTAGAAATATGCTCAGAAGAAATATCAATTGGATTTGGTAAAATTGATACCTTGGTATTTTTAATTCCTAAATTTTCTAAATAATTTTTTTGGAAGTTGCTCAAAACAATTAATTTTAATGGAAAACTTTTTAAGATTTTAAAATATTTTTTGGAGTAAAAATTTACAAAAAGAGATTTTAAAAATGATTCTGAAAAATATCTATTATAAATTCCTAAATTATCTTTTTTTATTCCACATGCTGGACACTGTATTTGATTGCTTAAATGATTTTTTGAAAGTAAATATCTTGAACAATCAAATCTGTAATTATGAATTTTTTGAATAGTTTTAATATTTTCTTTTTTCAGTAATCTGTAAATTCCCAAACCAGCTTTGAACCACGTATTATGAATATAAACTATATCAGGATTAAAACTATTAATTTTAGATTTTAGTTTGCGGTTTGAAGTTGGGTTGCTTAACGTTAAAAATCCGATTATGTCGGAGAAAGTAATTTTGTCTGAATTCTTATATTCTAAATAATCGACTACAAAATATTTTTTTAAAAATTGAAGTTCATCAACTATATTTGCATCTTCTCCTCCAAAAACTCTATATTTTGTATTTATAACTAAGATTTTTTGTTGATTCACAATTTTATTTTAGCTAAGTATTTGAGAGTAAATTCAATTAAATCTCAATTACTAAATTTTTAAGTAAGCAGCCTAAACAATATTTAAAATTAATGTTCAAATATTTTTTAATATTTTGTTTCAACAACTCGTTCTTCATTAAATAACTTTATTTCAATATGATGGTCTGCAAAATCAAAATTTTCTGGATCATGTGTAGAATTTAAAATAGTAACATTCTCATTTTGTAATAATTCAAATATTAGCTTTTTTGTTTCAATATCTAAATTTGAAGTTGATTCGTCTAAAAGCATAATATCTGGATTTGAAAGAAGAGACCTTATAAAGGCAATTTTTTGCATTTGACCAGAAGAAAGACTTTTATTACTTATAGGTTTGCTTAGGTCATAATTTGATTCTTCTTTAAAAACATTAAATAATTTAAGTTTGTCTATTAAAATTTCATCATCAACACGGATATCTTCAAGGCCATAAACTAAATTACTATACAGTGAGTCTCTAAAAACAAAGGGATAAGCACTAACGTAACCATACTTTTCACTAAAAGAGATTACTTTTCCTTCAGTTGGATAGAAAACTCCTGCGACTAAACCAAGAAGAGTGCTTTTACCACTTCCATTTTCTCCAGTTAAAATTGTGTGCTTACCTTTTGGGATTTCTAAATTTAATCGAGAAAATACTGGAAGTTCACTATTTTGGTAACGAAAACCAGTATTTTCAAACTTTATTGAATTGTTCTTCTCAATTACAAAATTATTTTTAAATTCATCAACTTTATTTAATTCAAGCTCTTTAAATTTAATCATGTGAACATGAGAATTAATAATACTTGAAAATGATCCAGCTAATCCAGCTATAGAATTGAAAAGTTTCAAAGTAACACCTATAAAATCTAAAGTTAAAGATATTGCAGAATTAAAGAAGACAATTAATATCCCCAAAATAAATAATGTAAGAAAACTAGGCAAAAACCCATTCAGAAGATTAAATATATGATTATTCAACAAATGGCTATTTAATAATTTAAGAGTCTCTGAGAATTTGCCAATCTCAAAATTTTCTTTTTTAAGAATCTTAATTAAAAATAAATTTTCAACGACTCTTTCAATTTCAGACATTGAGTCTTTGTTTGCATGATATGACTTATCTACATACTCTCTACTAATCTTTAAAAGTTTTTTAATTGGATAATAAAGAAGTAAAAGCCCTCCGCCAAAAATTGATAGAACTTGAGCATTTGAATAAATTAAATATATACAAAATACTAAAATTTGTAAAAAATTATTTAGGAAAGCAGCAAATTTAGAATAGAAAAATCCAATATGAAGACTTAGCTCGTTAGTGTAAAAATATGAATCGGAAACTGAAAAGTTTCGCTTTTCAAATATTTCTCGTAATATATACTCTTTCATATTTTTAGTAACCCTATATTCAATTTTTCTTAGAATCAAACTTTGATAAAACATAAAAATAAATCTAAAAATAATTAGAAACAATATAAAGACTCTATTTTGATCAAAATAAGAACCCAATAAATCAACAATTTCAATATTCGTTTTTTGTCCAGCAATTAAATATGCAAATAACCCAATTAAAAATACATCAGTTACTACAGAAAGTTGGCTAAATAATATTGAAGTAGCAATTAATATTTTTTTATTCTGTGTCCCAGTGATTTTAGAAATTAGTAAGACATCTTGAACAACAGTTTTTAAAAATTTCACAATACTATCTTAGCTAAGTAAAAATTTTTAAATTGTCACAAAGTTTCAATTCAAAAATTTGATAGTTTTCTAACAATATATTCTGCTGTTGATTCAAAATTAAAATAGTTATTTTTAACAATTTCTAGGTTATGTAACAATTCATCATATTTGGGACTATTTTTAATTTTCTTTAAAATTTTAGGTATTTTGTGGATTTGATTTTTCTTTATCAAAACAGCAAAATCTGTCCAATTTATTTCATCTTCAAAAGGCAGAATAAAATTGTCTGAAATATAAACTGGGACTGTCCCTAATTCAATTGATTCGTAAAGCCTAAAGCTTGTTGGACCATATCCCCTTGGGCATAAAAAGAAAAATGAAGATTTAATCAAATTCTCAAATTTTTCTAAATTATTAGTTTCTATATTTGAATTCATAGAGTCTAAATTTTCTATATAAAAGTTTTTTTTATTTTTTAATTTTTTTTCAAGAGATTTTCGAATTTCATGAGTAGGCCTACCCAAATAAGTAGCTAGATATTCTTTGTTTTTAAAATTTTTTGAAAAATTATATTCATAAATCAATGGCAATGGAATTGATTCTGTAGTTTCTGATAACTTTGTTGAAAACATACCCCCCATATTAAAAACTAAGCAATTTTCTAACTTAAGAAGAGGCCCTCCATCATATTGAACTACAGTAAAGTAATTCTTGTTAGGCAACAAATTATTTTCTAAAAATATTTTTAATGGATTTATATCTTTAGCGTAATTTTGTTTAACGAAATAATTAGTCCACTGTACAGGTATGTATGTATATTGGCTTTCTACTTTTTTTCTATGAAAATAATTGTAAAAGTAAGTCTCAAATCCAGGCTTGCTATTAAAATTTGGATAATTTAAAACACTAAAATCTAAAAATTCATCTGGTGTCGTTAATATATTCATAAATCTAATATTGATTGTTTATAAAACTCTACAGATCTAATTGAATTTTCACCTTCAGAATTCCAATAACTGTCTTTTCTAAGCCTATGAAAATGGCTATGTACTGCATTAACTTCTAGATTTAAATTATTTTTTAACCAAAAATAACTTTGAGCATAAGCATCTGCTTCAAGATATTGGGCATAGATTTTGTTCTTTTCGAGAATTTCAAGGTAATTTGATTTTAAAAATATTTGGTTTCCAACATTTAAAACCCAATTTATATTTTTTTGATAAATTTTATTGGTAAATCCATTTAATTCGTCTTGAACAAGTGATTTATCAAATTTTATTTTGTCTTTAGTAAAAATTATTTTTTTGTTAAATTGTTTGTAATTTTTAAATAAAAATATTTTTCCAGGTAAGTAAATGGTATCAGGCTTGAATTTAAATTTACTTAGATAATCTATTGTGCTTTTAGTTAATAAATTATCTGTATCTAGTTGATAAATTAATTCATTAGTTGCTTCATTTACACCATTATATTTGTTAAAGAAACCTCCAAGATTTCTATTATTACTCATTATTTTATTTTTTATTCCATATTTTGATAATAACTCCTTTGAAATAGTTCTAATCTCTTTATATTCAAATTCACTTGAAAAGTCATCGGAGATAATAACCTCGTCAAAAAAACTTATGTATTTACTTTTTAATATTTGTGTTAAATAATATGAGGAATTAAAAGTAGGTATGACTAAAGATACATTTTTCATGATTTAATATTTTATTTTAATATCCCTCAATAAGTTTTTGGAATTATAAGTAAAATTTAAAGTATGAAAAATTACTTATTTGTTATCGCAAGTTACCCAGACGAAAGACAGCAATTTTTTGAAAAATATATGTCTCCAAGAAATAAAGAATATTGTTTACAAAATAATACAGAATATATAGAGATAACTACCAAACCTAAATTATTTAGGGATAACCCTACATGGTGGAAATTTACATTTGTAGAGGAATTGATTGAAAGCGGCAGAGTTAAAGAAAATGACACTATTACACATATTGATGCTGATATGTGTATTGTTGATCCAAAAAGGCCGTATCCAATTGAAAAAAATTTTAACTATGTAATAGATTCAGGTAATACACATTGCATGGGTTCTTATTCAATTCAAGTCAATGAGTGGAGTAATCAACTTATAAAAAATATATTAAGTGAGGACAGGTATATAAAACTTAAAGATGACGTAAGTTACCACGAGCATTTTAAAACATATTCGAGTTTTTGGAAAGAATTTCGTGAACAAGCATCGTGGTATTCACTAGCAGGAATTAAACGTCATTCAAATATTAGTTTTTTTGAATTACCAAATTATGGTTGGCATTCTGATAAAAATGAGATGACACATTATTCATTAGAAGAGTTGCATAAAAATGTAAAGATTTTACCTACTAATTGGAATGTAACAGAACTAGTTGGTGAATCATCATTAGAATTTAATATTAATAAAGTTTGTCATCAAGATGTCTATATTAGACATTTTTCTGGTGGGCAATCTTGGAGAAAAGACTGGTTTAATGTTAAAGGCCTTAAGTTTAAAATTTTTCATACAATATTAATTTCAAATAACAGGTATCGTTTTAAGCAAATTTTTAAAAAGTTTGCAAAATTAAAAAAGAGATTCTGGAAAAATAGTATTTAATATTTTTTTAGCTCTTGCTGTTGTTGTTCCATTGTTTTTAAGCCAATCTCTTTGAGCCTCAAGTATAAATTTATATGCTTCTGTAGGAACATCATCTTTAACTAAATCGGTCATTATTTTATAAAGCTCATCTTTAGTACTGTAAGTTATTGCTGGTAAATTTTGAGGTGAGCAGTTTATTGGTTTATTATGGAAATCTCTAAATAACAGTACTGAACCTGCGGCAATAATTTCGTATAGCCTCAAAGAGTCCCAACCACCTCTGATAGAACATAAACCAAACCAAGATTCTGAAAGGTCTTTATAATATTCATTCTCATTATTAAAAATGTGATGATTCTTAGTACCTAAGTCGTTGGGGTTTTCAAAAAATGAAAATTTTGGATAAGTATTCTGAAATAATTTATTTTTTTTATCAAAATTTATTGGAATTATGCACTCTTCTGGAATTCCAAATCCTGTTGGAAAAACGCCTTCTTCCTCAAATACTAGCTCTCTTTTGAAAGAGTTTTTAAACTGATTTCCTATTACATCCTTACCTAGGTAATTCTTTTTAATTCTTGCATTTCCATACAAGTCGTGACCATCTATAACCCATATATTCTTAGATTTGCATAAGCTATCAATTTCGTTTAAAAACAATTTTTCACCATACATATGGCCATCTCCATAAATAATTGCATTAAACTCTTGATTAAAAATATCTCTATCTATATTGTCATTAAAATAATTCCTTAGAAGTGTAAAACCATTACCGTGTAGATTTTCTTTATTGATTTTCAATGAGTCATACATAACATCTTTTCTTGGAAAATCTACTAAGTTATCTCCTAAGATTTTTTTTAAGCCATTTAATAATGTTAGTTCCAAATAGTCACCTTGTAGGCTTGGATCTTTTATCGTTACAAACAATACTTTCATGACTTAAAATATTTACTTAATCTAAAAAACAATTTGTAAATTTTTTTTGGAAAAATTATATCATTAATTATTGCTCTATTGTTTAAAATTTTTGAACTAGAATCTCCAGACTCTTTCACCATGTTATATTCTTTATTGAGAACTGAACTTTTCCAGCCAGACCATGAGTTAGAAATTTCAGAAATTTCATCTCCCAGATATAAATTCCATTTTTCATAATGAAGTTCATCTAATTCTTTAAAAACAACATTTGTTGATTTTTGATCATATTTTTTCATAAAAATATAATGGCTATATATTCCTCCTGTCTTATTTAGATCAGATTTCCAACTGTAGTCATGTGTGCTTTCTTGACTCTCGTAAATTGATATATTGTGAGCTTTAATTCTCCAAACCCAATCTCTATCTTCCCATCCACCAAGTAAAAATCTTTCATCCCACCACCCAATTTTTCTTACTAATTGTTTGGAAAATCCCATAAAACCGACATTGTAAAGCATTACAAATCCAAATCCATTCTCTAATAAATTAATCAATTTATCTACTTCTTCAACTGTCGGCTTAACTCTATCATTAATAAATACTATGAATTCTGTTGTTGATGTAGCTATAGTATGATTTATCATTTCAGAATAAGAAGAGTACATTTCAGGATGTCGATCAATCCTATTATTCCAATGTATTAAGTATTTATCTTCTAATTCTTTTAGGCTTTCTTTTTGATTTTGAACAACTTTTTTATCTGATCCGCAAAGAAGAGAAATCGTAAATTCTTCAATTTTCATATTTAATTTAAAGCATTGTAGAAGTTCAAAACTTCCAAAATAACCTCGTCTATATTTTTGGTTGGTTGCCAACCGAGTGTATTTCTAATTTTTGTGCTATTTGGAATCTTTTCAGGAGCTTCATCAAAAAGTTTTCCATGCAACTCTTTGGGGTCTATTTTTACTACTTCAGATTTAGATCCAGATAATTCCACTACTTTATTAGCTAAATACTCAATAGATTTTTCATTTTTTTCATTTCCTATATTCCATTTTTGATTCCAATCATTTTCTTTGGCAAGAGAAGTTAAATAAATACCATTAACAATATCCCCTACCCAAGTAAATGCTCTTTTTTGATTTCCATTACCATAAACAGACAGTGGTTCATTTCTTATAGCTTGGAGTACAAACCTAGGTAAAACAAAACCACCATCGGGTAATTGGTATGCACCTGTTACATTAAAAGGTCTAATTATTTGATATTTTAATTTTTTGTCTACTTTGCTAAGATTTGTAAGTACTATTTCAGCTAATAGCTTTGCTGAAGAGTACTCGTTTCTTATCGTATATCCATTGTGAAATACTTTATCATCATCTTCACTTAAATTAGTTTTTATATCCCTATATCCAAATATTTCTGAAGTTGATACAAATATTAATGGACAATCATTTCTTTTTGCTAGGTCTATGCACCAGTATAAATCATCTAATATTTTCTTAGCCATATAACCAGCATGCTTTAATACACCTACCGGACCGACGGGTGAAGCTAAATGGAGTATTAAATCAAAATTTGTAAGCTTACTTTGGTTTACAGAGTTTAAATCTTGAATTATCAAATCTACATTATCTAAAATTTCATGATCTTTTTCAATAGCATTGGAAGAAGCATTATCAACTACTGTTACTTTCCAATTTGCCGATTTCCATTTTTTAATAGAGTGATAACCTATAAAACCCAATCCACCAGTTATTAATATTTTTTTCATAATTTATAAATCCTTATATATATGATAATTTAATTAAAATTTCTACTTAAAAAATATAGAAATTTCTCTCTATCTACTTCATAATCATTATGATAGAAATCATTATCTTTTACTGAAGCCAAGAAATAATAGTACTTTAGGTTTAGTGCAGAAGCTAATGAGAAATAACAATTGTTAAATTGATCATTGATGCCTCTAATCTCAATAACTTTTTTATCTTTTTTTAAAAAAAGCATATTTGCAAGACCACCACCATGAATACCGCCAATTGTATCGGCTTGCATTACAGTAATAATCTGTTCTGAAAAATTCATAGTGTCAAAATCAACTATTTCAAAACCAAAATTAGTTAAAATTTTTTCAATTTCATCAAAATTTTTAATTTTTCTTAATCTCGAATTTTGTCGAGTTATCCAAATTTTTCTATCACTAATTAAAATATTTGCTTTAACGATAGAATTATAAAATGTATTTCTAATTGCTTTAACTACTTCAGGGTTATAATTACCACTAGGAGCTAACTGAAAAGGAATTAATAATTCTCTTATTTTGTACAGTTTTTTATCATCGATTAAAATATAGTCAATTTTGTAAAGATTAATTATTGATTTAACATAGTCATTTTCAAAATATTTCTGTGGTATAAGCAATTTATATTCAATTAATTTATTTTTTTCTAAATATTCAGTGACTATTTGGATTCTTTGACCAACATCTAACATCCAATGAAAATATCTATTTGACTTTTCATTAGTTATCCAAATCCCTTTTTCAATAGCTTCTATTGAATATTCATAATTTTTAGAGAATAGAAATTTTAATAGGTCTTTTATGAAAGTTTTTGATTTCCAGGTTAAAGATGGTTTTTTTAATTTCCAATGTTGAAAATGACATTTAAAATATATAAACTTTTTTAACTCTTTATTAAGTATATAAATATTTCTTCTTTTAATTATTTGTGGTTTTTTAATCTTAATTGATAACTCATGTAAAAATAATTGTTTATCATAATTACTAAAATTAACTGGTAAAGTTCGATTTACTTTTAAATGTTTCATTTTTTTAAATTAATAGATGAATTTCATGAATTTTCAAGCCATTCTTTTAAGAGTTTTTTGTAATTAGTAGAAGTTTCAATCCTTAAATTATTATTAAAATCATATTTGCTATTGTTTGTAAAAATTGTCGAATAAAATTTATTTGATTTACTACCGTATGAATGTTGACCAACTGGAAAAGGATAAATTGAAAAATTTAAAATATTATATTTCTTAGGTAGAATTTTGTGAATAAAATTATCACTCGTTGTATATATTGTGTTCAAATCAGCTAGAAATAACTTTGCAAATTCATAGTTAATTAAAAAACAAGGGTTTGCCATGTTTTCGTAGTTATTTTTAATTATTTTATGTTTATTGATTAAAAGATTTATATAGTATTTTTTATTGACTCTAGTGTGTGATCCAATCCTAAATAAAAAAGGAATATCATTTTTCAAATGATTATGTTTAATTAAGTAATTAAACATATAATTAAATGATAAATTAGAAAACTTTTTAAAATAGAAATCATCTTCAAAAATTAAAACATTCTTGTACTTCTCATTCACTACTAAATTCATAATTTTTTTAAAAGAAAGAAAATTTGCAACTTGTTTTGGTGTTAAATAGTTGTTTTCATGTAAACATTTCATACCTTCATAAAAATGTTCACCTGCACCCTCTTTACATCTAAAGCACGGTGGGAAAGACTCAACTAAATTATCTTCATAATATTTCATTACAATTGCATCATTTGATGAAACTGCATTTACAATTTCAAATTTTATACCTTTTTTTTTAAATTGTTTTTCGATATGGTTTCTTCTGAATGAATCATTTTCTAAATTTATTACGAAAACCTTATCAACTTCTTTATTTATTCTTTTCACTATTTGCTTTGTGCTGTATCAGAAAATATATTGGAAATATTTATATTTAAAAAAAATAAAATTTTCATATATTCATATTACTCATAAATTGAGTACGAATTTGGCTACTCATTTGAATTTATTTGAGACCAAGAAAACATTAGAGAAAAACTTTTTTAAACTTTTCCATTACAATGTCTGGACTAAATCTTTCACTATATAAATCCCAATTTTGTTGATTTAATTTTCTTTTCTTCATAAACAATAAAATTTTAATTAACTCTTTTCTAGATTTATAATATAAAGCTTTTTCTCCTAAAAAATAAATATGCGCACTGTCTACGCCGCCTTTATATGTAATAATGGGTTTATTTCTAATACTAAATTCAGCAACTGACAATCCAAAGGTTTCTCCCATTGATCTCCCATGAATCATTGCATCTGATGTATTAACGAATTTTGCTTTGAATTCTAAATTGTTACTTTTTGGAAGAAAGACAGCTCTTTTATGATTTATAAATTTTTCAGTATTCATGAAAACAAACCATAAGTTTCTTCTAAAAAAAAGAGCTATTTTTATTGCTGAATGAACCCACTTAATATTAAATTCACTATATCCACCATGCCTACCCAAAACAAAAGCATTTTTAGGTATTGATAAGGTATCTCTCAAATCATCTTTTTCTTCTGGTAAATCCATTTCTACTATGTAGTCAACAAAAGGATACTTATTTTCGTATTTATTTGATAAATATTCTGAAATTCCTGCGTACACATTTCCATGTGGTTCGTTCATATGAAATATACAGTGGACTACCGTTTTAACATTGCTCGGTAAATTATTATCGTTTTCACCACCTCTAGTTGTATAGAAAACATCAATGCTATTTTTTATACTGAATTGTTCAAAAATTTCCTTAAGCTTTTCTGGATTATGAATTAATTCATCATCATAAAGAAATACTTGAAAATTAGCTTTAAATTTTTTAATAGTTGCTTTGTCTGATTTTTTTGAGGAAATAATAAAAGACTTGTTGCCCAATATTTTTTCATTGTAATATGCATACTTAAAAATACTTACATCTGTTCCTCTTCCAGTGAATTTATAAGTGTGGAAGCTAACATTCATTTTTGTAAAATTTTTAATTTGATTATCTTCTTAAAATTTTTAAACATAAATATTAAACCATCATAAATAACATTATTCAAAAAATTAAATTTAATAATGAAAAAAAGTTTCTTTAAAAAGTTTAAATAATCTGCACTAACATATAAAGCATCACCATAACTTCCACCATAGGAACTAGGGAAGATTTTATTTATTCTTTTAATTTGATAAACCATGAAAAAGTTTTTTTTATTCATAATTTTGTTAAGTTCTCTGTAGGTAGGTTGATTTAGATACCCTTCATAATTAGCAAACTCGATTATTAAAAATTTAAAATCAACGATTTTTTCCTCAAAACCTTCTATAACTTCAACTTCATAACCTTGTGTGTCAATTACGGCAATGTCAATAATGTCTAGATTTAATGATGAAAATTTTCTAACTTCTATAATTTTTGAGTCATGAAAATCTATATCTGAATCTCTTGGCTTAAGTAGTGAAGAGCTTCCAGAATTTTCATTTTTAGCTTGATAAAACTTTTGAAAACTATTTTTTCTACCTAAGGCAAAAGTAAATAATACAAAATTACTTAAATTTTCAATTTTTGATTTTATAATACTTTGAAATTCGTGAATTGGTTCAATAAGGTAAACTTTATCAAGATTAAGAGATTCATAAAAAGAAATTTCTTCTCCCTTGTGAGCTCCAATATGTATAACAGTATTAATTTGATCGAATTTTTGTGCTTTATAAAAAAATTTTTCAATACTCATATTGTTCCTGTGTTATTAGATTTTAAATATAAACTATCATAAATTTATGAAAAGAAAAATAAATAACTTTTTTATAACTGTAATTTTCTTTTTTTCGACTATCACATCCTATTTTTTTGGCCTTTTATTTTATGACTCAACATCGGGGCTTGATTTCAATACTTACTTTGAACATGTTAAGTTTTATTTAGGACATGATGTTGAAATTTATGGAGCTATATCTAATTATTATTTCTATCTTGTTTCTCAAGTTTTTTATAATGATTTCTTGTTGTTGGGACCATATAATTCTAAATTACTTTTAAATAACTCTATTCAATTTCTAAATTTTTCACTTTATTTAATTGGTCTCATCGGGCTATATTTTTTATTTAAAGCAAAAGGTCATAGTACAAAAAATATTTTTATTGCATTTTCTATACTTAATTTTTTGCCTACTACTTTTTATCTTCGTTTAACAATGAAGCCAGAAATTTTAGCTTTTGCTTTCTTTTCATGGACATTAGTTGCGCTTGATAGTTATTTAAAAGAAAAGAATTTAATAAGTGCTATTTTTTTTAGTTTAACTCTAAGCATTCTATTGACAATAAAGGCATCTATTAGTGGTATGGTCTTGATATCATTATTAATTATTTACCGTAAAGATATAAAAAAATTAATTCTGAATTATAAATTAGTTGTAACAAATATTCTTTTGATTTTCCTGCTTCTCATACAAGGTTATGAAATTACAGGTAGATCTTTTTTATCCCAACCTGTTCAATTAACTTCACAAATATACAACAAGTGGGACAACACTGCTGATTTAAATTTTTTTACAAATCTAAATTTGTACAATTTATTAACTAATCCATTAAAATATCAACATTCTGATTCATTTATATCAATAACATTGCTAGATACAATTTCTGATTATTTTGGCTTTTTTTGGAACCATGAAGAACTTGGAAACTATATTGCTTATGACAGAATCGAGTTTACAAATAATTTTCTTATACAAACTTATCTTCCTCAATATATTTCAATTGCTTTTACTATTTTTTTCTATTTATCAGTATTAATTTTTTCTTTTCAATATAGAGAAGAACTTGGTTATTATTTATTACCGCTATTAGGAATATTAATTTTAGTAATAAATTCTTTAGGAATACCGTCAAAAAATTTTGATCCAGCAACTGGTGACTTGTTTAAAGTGCATTACTATTCTTTTCTATTTTCAATAAGTTTTGCTATTGTTCTTTTGACATTTTATAAAAATAAGCGTTTAATATTATTCTCATTTGTACTTATACCTATTTTTTTCTTATCCATGGGTTTCCCCAAAAATCTTAATAATCAAACCCAACAAGAACTTTATGTTAAATATAGTCACTCAGGATTATGTCATTATTTAAAAACAAAAAATACACCAGATTGCAATAGCAGTACGATAGCAGTTTGCAGTTTGGATTACTTAAATATTCCTTTTAATGAAAAGAGGTATATTCTAAAAACTGACGTTGAAAATAAAATGATTCCTCTTGAAAAAAATGGGCATATAGTCAACTCTACATCTAATGAGGAATGCTCAAAGTTGGTGTCAGATGGCTATCAATATTTTGATGAATTTAAAATGCTTTCTAGAAATCCCAGTTTTGGTTTTATCAATAATTTAATTTTTGGTCTTTTCGTTATTTTGTTATTTAATAAGTTTTCAAACTATCTATATATATATGTAAATACTGAGGATGATTAAAAATAAAGCAATTTGTTGAATGGGTATGATTCTGGAATTTCATCTTCTATTATTATTTTTTTTAAAATATTTTTATAATATTTTTTGGCAAATGGTTTTGAAACGTGGGATAAAATTTCTTTATATTGTTAGTTGTTTCTAAAACTAAAGAATATATCTTCATCGTTTACTGCATCTGTTACGATTTCCGTATAACCATGAGTGTTATCTGAGTCTGAATTTAAAGATTTAGATAATAGTTCTTTTTTTAAGCGCTTCAAATGATATTTTTTATTTTGCATTAATTAGGTTTCCTAATTTTTTTCTAATTTCTAAATAAAAATAGTTCAAACAAAGAAGTGGGTGTCTTAAAAAGTAAATAAATTTTTTATTTTTAAGTGAATTTTCAATAGAAGTCAAAAACTCATCTGGATATTTCATTAAAAGATTCTTTGAAAAATATACTTTATATATTGCCTTTCTCCAGCGAGTATTATCTGAAGAGACTGCAGCTGTAAACTGAAACCTATCAATTCTCTCAATTACGCCTTCTAAACCCTGGTAACGCAAGTTTTCTAAAAATACTGACTCTGGCGTAATTTCTTTAGTTGTCATTTTTATGTGAGCATTTTTATCACTTAAAAAATTACTGATACCAAAATATTGTTCGCAGTATTCTACAGGAAATACTGCATGTCTGTCACATATACCGTAGTAATCTTCACCTTTTGGTATCCAGATTTTATTACCAGTGTACTTAGGGTGATAATCTACATAGAATTGGTCAAATCGACTATGAATAATGTATTTATATTGAGATATTTCATCCATATAATTATTAAAAACTATTGTCTTAAAACCTGAAACTATAGCCCCTGAGCCAGAGTAGTCGTCAATACCCCCTGCCATACCGTAATTCGCTCCATCTATTAAAAAATTTATTGCGTTTGAGTTTGTAAAATTTTTTTCATAAAAATGTCTCCAGTTTTCTGGCTCTTCAAATTGCCAATTGAATTTAGAATGTTTTATTAAATATTCTGGCATTTCAAAAATATGTCCATAAACTAATGCGATATCACAATCTAAAGGATTTTTTACATACTTTACAAGTGATTTCCAGGTCTGTATCCCCCCCCTTGGAGTGCCAGCAAGTAAAATCAAGTAATCTTTCACTTTTTTTCTAGTACTTGATTTTCAATCCAATCATAGGTCTTTTTAATACCCTCAGATAGGCTATATGTAAAATCCCACCCTAAAACACTTCTAATTAATTCATTGTTTGAGTTTCTACCCCTAACTCCTAATGGTCCATCAATATGATTTATTGTTATGTTTTTGTTTGCAGTATCTGAGACAATATTTACTAACTGGTTAATGGACACCATTTCTTCAGAGCCAATATTTATTGGTTTAGTAAAGCTTGAATTCATTAGTCTTCTGGTTGCTTCTATACAGTCATCAATATACAAAAATGACCTAGTTTGTTTACCATCGCCCCAAATTTCAATTTCGTCAATTTTTTTAGCTTGTGCAATTTTTCTACAAACAGC
>Ga0181580_10001638_pt1 | contig 17965 bp, 14 predicted proteins | sample 071ome_23_FD_132413 | JGI IMG/M metagenome (GOLD analysis project Ga0181580, IMG submission 132413) | Coastal salt marsh microbial communities from the Groves Creek Marsh, Skidaway Island, Georgia - 071403BT metaG (megahit assembly) | ecosystem: Environmental > Aquatic > Marine > Intertidal... | reverse complement strand
ATATAACTATTACTTACCTTGAAGATGGCGAGCGGACAACCAACATAGATTAGTATGATTATTATATATAGTACTTATATTTATCAATTAATATAATATTTACTAATATATATTTATTTATATTTCTTTATATAATTATTTATATAGGTGTAAAATTATCTTTATATACTCTTAACGACAACAGTTAATAATCATATATAGGATGAAACGATTCTAATTAGTTATAACAATAAATTATAAAATGCCTTAATTATTCATATACAACAGAGAAAATATAGAAAAAAATTTTAATGATTAAAATTATAGTCATGCACGGTGAAGTTGTTCTAATTAGAACAACTTCACCGGTGGCTGATTAGCCCGAATCCTGCACAACGGGCACTCATACGCCCTCCCGTATGCATCCATAGCACACTCAGAGCAGAAGCGATGTCCGCATGGTACAAAAGCTCGTTGTACCTCCATCGGACACATGCAGATCGGGCAGTCCGGATCAAGTTGGACTTCAGCCTCCTTCACAACGACATACTTGTCATTGTTTTTGATGGCTTCCTCTAACTTGGCCTGTTCTGCCTTCACAATCTCATGTTTTGCCGTCAATTCTGTGACGGTCCGTTCTTGTGCCTCTTTTAGAGTCTCGAGGTTTGCTCTCTGCAACTCGAGCTGATTCTTTTTATCTCTTACTTCGAGATCCTTGGTCATAATATCGTGCAAGACCTTCTGGTCTTGCACGATCTTATCCTTCAGCACCGTGTGGTCCTTGTCAAGTTGGACCTTCTTCCTCTCGAGGTCTTTACCTCTCTTATCCAAATGCCGCTTTTGCTCCTTTAGTCCGGCTTTTGTAGCCCTGAGGTTATGTTTCAGAGAGGCGCATTCTTCTTGCACCTCTTTGACAAGTTTCTCACGCGCCATTGCCAATTCCTTGGCAATGGCTTCTTCTGTGAGTTCCTTGTGGATTTTCTCACGCATCTGCCTTTGAAGTTTGCGATATGCGTTTTGCTTCGCCCACCTACCCGGCTTGGCGGGTGGGGAAGGCTCTGAAGGCTCTGAAGGCTCTGAAGGCAAGACATGGTCTTTATCCTTCATCTGATCCGACATTTTACCGTCAGGAAGACTACCGAGCTTGCACGAGCAAATTCACACACACAACTCCTTGTGCCAAAATGGCAACAGTAATTGTTATTAACATATGAACTATCATTTTTTTTTATAATTTTACTAGTAATTTTATCATAATTTATATATATAATCAAAATAATTTTTATTTTTATCAAATAATAAAGTACCTTTTAATGTTTAAAAAAAATGAAAAAAAAATAATAATTTAAAAATATATAATAATATAATTAATTATAAAATATTTTTGTTTTTATAATTTTCATAATTTTTATATTAAATTACTATTATGACAAGTGATAAAGTTGAGAATGTATATGATATTATTAATAGATTTAAAATTAGTAAAAATAATACATTAGAACATACTCATGTTTCTATATCAAATCCTAAAAGTAAATATTATATTCCCAATGATAAAGATGAATCTAAAAAATTTATGATTATGTATAAAAAAGCATTTTTACAAGGTATTCCATTAAGTTTATGTGAAAAACATATTGATATTTCGCCAATTTTAATTGATTTAGATTTTCATAAATTATTAAGTAAAGTTAAAAAATATGATAAAACTGATGATTTAATACCCGAATCTAAATCATTTACAGAGCATATTTATCATATTAACTTTATTGAATCATTTATTAATTATTATATTAAGGAACTTATTGAATATTTAGATATTTCCAATATAACATATATTGATATTTATGTTATGGAAAAACAAAGAGCTATAAAAACAGTAACTCATAAAATTGATAATGGACAAAAAGAAATTACTACCAAAGTAAAAGATGGAGTACATATTATCATTCCAGATGTAGTTACTTGTCCAGAAGTTCAATATATTATCAGAAATAATTTCATAAAAAAATATAGCAATTTTTTCAAAAAACTTGCTTTATCTAATAAAATTGAAGATATTTTTGATGAATCAGTTATTAAACGTAATAATTGGTTAATGTATGGTTCTAGTAAAAGAACTGACGACTATGACCAAATTTATTATGTATCTAATATATATAAATTTGATATTAATAAAAATAAACTATGTAAATTTGTAGATGGAACATTAGCAAATATTAAATATGGTAAAAAGTTTGAACCTAAAAGTCGTGTTACTAATAATTCTGAAGATACTGTATCAGTCTCTTCAAGTGGTGAATCAAATTATGAAGCAAATGATATTAATATTGATAATAGTGAACTTGATGAAAATAGCATTTCTGATAATGAAAAATATAAAGAATTATCTTTTAGAAAAAAACATGTACACTATATTGATTTATTTTCTATAAGAAATAAATTCAAAGAAATAACATATAATCAAAATAAAGTTGAAGAAATTAAGGAATATATACGTAAAATAAATGAAAAAAATTTCATTAAAGATAGTAAACCCAAAATTAGTGAACATGAACAAATTGAAAATCCAGATTTAGAATATATTAGAAATTTAGTTAAATTATTAAGTCCTGAAAGAGCAGACTCATATTTAACTTGGCTAGATGTATGTTGGTGTTTAAGAAATATAGACCATCGTACTTATAATGATTTTTTAGATTTTAGTAGAAAATCTTCTAAGTTTGACGAAGCATCATGTTTTAAACAATGGTCAGCTCCAAAAAAAGATGGGTTTGGTATAGGTTCATTAATTCATTGGGCTAAAACAGATAATATGAAAGCATATCAACAAGTTATTAGTAAAAAAATATTTGATAATGATAATGATATTGCTGATGATGATAATAGTATTGCAAAATTAACTTATAAATATTTAGGACCACGCTTTATGGTATATCAAAGTGATAATGGTAAAGTTAAATGGTTTGAATTCAGAAATCATAGATGGCATTCTGATAATAATAGTGCATCATTACATTCAATTTTATCTGATGAAATGACTGAAATTTATAAAAGTTATGGAACCAAATATTATCAAGATGATAATCATGCCCAAGCTGACTTATGTAAGAAAATTATGAAAATGTTAAAAAATGTTCCTCCTAAAACACGGATTGTTAAAGAATTAGGTAATATTTATTCAAAAACACAAAATGATGCTGAAATTGGTAATAAATGTATCTTTAAATTTGACACTAATACTACTTTATTAGGATTTAATAATGGTGTTTTTGATTTTAATTCAGAAACCTTTGGTTTTAGAGATGGAAGACCTGAAGATAATATTACTTATACAACTGGATATAATTATCGTCATATTCCATTTGATGAATATGAATATGAAAATAATGATCATAATCACGAATATGATGAAGACCAACAAATTATTAGTGATATTATGTTATTCTTTGAACAAGTTTTTCCAAATAAAGATGTACGAGATTATATGCTTATGTCTTTTGCTGAATGTTTAACTGGCGAAACTAGTGAAGTATTTTATATTTGTCAAGGAGTTGGTTGTCATGCAATTGATAGTGGAATTATGATGTATGATGGTTCTATCAAAAAAGTACAGGATATTATTGTAGGTGATAAGCTTATGGGTGATGATGGAACTGAAAGAAATGTATTAGAATTATTTAGAGGTAAAGAAATTATGTATAAAGTAATTCCTACTAAAGGAGAACCTTTTATTGTAAATAAAAGTCATAAATTAGTATTTAAAATTACTAGTGATATTGCACCAAGATTAACAAATAATAAATATTTATATGTTCAATACTTCTTAAAATTATTAGAAACAGAAACCGATGGAGTAGTATCAATATCAAGAAGACAACAAAAATTTTCAAATTTAGAAGATGCAAAACAATTTTTAAATGAAATTAAATTAAGAAAAAATGTATGTCAATATAATGAATTAATATCTATTCGTATTTCTAATTATATATTAAATAACTTATCCAAATATAGACTTTATTTATGTAAATCTAATGCTATTGGATTTAACGAAAAACAACTTCAAATTGACCCTTATATTCTCGGTTCATGGTTAGGAGATGGTTCTTCTAATGGAACAGCAATAACTACAATGGATACAGAAATTATTGACTATTATAAAGAAATATATCCAACTTATGATATTAGAAAAGTTGATAAATATAATGGAAAAGCATCAACTTATCATTTTTCAAAAGGTGGAAAAGGATTATACAAAAATAATGAATATCCAAATCAATTTAGAAAAGCATTACAAGATTATAATTTAATAAATAATAAACATATTCCATTTGATTATAAAACTTCATCTATACAACAACGATATCAAATTCTTGCTGGAATTATTGATACAGATGGTCATTATAATAAAGGTGGGAATAATTATGAAATTATATTAAAATCTAAACAATTAATTGAAGATATTATTTATATAGCACGTTCATTAGGTATTTCAGCATATAATTATGAAGTTAAAAAATCTTGTACCTATAAAAATAAAAAACATGAAGGAATTTATTATAGAACTTCATTATATGGAAAAAATATTGAAAATATACCTGTAAAATTAGAAAGAAAAATAATTAAATATAATGCAAATAAACAAAAATGTGAGAATATTATAAGTTTTAAATTAGAAAAATTAGAAAATGACGATTATTATGGTTTTAAATTAGACCAAAATCATAGATTTTTAGATGAAAATTTCTTTATAACCGAAAATTCTAACGGAAAAAGTTTAATTTTTAACGTTATGAAAGAAGTATTTGGACAATATTACGCAAGTTTTCCCATTCAAAATCTTACAGGAAAACGTATTAATGCTGGTTCTGCTAATCCTGATATTATTGATACAAAAGGTGCTAGAATGGTAGTCGCACAAGAAACTGATGATAATGATAGATTAAGTTCTGGATTTGTTAAAGAATTAACAGGTGGCGATCCAATTAAAGCACGAGCACTTTATTCCGACCCTATTGAATTTAAACCACAATTCAAATTATTTATGAGTGTAAATCACTTACCCACCATTACAGATGATTCTGAAGGTATTTGGCGTCGTGTTAAAGTTGTTGATTTTGTATCACAATTCAAAGATTATCCAGATTTAACTGAAAAATATGAATATAAAGCTGATAGAACATTAAATAATCGTATTCATAAATGGAAAGTACATTTATTCAATATTCTTGTATATTATTACAAGAAACAAAAGAAATATGGTAAGAAAATTCCAAAAGAAGTTGAAAAAGCTAATTCTGAATATAAGAAAAATAATAATGTATTTGCTAATTACCAAGCCGATGTTATTGTTAGGACTGGTGTTAATAAAGACCATCTATACATCGAAGATTTATTCTTTGAATATAATATATGGTTTAAGAAATATAACACAGGTCATTTTGCTAAACTTCATAAACCTGATTTTATTAAAACTGTTGAGAAAATATTTGGACAAATTTCTAATAAGAATGGTATGAATGGTGGATATATTAAAGGATATAAATTTAAGAAAGATATAGAAATGCCAAAAAATATAAATGAAAATGATAATGATGATAATGATTCTTCTGATGACGATAATTATGATAACAAAAAAGAATTACTTACTGTTGAACAACCACATATATCAAAAGAATTTAAAATTGAAGAACTTGAAGATTTAGAAAGTGCTGTTAAAGATAGCGATAATGACGAAAGTGATGATGACGACAGTGATGATGACGACAGTGATGATGAATAGGTTAAAAAAAAATAAAAAATATAAAATACTAAAAAAATAAAAAAAATTTTTTTATTTTAATTTTTAATTTTTAATTTAATTATTTTTTTTAATATTTTATAATCTAATTAAAAATTACTCATCGTCAGCTTCCTCATCACTATCTGGGACAGCAGCAACTGTACCGTTCTTTGCATCAACTAGTGCCTTTGCATCGTCAAATTGCTTCTGTGCCTTTCCAAGTACCTTGGCAGCTTTTGCCTTGGCATCACCTTCTGTAGCGTCATCAAACTTCTTTTGTGCTTTCGCAAGAACCTTCTCTGCCTTTTTGAGTGTCTCTTCTGGGTCAGCTTCTGACTGATGCTCATCAACATCCTCTGTGAGTTTCACAGCATTTACTGGCATCTTCATGCTCTGACCTCCTGATTGAGTATCAGATGCTACTGAAATTGAGTTTTGTGCCTCAATTGTTTGATGTGCAATTTGTTTTGCTTTCTCAGACTTTGATATAACTGTCTTCGTTGTCTTCGGTTTCGGTTGAGCCTTGGGCTTATGAGCTTTCTTGTAAAGTCCGCCAAGGTATCCTGAACGTTCATCCATCTTAATAGACTCATCGTTCTCATCAGATTTCTCAATACCAAGGAACTTTGACATAAATTCATCGGAACGCTTAATCTTAAGGTCCTCGTGAATCTTTGAAAACTTCTCAAATGGTGCTTCAACACTATCATTATCCCATACAAGAGTCCAAAACTTATCAAAATTTTCAGCATTGAAATATTTTGCTAGTGTCTTGGGCTTAGTCTCGTATTTAGTTTGGAATAAATCAATAAGTTTTGTGTTTTTAACATCACCTGACATATCCTTGTCTGTGATTACAAATTCATTACGTTGCTTATCAGTAAATACATGATAGAGAACATACTGTGTAAAGTTAGTAGTCAGAGATGGACGAAACTTAAGAAAGAATGCGTCCTTAATCTTCTTTGACTCTTCATCACTATGAAGATCGTGTCCGCAATAAGTTGAGGGCACTTTCGCCATTAGCTTGTCATATACATCAGTAGTTGATACTTTATCAGAACCGAATGAATAAATCTTTTCTTTCATTTCTTTTGGCATAAACTCCTTAAACATATAATCAATAGTATGCACCTTTGTAGCTGCAATCTGTAGATTTAGACCTTCCATATATTGCTGAGCCATCATTGCTTGTGCGTCGGCATCCTCAATCTTACCCTTAGATAAGAGTTCCATAAAGTTATCTCTCATCTTTTGATAATGTTGGGGTGTCACCTTAGCAACAGGCATATCAGTCTTAGCAGACGGCATAGGTATGTTTATTAATAAATGTTGGTTCCAAAATGAATTGGGTGTCTAATTAAAAAATAAATTATGTCATTTTTTTTTACGCCTTATTAATCCTCAAATTAGTTTGTTAATTTTCTTAAATTTATTTCATTTTCTATTAATTTAGAAACAAATATGTGTTTGATTTCTTGTGGTTTCTTTGTAAAATCTATCAAATTATAATAAAATTCATTATATCTTTCATTAAGATGATACGACTTAGTTTTTGATATTACTCGTTTTTCCTTTTTGTAATGAAATTTACGAATATCGCTTAAATTTGTAAAAATTTTACCTTTACAACCATATTTATCACTTAATAATTCATAATTTACTTTATTATTATCTTCATCAATAATAACCTTTAATTCAATTATATCATTATTTTCATTTTGTTCCTTTAATTGACTTTTAATTACATTAGTAAATTTAAATGATTTCTTTCTTATTAGCGGCAATTGTGATAAATTTATAGAATGATATAAAGTTTCATTATTTAACTTACACATATAAATATATTCATCAATCATTTTAATATTTGTAAATGATAAATAATTGGTGAAAAATAATTTATAGAGGTATATAAATTATATACACAAATTAGCATTTTTTTATGTTTATTCATAATTATGAATAAATAATTATATCTTGTGTTATATCAGTAGGATCAATATAATTATTAGAATATATAGTAAAAGATAGAGCTGATGATAATCCTTTTAAGAATAATTCAAAAATTGTAGTAATTCCAGTAAATACGGATTGATTTAATTGATTTATAGTATCAGAATTATTATGTGATACAATTATTTGACAATCTTCATTTGCATTAGAATTATTGGGACACCATTTAAGATTTTTATTAGATAATTGTGTAAAATGTCCAGACCCTAATTTTGTATATACATTTAATTTTTCTTTATCAAAATCAGATTTAGTTGTATAATGTCTGAAGTTATTTGCATTATTGATTATTTTAGCATCTAATGATAAAGTATTATTAATATTAGTATCAATTTTATCAGATAAATTATTATGTTCTGATACAACTTTAACTATATCTTTTTCAATATCAGCATTTTGTTTTTTTAAATCTTTAAATTGTGTATAAATTATATATCCACCAATTAATGATATTAAAGTAATTAATAAAGATAATCCTATTATTTCATACATTAGTTTAATTATAAAATGTATATAAAATGTATATAAAATGTATTTTATAATTTATTTATAAATATAAAAATTTAATTAACTTATTAATATTAAAAAATATAAAATATATTATATAAATATTGTAATATAAGAAATATGCTTAATTATAATTCAATATTTAACTTATCAAATAATATTAAATATAATACACAAAATATATTATATAAAAATAATAATACAAAAAGTAATGATAGTATAGTAAGTTGTAATAATCAAGATGATAATCTAATTTCTGATAGAAATATGATATATAATAATATATATAAATCATCAAACAATACAATATTACAAGTAATAGAAAATAAAAATATTTATTTATTTAAATATTTATTAAAATACAATAATAACTTATTAGAAAATATTGATGGGGTTATCCCATTATTTACTTTAATAGAACAAAATAGTTTATATTTTTTAAATGCTATAATTAATGATATAGATTTTAATAATATAAATTATAATATAACAACTTTAGATGGTAATAATATATTTATTAAATGTGCTAAAGTTAATAATTTAATTATATTTAAAAAAATAATTAATACATTAAATGATAATAATAGTAATTCTGGTAACTCTGTTGAAACAAATGAAAATTTAAGGTTATGGTTAAATAGTACTTGTAATATAGGTAATAGTGTATTATATTATTTTATAATCAAAAATAATATACATGCTGTTAATTTTATATTAACTTTTAATAATATTAATTTACAACAATATAATCAAGATGTTCCATTAATTCATACAGCTATATTATTAGGAAATATGGAAATTATCTTAAAATTAATTGACTATGATAATAATATATTATATATGAAAAATAAAATAAATAACTTATCAACATTACAATTAATAATTCAACAAGATAATTTATTCTTATTAAGACTTTATATGAAAAAATTAAGAATACAATTAGAAGATTTATATGATATTAATAATAATAAATTATTAATATATCCTTTATCTAATAATAATACATTGATGTTTTTAGATTTAATTCAATTATATGCTATAATTAAGATACAAAGATATTATAAAAAAAAAATTGAAGAAAGTAAGTACAATTAATTCGGATACTAATTAAAATTATGTAAATATATTTATTTTTGATATGTAAAAAATATATTATATAAAATAATATATTATAAATATATAATTAATACAACTTAAATTTATATTTACAAGTTAAAATATAAAATATAATATATAATATATAATATATAATATATAATATATAAATTATGAATTTATTATATATATTTCTTATTCTAATAGGATTGGTAATTATAACATATATACTTTATACATTTTTCTTTAAAAATCTGATTTTTAACAAAAAATACACACATTACAACTTTAATATAGAAAATTTTGAAAATAATTTACCTGATGGATTTACACAAAATGTTTATTCTGTTAAAGACTTAAAAGAAATTGATTTACAAACTTTTGATAATAAATCATCAAGTATAAATTTTAATGATAAACAAATTGACAATCTATATAATTTTATTCAATTAAATCAATCTAATGCTAAATTACAAACAATTAACATATCTAAAATTAATGATGATTTAAATAAATATAAAATATTATTTAATAATACAAGTAATAAATCATTATCATTAAATCATGATAATATTGATGAAATTGTTATATATTCACAATATATGGATAATGATAGTAATTCTTGGAAAATTATAGTAAATAAATATAATAATTTCCCAAATAATAATATTATAGGACATAATATTATTATTTATTCATATTTAGATTTAAATAAATGTTTAACATTACAAGAAGATGGTACATTCAAATTAGAAACTTTCCAAAATGGTAATAATAAACAATTATTTACATATAATGGTTCATATTTAACTTGTTTAGATAATGAATCAGTTTTAGAAATTAATAATCAAAATACCACTATATCAACAAATATTAATATATTTTATAAAAACATTATTGTTAAAGATAAAATATCACAAGATTTATATAGAATATTTATTGATTCAGATAAGAAGCTTTATAAGCAAAAAATTTCAAATTATAAAGTCTTTTCTTATTCTAATTATTATAATAATAGTTATTTATTAGAAATATATCCAGATAAAATTGAAAACTTACCTGAAAAATCTGTTATATCTTTCAAACATATCATTAATAATTATTTAAACAAATATAATATATCACATAATGCTATTATAAAAAAACAAAATACATATAATTACTTCTTAATTGAAACAGAAATAATTGATAATAATAAAGAATTTAAAAAAATATGTTTCCATGATTGTACTGATATATTATCTATTAATAATAAGGATAGAGTTATTGATATATATGTAAGAAATATTAATAATAAAGATATACCAGTTTATATATTAGATGAAAATATTATTAATGCAATTGAATATTCAACACAAGAAATTATTAAATATAAAAATGTTATATCAATTGAATTAAATAAATATATGGATTTATATAATATTAATAAATTCTTATTTAATGATAATACTTTAATTATTCGTAAAAATGGAGAATTATATAAGAAATCTATTCCTAATACAGAAATATTAAATTTATTTAAATTATTATATAAGGAAAATAATGATTATATGAATTTATTATTCAACTATCCTGTAAGTGAATTAAATAATAGTATCCAAAATTATATTATTATTCGTAATCCATTAATTGTTAATAAAAATAATAAAGATGATACATCTAATGTTAAAGAACTAAATAACGCATCTAATATATCATCTATAAAAATATCAAATTTAAATCCAAATGAAGGAAGCAGTGATAATATTGTAAATAATAATAATGTAATTGATAATATTAAAATATTGGATGATATTGATGAAAAATTACCAGAAATATTAAGTGCTAAATATATATTATATGATATGAATTATTTAGGATTAAATAAAAATATTGAGTATTCATCAAATATTCCATCTTCTAAATATAATTATATCATTATCAAATCTGATAAAGGTAATATTTATTATATTGGTGCAAATTCAAGTGGAGAATATAAAAGATATAAATTTTATGATAGCCAACAAGTTCAATTAGCATTTTATTCTAAATTACTTAATAAAGCTAATATTCTTAAGAAAGATGAAGAATATTATATATTATCAGAAAATATTATTGAAACTATTTCTGAACTTGGTACTCCTGAATTTTTTTCTTATAAAAATATATTAGTTACTTTATGGGAACTTAATGATAATATTCATTTTGATAGACGTGATAAATTAATGCCAACTGATAAATATGCTGACACATATACTAAAATTATTGATATTGATAAAGCTAATAAAAATTATTTTATGAAAATATTAACATATGATATGTATCAATCATTAAAACTATCTAATAAAGATTTAGAATATCGTGATAAATTAGCAAATACTAATCTAACTAATAATGCTTTTATTCAAGAATCATCAATTGGTATTAATCGTGAATATTATAGTATTCCTGAGTTTTTATATGATGTCATGAAAGTTCAACAAAATGATATTATTACAAATAAAGAAAAAAATAAATTTTATAAAGTTACATTAATTAATGACATTAAAGTACAAGTAATTCCAGTTCAAAAACAAACAAGTTTTAAAATGGTAGCAAATGAAGGATTATTTAATATGATTAAAAATAATATTTAAATTTAATAAATAAATTTAAAAAAAATGATATATACATTATTTTTTTTATTATATAATAATTAAAAATATATAAGTTATTCTTTAAATTATTTAATCTTTTTAATATTTATATAATTATATGTTAAAAAGATTATTTTCTAATCCTCTTAAGAAAAAAAAAAATAGTATTAGTGTTACATCATCAAGTAGTGATTCAACAATTGATTTTACAACATTGCGCGTAAATTTAGATAAAATTATATATGAAATAAATACAAATAATTTTATATTATACGAAAAAATTAAAGATTTTAATAATAATTTTCCTTATAAAGTTACAGATATTGAATTTAATAAATATGAAATTACCAAATTGTAAATATATTTTTTATTTTTGTAAATATAGAAACAGTTTCTTCTTTTTCTTCTTTTTCTTCTTTTTCTTCTTTTTCTTTTATTTTATCAATTACATTATAATTTAATAATATATTTTTAACATATTCATTTTCTTTTTTTTTAATTAATATATCTTTATTTTTTTCTTTTTGTAATAATTCACATTGTAAACTTAAATGATTTATATAATTTTTTATATCACTATTTCTACGTAAATCAATATATGTCTTTGTATTATTTGATAAATTATATTGCATATTTTTTTTATTTAAAAATCTATTATTATTATATGTATTTTGATTAATATATTGATAATTTGTATAATATTTACTCATACTTTAATTTATAATTTATTTACAATAATATATTTATATATATTATATATATTTATATATATTTATATATTTATATATATTTATATATATTTATATAAATATTTACAAAAATAATTTTAATTACATTAAAATGGTGCTACTCCTTTATCAACATAATTAAGTGCTTTTTCTAATTCTAATTCTCCACCACGTGTATCTGTATGTGAATTATTCATCATTACAAATACTATTACTAACATTACAAAAGAAATTACAAAAATTTGATAATTATTTTTAACTAAATTATCATTCTCATCATCATTTTCTTTTTTATTATAAGTATATACTACATATGTAATTATACTTGATAATAATAATGCTAAAACTATAGAACCTAATATATTCATTCAAATATTGCTAAAAATTTATGTATTTATTTTTTTTATTTATTTATTTATTTTTAAATAATGTTATTTATTATTTTTTATGTACTTATTTTTTTTTTATATTTTTACGCATTAATTAGCTATATAATTTCTATAATAATAACAACTACCTAATAAACTTATATATATATTTGCTAATATAATATTTGTAGTATTTTGTAATCGTGTTGTTTCATTTAAAAAATTATCATAATAATTAAAATGTACTATAGTACAATAAGTATAAGCACATATACGAAATGGTATATGAACTACTTGAAGTAAATAATAACTATATTTATCACCGTTATAATTATTAGTATATTGTGTTAATAATTTTTGTTTAATTTTTTGTGTATTTTCATCATCATTTTCTTCTATTACTAAATATTGATAATGATTTTTTACATACATATTAAATGATGTTGAAAAATTATACAAATATAATATACTTAACATTTTAGGTGCGTCATATATAGCATTCATATGATTTTGTAATATTGATAATATAAAATAATTACTTCCTGTTATATAAGCAAAAAATATATCAAATTTCCTCCATAATGAATTAATATTATAACACATAAAACAACCAACAGAACAAATTGTTAATCCAGTAACTAATATATCACAATGTGTAAAAGTTAATTGTGTTTCAATCAAATGGAAATATAACAAAGATATAAAAGGAATTAAACTATTATAGACTAATAATGGCATTATTTTAGTTTCATTAGTTTGTTGTAATAAATGATTATTTGTATTTTCATTAATATTATTAGTATTATTATTTGTTTTTCTTTTATTACAGCAACAAAATAATGAACTAAAACAATTTGTTATCGTAGGAAACATTATACTTATATTAATAATTTTAATTGTTAAATTTAATTGATAAATTAAATACAATATATAAAAGATAGTTTATATTATTTATATTAACATATTATTATATTTTTATATATTAAATAATATTTAATAATATTTAATAATATTTAATAATATTTAATAATATTTAATAAATTATTATGAATAATCAATATAATAAAAATAATCCATATATTTTTGATTATAAAGGAAAAAATTTATTATGTATTCATAATATTGATTTTAATGAAATTACTAATTATAAAGATAAATTAATTAATACACAAATTAAAGATATTGACTTTTTTCGTAAAGATAAAGATACATTTTTAAAAGATGATGCTCCTAGACTTATTTATGAACAAGAAAATGAAAAAAATATAGATGCACAACTACATTGGGGACAAAAAAAATTAAATTTATCAGAATTTGAAGTAATGGTAGATCATTGTAAGCCAGATGAAGAATATGTAATTATATATCCTGGTTCTGCTCCAGGACAACATCTTATTAGTTTCTTAAATTATTTTCCAAATATATCTTATGATTTAACTGACCCTCGTCCATTTGACCATTCTGTAATTAAAGAATCTATGAAACCAAATAGTAGAATTCGTATTCGTGCTGATAAAAAGGGTAATCAATTAATTTTATTTACTGATGAACTTGCTGAAACAGTACGAAAAGATTACGAAAAAATTAATAAACAGAGGAAAAAAAAAGGACTTAAAGAAATTAAATTAATTTTTATATCTGATATTAGATTACCTCCACAATACAAAGAGTATTTAAAGAAATCATATCAAGATAAATTTAATTGGTCTGACCCAAATGCTAATTTTACTTTTAGCTTACTTGAAAAAGATTTTAAAACATTTATTCCAGCTGAATATGTTAATATTAAAAAAATTGATAAAGTTAATAAGGATTATATCAAAAAATTTACTAATGAAATTTATAATTATGTTAGTTTAAAAGAACATCAAAAAATAATTCAAAACAAATTATTACTGAATATTTTTGATGTTAAAGAAAAAAAAAATGGCGAAATTAATATAAAAATAGATGTTAAAAAATATAATTCATTATCAACTGAAGATAAATTAAATATATTTGATTTAATTTTATGGAATATATCTATTGATTTTGATATGAGATTACAAGAAAATTGGGTTAAAATTATTAAACCAGATTATTCACTACTTAAATTTAGATTTCCTTTTAATTTAGATATGGACTATCAATATATTAATGGTGATATTTATTTACCTATTTATGGTCCAAGACATACAACAGAAACACGTTTATTTATTGATAAAACAAAACATGATTTTTCAGATACTACATATAATTTAATTAAATATGAACAACAAATGGGTTATTTTAATTTAGTTACACGAAAACAATATTATAAACATAATTATGAAAATATATCTGGTTTAGACCATTGTTATGATTGTTATTCTGAAATTAAATTGTGGGAAAAATATATACAAAATTATGTTATAAAAAAAGAAAATAATACACTAAATAATGTAAATTATCAAAATAAAGTTAAAAATTATATTAAACAATCCACTTTTGAAATTTTATTACATCAATATCATAAAAAAGGAAAAAAATTTATTAGAGACCAATTAAATCTTTATAAATATAAAGCTACTCCTATAATTCGTAGTATGGATCTAAAAAAACAACAAGAAACACTTAAGAAATTCTTAGATAAAATTAAATAAGTGTAATAAACTTATTATCAGAAAAAAAATTTTTTTTTATTGGGTGTGTAACTGTTACTGTGCATTTGCGACATCAACACCTTAAAAATAATTGTAAATATCTAATTAAATAAATTAAATTAACGTGGAGGGCGCATTTTCCAAAATGCTACGCCATTTTTATCATCTTTCATTTGTTGTTGACGGATTTTAGCACTTAAATCACTATATTGATGTACCTTTTGATCTGGCATTCCTCTGGCATATAATATTTCTTCTTGTGTTCTTACAGGTTGTCTCCAGCCTACATGATAAAAATCTGATGACTTACGATTAATATTCCACATTGTTTCCTTATGCGGAACAGCATTTAAATGTACTTTTTTTACAATATGATTTCCATCTATAGTAAATGAAATATCAATTACTGGTTCTTCAATCGTTCCTAAAGCATCTGTATAATAACTATTTGGAATTAGAAAATTTGTATCAAATCCATTTAATGTTTCATTTAATTTAACTGTTTTAACATTTGTTTTATGTGTATAAGCAAATTCTTTATTTGGATAAGGCATTCCTGAACCATGATATGATGCCATTGAATCAATTGGATCAGCACCACTTATATAAACAACATTATTATCAGGTTGAGCTTTATCAAAATATCCTTTCATATTTATTAAATTACCACCTTTCCATGTTAAAAATATAGCTAAAATATTATTAGCATCTAAATAAGTAGCATCATTATTATTTATAGATTTACTCATAATTGATTATTATTATTTATTATTTATTATTTATTACTTATTAATAATTAATTATATAATAAATTTATTATTTTTATTTATATTAATATATTTATTTATATTTAAATAAAAATTAAGGCTAACGACTGTTAATAATAAAACTATTATTTAATATTTTTTTATTATAAATTAATTAAATTAAAAAGTTAAAATAATTTATTATTAATATTATTAATTGAAAAAATATGTATATAAAGCTAATTTATATATAGTTATATAATTATTATAATTAATGAAAACCAAGTTAATTATAATAATTATAAATAACTATATGATAACCAAATATAGTTTAATTCTTTACTTTTAAGTAAAGAAGGTTGGAGTTACACAGCCTTTAAAGTTTAAGTTGTAAAAATAAAATCTTTACAACTTGAATGGAATAATAGTAATTACTATTAAACCAGTAACGGGTAATTAAATTAAATTATGTTATTTTTAAAGATATATTAATAGAATAAGAAAAAATGCCTATTATATTTTATCTTTTAAATACCCATATTACCTTTTCTTTATGAATTTTTCTAAAATAAATGGAAAAACAAAATAATAATTATCATATACAAGATTCAAATATTGACGAATTAATTGAAAAAAATAATTTTATTACATCACAAAATCAGTATTTACAATCAATTATATATCAACTAAATCATAAAATTGGAGATTTATATAAAGAAAATACACAATTAAAAGAATCTAATCATATTTTAACAAATGATAACAACTTTTTACTAGAAAAGATTTGTATTGAAAATTTACAAGATAATACATTTAGTTGTATGACAAAACATAATCAAGAATGTGATAGTGATATTGAAAATGAAAATGATAATGATAATGATCATGATAATATAATTGAAAATAATATTATTAATATCAATTTAAAAGATAATCTTATATATCATTTAGAAAGAAAAATTAAAAAACTTGAATATAATATATTTCATCAAAAATTATTAATTGATGATTTAACAGAAAATGTTAAAGATAATTATAGAAAGAAAACATATAATGAACTAAGAAAAAAATGTAAAATAAAAAAAAAAACAACATAATATATTAGTTTTACACCTTTGTGAAATTTAAATGCCGACTTGTCAGCAAAAAAAAAATCAAAGGTTTGTCTATTACGACAAGTAAAAACAACTGATGGATTATGTTTTTCCTAAATTTTTTTCATTATTTAGGTCATAATCTATTTTTCTACAAAATTCTTTTCTTCGTTCATTATTCAATAAATAATGATGTGTTAATGTAAGCATATTTTGACACGCATTAATATCTCTATTAATGAAAGTGATATTTTTGCTTTCATAGCCATCACTTTTACATTTAGAGCATACTAATAATCTGTGTAATTTCTTATTAGTACATTTATAATTTTCTAATTCATTATAACAACAACTACATAATTTAGAAGTTTTAAATTCATCTAATATTAATGTATTAAATTTTTTTTCTATTACTTT
>Ga0181580_10001598_pt1 | contig 18161 bp, 5 predicted proteins | sample 071ome_23_FD_132413 | JGI IMG/M metagenome (GOLD analysis project Ga0181580, IMG submission 132413) | Coastal salt marsh microbial communities from the Groves Creek Marsh, Skidaway Island, Georgia - 071403BT metaG (megahit assembly) | ecosystem: Environmental > Aquatic > Marine > Intertidal zone... | reverse complement strand
TCGTCCAGTGTAATCCACCTAATGTATCTTCACGTATACGATATTCAATACGTGTTGTACCTGCAGGTGCACCAATCGTAAACCATTGTCCATCATATAACATAAGTCTACTAGTTGACGTATCGTACCAAAGTTGTCCTTCTGTTGGATTAGTTGGTGCTGTACTGTTGGCAAAATTTTCCAACAAGTGCAGTACATTTTCGTTGAGCATTTCACCAAATCTTGTGTAGTTTTTACCAATTAAGGGTAAACTAGTACTAGTATCAACTGTACCGTCATTTACTACGATTGGTGATTTTCCGCTGTCGCTATAATCTATTGTATATGGCATCTTAATTTCCTATTATAAGTCCGCAAATGAACTTCTTATCCTTAGTGTGTATACTACTTGAATTTTTCTGTTTAGACTTTTCTGAACTGGGTGAAAAATCACATGAGTCAACAAATCGTTGTTGGCTGTATAAAGAGCTAGTTCATCAAACACGTATGTATCATTCATATCAGTTCCAGTATCTTGTAAATCTTGACCTACCGGAACACCGTAGTCTAATGTACAAGTAACAACAACATCACTGTAGTTGTTTGGACTAGTATGACTTGCGATTGTTTGATTGTCTGTAGTTCCTGTTACAGTCTCGTCTACACTTTGACTGTAAGTTTCATTATACAATGCGCCGGCGCTTGTACTAGTGTTAGTAGCTTTATAAGTTACTGCACCCAACCCGTCAATACTGGTTCCGCCGTTTCCAAAACGCATAGTACTAATTTCGTATGTACTTGTAGATCCGCTACTATTAGCTAATAAATTAGCAATAGCAATACTCATATTTTCAAAATTCACAGCATTACGTCTGCGAACAAATACTTCGCCTGATTGAGGATCCCAAATCTTTATATGTCCTTCAACACCAATCAACGGTGTTTCAATTGTGTTTAAACTCATAGCTCTTTTCCATTTGTAGTATTTATATCGATCCTTGTGCTGCATTTCTAATGAAAGCATGCTCTGGTGTAATTCCTCCAGCAGGATCAGCTATGCTTATACCGCTGTCGTTGTAAGCCATTCTCAGGTTATCTCCATAATGAGAGAAGTGTGCTGCGGTTGGAATTATGCTTGTATAACTTGCATGTTGCACCACTGCGCCTGGTAAATGTTCTTGTGTACTTGTGCCTAATGTGCCTCTTGTACAGAATAATAAGTTGTCAGTATCTTTAGCACCGTACTCAATACGTTCGCTTCCAATCCAAACTACGCCATAATCGTCGAAGTTAGCTAAATTAACTGCATCAACAGCAATAGTAGTATCAGTTGCTGATATACCGTCTGTTAGTGTTGTCTTTTTAGAATCTTCAATTACAGTACTTGTATGAGTAATATTTGGCTCATACATATTAATTCTGAACGATCTTGTGTTTGGATTTTCAATATAACTAACGTTGTTTGTTTGTACCAATATGCTTATGTTTTCTGTATAATCTGTTGGATAAAGTTCTTCACACCATCCTTCTTCGTGAGGTTGGTCAAACTCATTACCATTATAAATGTATTCCAAGTTTGTGTCAAGAGTAGTAAAGGTCATACCATCTATGTTTCCTGCAGGCGTACTTGTAAAGTCGCCTCCTTGTAACAATGTGTCGCCTGCCCAATTTCTTCCACAGTGTCTGTTGTACACCATAGTAATATCCATTGTTCTGTTGAGTTCTTCAACGTCAATTTCATTTGCTTCAGCATATGTTGTACTTTCAAGACTTTTGTGTATTTTGGTATGGAACGGTTTGATATAATCAAAGAACTGTTCTAGATTTTCAATATTATAAATCTCTAAGTTTGACTTATCAAGTAACAACGGATGACTTACTTTTAAATCAACATATGTTGTCTTAAATGCAAAGTCGTCTGCTGTGTTTTGTGTTATCGCTTCATACAAACATTTAAACCAAAGTTTGTTGTATTTGATTTTATGTCTACCTATAAAGATATGTTTTCTTAGTAAGTCAAATAGTTTACTAATAACATTGCTGCTACCGCTATCCCAAGGCAGAATATCAAACGGACTTGCATCAAACCCGTGCCCAAATTTACTTTGATTCCAAATTTCTTCACTTAGTGCAATTGTTGCTTTTGATTTCCAAACAAGCACCGGACCATTAGCTGTCCAATAGTACATTTCTGGTCTGTTAATTCCGTCTGCACTTGGAACAGTTTTTACAAGTATATAAGTTCCTATAGGTCTTTCAGTAATATTTTGGAAGTCTGCAAAACGATCTACTGTTTCGTCTGCTACTGTTGATAAATCATAGCTGTATGTTATTCGATCTGCACTATCTCTTTCTACTAAACGCCAATCTACTAAGTTCCAATATGGATTAATGTCGTATGTCACATTACCATTTCTGAATGTTGTTCTAAACACTGGTTCCCAATTAGTAACTTCGCTTATAAGATTTATTTCTGATAACAACTCATTAACTGTGTATGTCCAGTTTTGTCTAGCAGAAACTAAATCTCTATACAAACTTTGTCTTGGTCTAATTAAGTGTCCATATCTGTTATATTCATGTAGATTTAAATCTGGTATCATTTGTCCACGCCACACATCAATATCATCTTGTTGTGTTTCTGGCGGCAACTCATAATCGTATATCTTAGTCCAATAACTCATTGCAGTATCTAAACTTGGTTGTTTGTTTAGATTAATTCCGTTTTGAGATGCATTAAACAAGCTAACATAGTAGTCATTACCTTCTTTAACAACTGTTTCCGGTGAGTATACAGTTGTTGCATTCCAGGTACTGTAACTAAATCTTTGTTTATAGTTGTTAAACCCTGCTAAACTATCGCGAATCTTGATATGTAAGAATTCAGGTATAATACTGTCAGGATCTCCATCAGCAATCATTGTCCATTCATTTAGCGGAGATGCATTGCTTTCATAAAGTGTGTTAACTTGAACCACGCTGTTTTTAGTAACAAACTTATCAATATTAGCAATAAACAACAAGTCACTGCCGCTTCCAGCAGCCCATGTGATATCAAATGCTTTAGGATCTTCTAAGAGTCTTCCTAATTGATATGTATTATAAACTCTGTTACCAGCATAATTAATTTTGTTCTTAACCCAGAAGTAATAATATGTTTCTGTTTTGCGGCTTCTAGGATTGTAATAGCTTTCTTCGCACCAGTTGTAGATATTTTCGCCGTCAACTGTTACATAGTACGCTTCACCACTTGCAATTTTGTTATCAATAACTATGCCTTGGTCAACTGCTATTTCCCATTGCTCAGGCAGCACTGTACTACGTGTCCATTCATACACGTCAACTGTTGCTCCATCGAACAATCTACCCCAGTTGTTTTGTTGGTAATCAACACTGCCTTGTTCGTAATCTAAATAAACCGCAGTATTAAGATCCCACCAACGTTTACCTACTTGTGCGCTGCCCCATGCTTTTTCTGTTACAATTTCACCATCAATGGTATTGTAGTTATATGTTGCAACGTCTGCTGTTAAAGTAAAATCAATTTCATTGTCTAAGAATCCAAGTATAATACCTTTTGCTGGATCCCATGTTTCAATTGTAACAATTGTACTTCTGCGTTCAGCGTCATAAATTTTTACATTTTCGATTAAATCATTACGTGCTTGTCTCACGCCGCTTCTAACTTTAATCCAATGGCCGTTTTGATTTCCAGCGACATCTGTCCAATTTCCGCTCCATTTATATACTGCTGGAACACCATTGCCGTCATTGTCAACAAATACATAAATTGGCTTTTGTTGATCGTTCTGTCTATAGTTTTGGAAATTGTATTTGAATACATTATTAATAGTGCTATTCATTTCGTTTGTTAGTGCTGAATAACTACTAAATCTTACGTTGCGCAATGGGTAAATGTTTCCAGTTCCGCCTTCTTGTTCGATGTATTCATCAATAAAAAACTTAGTAGGATCAGTTAAGCTAACATCAGTAACACGGTGTATTCCGTCAATGTTTGGAACAGTAGTACTACCTCGGATCAATACATAATCGCCAACAACTAAGTTGTGTGCTTGTGTAAGTGTACTAGGATATCTAGCAACTGTAATTTCTGCATCATCTGCTCTTGTTATACCTGCACAAGCTCTTGCACAATACATACCAAAATCCATAGTTTGATAAACTGCATATCCTTGATTAAAATTACCTTGTTCACTGTTGTCTGCAACCCATATACTAAAGATGTTTGGATCATAATCCATTTCTCTGAATACTTGATTGCCGTCACTGCCTACAATAGCATTAAACACATTACTGATAATTGTTTGTGTAGCACTGTAAGTTTGGGCTGTTAACCCTACTGTAGCGTTTGCTGTGCCAGCACCAATTGCTAGTGTACTGTTAGTACTAGTAATTTTTAATCTATTATTAGCATTACTTGCAGATACACCAGAGATGTTAGCAAGGTTAACAGAGTTAACAATATCGTTAATATCCAACGAAGTACTTACAGTTGTGGTCGTAGTTGAAGCAGGAACAATACCAGTTGTTAAACCAATAACACTATTTGCAGTACCTGCGCCAATAAACAATGTACTTAGGTTACAGTTTATTTGTAATAAACTAGGATTGTTAGCATTAGTTTGTGCAGTAATACCTGTTATACCTGCTGCGTTAATTTGATTAACAACATTTAATAACGATAAGTTAGGAGTAGTTGTTACTATGCTAGTAGTAGAATTAATAGTTTGTGTGGCTGATGCAAAGCCAACGGCAGCGTTACTACTTGCTGCGGAGATTGTTAAACTAAACGCTGCACTAGGTGTAGTTGTAGTCTTTGTAATTTTTAGTCTACTACTGTCTAAGCTAGCTGTTATGTTTGGAATTCCAGCTGCATTGATCTTATTTCTAATATCTAATGAACTATAAGTTTGGAATGTAGTACCGAATGTAGTAGTAATAAACGTACTAACACTAATGCCTGCTGTCGGATTAACCACTAAGAAGTTTTTAAGAGCAGTAATATATTGCCCTTGTGCTGTAGCAGATTGTGCGCTAGATATATCGCTAGCAGTGATTGTTGCAGCACCTGATATCACATCCAATGCAACATAAGTTCTATTTAAACTATTGTTTATAATATCTACATCATTAGTAATTAGTGTTGCTAATTCTGCTGCATAACTTACAGAGCCGCCGCCGTATTCAGTTAGCAGGAAGTTTACATTTAATCCTGCATCGCTTGAGGCAAAGTAATTAGTTAAGAATGTTGACCATCCTGCAAGAGTATTAGCATTAGTATATGCACTTCTCAATGCTTCTAGTGCAGACAATCTAGCAGTTGCAACTGAAGTTACGTTTGCTGTGCTATTGTTAATTAACCAACTTGCGTTAAATGCATTTTCAAGTGCATCTAGTGCAGTGATGTTTGTTAACGTTGGTACAGTATCGTCGAAGTTAATAGCAGTACCGTCAATAATTAATTGCGCTGTTGCACTACCTTGTATAGTTGGATTAGTTACTGTGCCAATTTTTTCAATTGAATTGAATACAGTTGTATTAACTACATTAGTAAGTGTAATAGTTTGTGCAACTCCGCTAGTTCCGCCAAGTATTAATGTTGTGTTGTGTGGAACAACATCAGTTGAAAGCAAATCATTTGACCCTGTTACATTAATAACACCTTGTGTTGTTGCTATCGCTTGCTTGTTTAATGTAACAGTATTACCATCAATTATTAATGTTTGCCCACCAGCTGGAATAACAGGCAAACTAATTGTACCTGTAATAAGGATAGGATCGTTTGGACGCTGTAGTCCGCTAGAACCGTCAGGATCTAACATTGCCCATGTACGACCTTGATACAAAACTTTATCATTAAACTTATAAGAAGTTTTGTTATCCCATTGTAAAATGTTTTGCCAATCGCCATAGAAATTATATTGACTTTTTGCTGGCACTGGGAACACTGTAAAATCTTCTCTATTAAGCACACGATAATCAGCTTCTGTTGTTAGCGGTAAGCCAGCAGTAATAAAGTCGTTTGCAAAATCTTTTTCTTCAAGTAACGTTGTTTGACTGTAAGTTTTTGGATTTCTTGTTGTGAAATTATTTCCAGGTGTACCAGTTACTAGTAAAGGACTGTTTGTATCAACATCAATTGTAATATCTGTTAGCACATCAACAATTTCTCCAACTGAGAAACGCACTGGCTGCGGACTTGTAGTTAACAAGTCTTCTGTTAATTCAAATTCAATAGTGTCTCTACTGCGCACATCACCGTAGTCTGCTGTACGTACAGCCCATTGTTCATATACATTTGCTGTAGATTCGTTACCAAACAAGTTATGATTTCTAGCAAACGCATCAATTGCTAATCTTGTACCTCTGTATTTTTTAGTACCTTGAATAAATTCAAATGCAGTGTCGTCATCTAGTTTTAAATTCTCTGCCCACTTTGGTTTATTATATCCACTATTAAATCTAGCAACATCTGCAATTTGTGAATTGCTCAGTGTATTACTTCTGCCATAATATTGATCTAGTTCTCTAGCAGTAGTGTCAAAGTTTTGTATAACATCGTTATTACTAATTAAATAACCTGGAGCAGTTAACTTACCGTTCCACTCTTTAGTTCTGCTACCTTTCCAGATTATCTTTCTGTGTAGCTGACCTAGTGCTGGATCGTAAATTGTATCATCAAACTGAGTTTTGTTATCAAATACTACTGCATGCTCGACAGCTATTTTGTACATTCTTAAACCATACAATAAACCTGTTTCGTCTTTAGCTTTAATCTCTGTTACAGTTTCTTCGTCAGTGGTGCTTAGTGTTCTGTTAACTAAAAGTTTGTTAATCAGTACTTGTTTACCTTGTTGATCAATAGCGTTATACACACCATCATAACGTTTAGTTAATGTATCGAAATATCCAACTTTGCCTTCATTAATTTGGAATATGTCATTGTTAGGAATTAAGTAAAGATCAGTTGTTACTATTTCGTTAGTTGCCCAAGTAATAAAAGATGTAGCTACACCTCTCCAGTTAGTAACCCATCCCTTAGATTTTAGATATTCACCATATCCTAATATAAACTCATATATTAGTTGCAAGTTGTTAATTTCTGTGTTGTAATTTAACGTAGATACAACATTGTCAAATCCTGTATAACGATATACGTTTGTATTATCTACTTGTACCAAGATCTTTCTGCTTCCATGATTCGACTTATAGTAGTTAAACAGTTGTTTACTATTATCAAATCCTGAAATTTTATAACCGTTATCAGTCTTAGAGAATTTAATTGCTCCAAAGAACACTTCGTCAATTGGCTTACTAGTATAGAGAATAGTGTTGTGACTTTCTTCTGGTACTACAACAGATCCTTTGTCTTGGCTACTTTCTAAGATAAATCTCTGATTTGAATTTATAAAGCCTCCAGTTTTTATCATAGGATTGAATTCTAAATTTTCAAATCTTTGTTGTAAGTTAGCTATATCAACATTGTTAAATCTAGAAAATTCTACAATTGCATTACTAACACCTGCAAAATATTTGCGGGCACCGTTTACTAATTGTGCTTCAAATTTAGCTGTGCCGTTACTTGCAGTTATTGTAGGTTTGTTATAATATTCTTTACCAGGAGCATTTACGCTTACTGCAAACACTTCACCATTTTTAATATAAGCTGTTGCAGTTGCACCACTACCAAAGTTATTATAGATAGTTAAACTCGGAGCACTAGTATACCCGCTGCCACTGTTTAAAACTTTTATAGATTCAACAATACTATCTTCGTATAAACTATAGCTTAGGTTAGTTTGTTTATTATTACCTAATAGCTTAGTATCTTTAAACATATACTGAGGATTATCTAAATCATAAATGTCAAGCAGTTGTCTTAGATTACTTTTGAAATAACTGTTTAGGAACCAAAGTGGTCTAACACGCAAAAGCCCTACAAACTGTGTAATTTTATATTCGCTTGTTTTCTTCCATTGCGCTTCTACAGGACCCCAATCTCCAAACACAAAATCTTTATTTGGATCTGCAGGAGTTGTAACTATATTTGCAGTAATAGGATCATTTAACACACCTGCTGTAGTAACTAGTACATCATTTTGCCAATCATATTGAGGATAAGCAAAGTTTCTATCATATTGTTTGTAACTGCTACTTGGATCATTTACATGTCCGTATTGTAGTGCTACTAATAACGCCGCTCTTTCAACAGGAGAAGTCCAACTATAGTTTGCATCCCACCAAGTTGGTTTTTTGTTATAACCAAACATTTCCCAAGGATGAGTATGTGGACGGTCTGTATTAAAATAATATGTATACAAACCTCTCCAGCCTCCAATGCCAGGGCCTACATCACTATAGTTGTAAGTAAATGGATCTGCAATATTAAAGTAAGTATTGCTTTTTAATTCAGTAATGTTATTACGAACTTTCCACGAATTAAACTCTTGTTCTAGCGAAACAGTTAAATCGTTCCACGTAGTAGGAGTTTTTCTGTGTGCGTTTGGCATTATAGTTTGATAAGTTGGCACTGTATCAGCACTACTTTGTAAGTTATTATAAATTCTTAATTCTAAATCCCAAATTGCAGCGTCTACAGGATCAAACCCTACTGCATTTCTATTGTACAGTTCAGTTCCAATTCTTGTATGTTCACTACCATCGTGTCCTATAATAACAGTACTGTTATATTCTGGTATAAATGGACGGACTAGTCCTAGTTTAACAGAACTATTTGGAATATAACTAATAGCATTTTGTGGATACCAACGTACATGTACTAGTGCAGTGTTAGTTGATGTATATGCTATTGGACGAGTAATCGTAAGTTGTGCAGGAGTTAATGTATATTCTTCATTTTTTATTAAAGAACGCCATATTTCGTTGCCCAACCCGTCATCTTCTTTAATCCAAACTTGGATGTGATTTTCTGCATCATCATATGTATTAACAGATTTAGGCAAGTCAATTACAGGTGTCATTGTTGTTGTTAAACTGTAATTTTCACTAACATAATCTCTATACATAGCCATGTTACTGTTAGCAAAATTTCCTTGTACATTTTTACCAACATTTAAATCTAATAGAATTTTATCTACTAGTTCATGTACCGAAGTATCCATATCTAGTACATTGTGTAGTTGTCTTGCTTTTAAAGCAAATTGACTTTTAAATCTTCTATAACTTTGCGCACTGTATTTTAGAGCATTGTATGCATCAGTGTCTGTATCTAAACTTAGTTGTGCTAATAGTTCTGTGCTAAATGGCTGTTGTCTGATAGTTCCGCCAAATTGGTGAACATGTGGAAGTTTATCATAATTATTTGAACCAAAGTAACTTCCTGTAAATCCAGGAATGCTTTCCATTTGGTGACGTATATGTTCTACCATGTCTCCAAAACTTGCATCGGTTAACACATCGTTTTGTGCATTATATATGTGTGTGTCTGCTGGCAAAAAGTTGCCTTCAGCACTTGTTAATTCGCTGTCACTGTAATAAGTGATATCATATACATCGTCAACAGCTAAGTTGCTACCTATTGTTAAAATACTATTTGAAACTGCCCAATTGTTTGTTTCTGTTCCGTTGAGGTGTACTTTAATGTTGTATGTATCTGTAGTGTTATCGAGATAAATGACTCCGTAAACAGAAGGAAGTGCTGTTAATCTATATTTGATAACATTATGAGTTGTAGCACCAATTTGCAGTTGGAATTGATCACCTGTGCCTGCTGTTCTAGTAACACCTACTAGAGCATTTCCATCAACATCTACAAATTCAATATCAGCTTGAGGAAACTCTGTAATGATATCATAGTTTGTATTTCTACTCATAAACAATGTAGGCATAATACCGTTAACATCATCAATGCGTGATGTAGTTGCTTGAGATACAGCAAGTTTGTCGTTTCTTATACTAAAGATAAACTCTCTACTTAGATTAAAGTCTGTAGTACCTAGTTCAACTGTAATAGGTTTACTAGTATCAGTAACTATTTTTTGTATGTGTCGCTTAACACTTTGACCACCGCGGACTAAACTCCATCCGTTATAGTATCTGCCTGTTACTGTGTTGTACCAATAGTAAAATCCTGGTATTTCTATAACTTTGCTGTTGTCGCTGTCAGTGTCATACAAGTTATATTCGTAACGAGTTGCACCGCTGCCAAAATCAAAACTAAGTCCAGGTGTATTGCCATAGTCTACGTATCTAGGATTAAAGCCTAGTGCATCATCAAACTTGCTTGCTGAGTTATAACCATAATTAAAAATGTAGTCTCCTGCAAATGTACTGCTAGGATATTTTTCATCGTTATCAAGTTTAGCTAGTGTAGTATCATACAATTGAACTCGCATACCCGCACTGCGATGCATTTTTTGTTGACCGTAAATCCAAGCAGTGCCATCCCAATACCATTCACTGCCACTGTAAGGTTTTGTATCTTCTCCGTCGTCCCAACGTCTAGTATTGTATCCGTGCATTACAACAATTTTATCTTCAGGCTGACGACTTGATAGTACTTCAGTAAGTGTAATACCAGTACCTGCTGTAACTCCGCCTACTTCAAAAATTTTGTCTTTGTATGCTGTATTAGATGATCTAAGGAATAATACATAATCCCCATCTTCTAAATATTCACCTGTGATCTGTCTCCAGTATCTACGATTTTCAATATAAGTTGGATTTTTAGGATTACCGTGTGCTTCAACACATTCCCAAAATGTTGTACTTGAACCCATTACAACTTTAACTAAGTCTCCGTCATCGGCACCTTTGAAAGGATCCCAAACAGTCGTAATATGCTGTGTTGCATGATTGTACTTTATTTGTCCAACAATTGTAGTTGCAGGGTCATCTGTACTTTCTATTAGATGATTAACATAAGCTATATGTTTTTTACCAAAGTCGTATTTTTCAATACCTGTTTTAAATTCAATAATAGGTCTGATGCCTCTGAATTTGTCAACTACATATTCTTTTTGATTAAGATCCAAGAAATTTACAACAGCCAGTGCTGCATCTTCGTGCATCCATAAGTTACTTCTAGCCCAGGCGCTTTGATCTTCACCAAATCTCTGTTCAACAACATAATCTCTAGTAACCATACGCCATTCTCTAACATCGTATGGTTTAAAATCAAAACTACCATTTGGATCATCAAATCCTGAAGGTTCTTGACTACTATAAACTGTATGGTTAAACCATCCTCTAGTACCATAAGATCCTTCTATTTGTCCACTAGCAAATTGTTCAGTTAGTACAATACCAGTTTCACTACCAACACCATCAACAATATAAGTGCCGCCGCAATCGTAAGCATCAGACAAACTATAACTATACCACTTGTGAATTTCAACTTCGTCATCTACACTAGGAGCAGTAACAAAAGTTACAACTGCACCACTGATTGTGTAATCAGTTGTTAGTGTCTGAAGTTGATTGTTTTTGTAAACTTTAACAGTTCCAAAGTCAGCATCAAGTACTTGACTTGCTGTAAATGTTGTGTTACCAATAACTGTTTGTATAATTCTGTCAATTTGTGCAGGCATAAAACGAATACGCATGCCGTTGTGTAATTCTAATGTTTTGTTTGTGTCTAGTGTTGGTGTAGTATAATAAATTTTACCAGGAATAGTATCAATGCTAATTTTATCATTAACTGTAGCAACAATGTCACAAGGAGGAAGAATATCTACTAGCCAAAAATACTTGTGATAGTTAATAAACATGTCGTAGTTAATAGGAAGGTCAAGAGTATAGCCTGACTCGTTTAGTAACTTGTTTAATTGGTTAACATTAACTTCATTGAATTCCATACCATTAATCATATCATCATATGATAATGCTTGTGTAATATTATTGTCATTATCTCTGTTAACAGCACCTGGAACAAACTGATAGTTGTCAGCTACTCTGCTATCATCTACATAAGTGTCAGCTGCACTTCTTTTTAAATATCTACTACCTACATAACTATTAATTGCAGCTAAACTACCTGAACTCATTAATTGTTCAAGTGTAGTTTCCAAGAATTGTTTGTTTACAGAAGTTTGAAATATATGAGGTAACAAACTTGTAATATTTCTTGTGCCTACATGTTCTCGGCTTTCCCCTGGCCTAGTGATCAATGGTGCTTCAATAGGGTTTGTAGTTCTTTCGCTCATTGAATGCTAACTCCGCTGTTTGCTGCTATAGTTGTTGGATTTAATATTAAAGTTGATGTTACTGTAATATTACTACTGTCTAATACTGGAAGAAATAGTTCATCACTATATGCGTAAATTTCAAATAACTCTGTAGTTTCTAAATCGCTTTTAACAGGTTGTATTGTTATTTGACTAATTTGTCCAATCATGTTATTATGAATGTATGCTGCCATTTCAGTAAAGTAGAACTCATCTCCAAAGTCCCAATTATCAATATTAAAATATGATGTAATCAGTGCTATGACCTGTTGCTTGATTTCAGTGTCGCTCATACTACTGTTAGCAGTTTTAACAACATTAAATCTTGCTTGTAATTCACTACTTGCTAAGTCTCCAAACAGTATTTTATATTTTACAGGTCTGTAAATTACCTGATCACTAATACTCTTTTTCGCTTCAAGTGTTTCAAACAATTCTGTTAGTTCACTTACTGTAGGAGCATTTGGTTTTGTTTGTGGTCTACCGTCATATTGTGCCCAAGTTCTGTACAAGTTATCATAACTACGTAACAATACATAAGTGTCGATAATATTAGTTGTTGCAGGATCAATTACTTGATTAATATCTGCAATTCTTTCATATTTGGATCTTAGGTTGCCTCTACCGTTAACAATGGTTAACCCGTTTGCATTATCTTGTACTTCAAACTTATATCCATATTCAGTAACAGTTCCAAGTTTAATAGTATCTTGTGAAATAACTTTTAAGAATGCTTCTGGATCGTTTGGAAATCCGTCATTGTCTGGATCTGCAAGTGTAACACGAACTTTGTGCGGATCTGTATATCCATCTGCATAAGTGAAATATCCAAATGTGTTGAACTTATAGTTTTTACCTAACGGCACTTTAGTAGTTGAATTTTGTGTGTTTATATCTAAAATTGTAATACTATCTTTGTGCGGCTTTAGTGTTTCGCTACTAAATGTTTCAGCAAAGTTTAGATTGTTAAATCTAACCGTTTTATCACTTCCAAATACATAACGTGTTTTTCTAGTTAATATTTCCCAGTTATCACTGTTGTAGTTAACTCTAATAACCCAACTTTGGTCTCGTCCTGTGCTGCTAGTATCACCTTCAAACAGTCTAGTCCACACACTAACATCGTTAGTAGTTGCTGTATTACTTGGAAGATTTGCACTTTCAATCAACATCCACTGTTGGCTTGCTGCGTTATATCTCAATCCAAAACTGTTTCTATTAAGTATCTTTGCTAATACATCAGCTTTTACAGATTCAGATAAGTCATAGTTCCAACTTGGAACAATACGTTTGATTCTAGCCCCGCTTGGTATAACACCGTTGATCACAACTGCACCTTTACCTGTTGGGTCAATGCCGTTTGGTGTGCCTGTTGCATCATCTTTTCCAAGACCATCTTTGTATAGATTTATAACTCTAACCCACTGTGTGTCTGCACTAGCAACTGTTACAGATGCAGTAGCGCCTGATCCGCCGCCACCCGTAATTGTAACACTAGTTGCATCGTTATAATTTTCGCCACTGTCAGTGATAGTAACACTAACAACAACACCTGCGTTAACGTTTGCAATTGCCGTTGCGCCAGTTCCAACTCCGCCAATGGTAACAGTAGGCGTACCAGTATAACCGCTACCACCGTCAGTAACTGCAATTGTTTTAATATATCCTAATTTGTAAGGAGCAGTTATAAATTCTACTAATCCATTTATTTCTGCTTTGTGTAAACTATTAGTTGCTGTTGTACCTAAACGTTGAACAATACTGTTGTAAGTAATGTATCCTGTGCAGCTATTTGAACTTTTATTAACTTGGTTCCAACGGAAGCAACCTGTTGCACTGCCATCTGCTGTCCAATATGTAATTGCTTGTGTAGTATCGCTATAGTGAAGTTTTCCATTCATTTTACCTGCAACATAGTTGTGTCTATTGTAATAAAAGTTTTTAACTTCTGGATTATTAAGTAACGGCTTTATATATCTTTGATATATTTGTTCACTATTTAGATTTGTTGGTAGACTTACTAAGTTACGTGTTGTTTCGTTTTGTTCGTACATATAACCGTCATCTAAGTAATTAGTAGCGTCACTATAAGTTGCAGTAGGATCGTATAAATCACGGAATCTACTATGGCCACTGTGTACACGGTTAATGCTTTTAATTTTACGAATGTTTTCACTAACTGTTAAAGGAAACAAACTGTAGTCATCTGCGGTGACCATACGATCCTGTGTAGCAAAAAAGCGTCCTGCGTTAGCTTTGATACTTTCAATACTTTCTCTTGCACTAGCATTTGTTACATTACTTCTTAACTTTAATGAAAATAATGCATTATATGTGTTTCCATCTGCGCCAGTGTATGTGAAACTATATTGTGTTCCGCTAAAGCTGTCAGGGTTTAATGTATAATTTTGATTTAAACCTGTGCGGTACCATACACGAATAATTCCACGTGGTATATTGCCAAATTGTCCATCGCTGAACACAATACTTGCTTGATCATTTTCTCTACTACTGATTGTATAAATGTCTCTGATGTTGTTTTGAGCTGAGTTAAAAATACTGTTCATTCCGAATAGTCTATCAACTCTAGTCCAAGTTTTAATAACTTGTCCTGCTTCGTCGATTGTCTGCACCCAGATGTTTCCATTGGCAATGTTATTAACATTAACATCGATTACCATGTTAGGCAATCCGTTAGTAATATTGTAATCTTTATAATCAAGTGTGCCTTGTTTAAATCCTAAAAAGAATCCTGTGTTAGGACTACTAAACCCACTGTTATCATTGCGGTAAAGCATATCAATAACGCCGTACGGGTTAGGATTTTTTTCAATTAGTGTGTTTGTAGTCGAATTGTAGGAAACACTATGCAAACTGAAACTTGCACTTCTTCCGTTTACGTTTCCTGTAAATGTTTGACTGTTAGTATTGTTTACACTACTAGTTCTGTATATTTCGTTTTGAATGCCGTTCTTAGTAAATTTAGCATAAGGAGATCCAAACCTACTACTGCTTTGAAAAATAGCATTCATAATTGTAATAAAGTTTTGATAAGTGTCAGGATCAGTGACATCTTCAAATTGCACAGTTTGGTTTGCAAGACTATTGCCATCTACATCATATACGTGCTCAGAAGTACGAACACTTTCAACTTTTAAATAGCCGCTAGCAATAATATTTCTTGTAGGCGTGTAACCTAAAAATTCAGCAATACGCAAGGCGCTTTCTCTGCGTTCTGCTGTACTTAGGTAATTTTCTCTGCTAGCTAAATCCGCTCTAAATGCTAAGTTATGACCCAAAAAGGCCATAAGTTCTACTAAACTTACAAATTCACTTGAACTAATCCAGTCATTGAAATTTTCTGGATAGTTATTGTTAATGTATTCAACCATAGTATTTCTGATAGTTTCATAGTCATATGCTTGAAAATTAGCCTCACTGAAACTTTCGTATACTACGCTAAAATCTTCCGCAGCAAACAAACTGCTTTGTCTTGCGCCTTGTGCCATTATTCTGTCTCGCCTGTAAATGTTAGATACAATTCTTCTGCTGTGCCAGTATCTTTGTATCTTAATCTAACTCTTATTGTCAATGTATGATCGTCTGGTTTTGACAAAAGTGTTTCTTCTTCAATCCATCTAGGATCACTTTTAATAATACGAGTTACATCGTCTAATGCTGCTCGCTCTGTTGTATAATCTAAAGGTTCAAAAACCAGTTCTGGTAAGATGCTACCAAACTGTGGGTTTTGTACACGTTCGCCTTTTCTGGTGTAAAAGTGATTCATAAGATCACGTTTAGCTAAATCCGCATCTGTAAGGATTTTGCTTCCTATTACACTACCAATACTACTATATCCAATATATGTTGCCATACTACTATTTATAGCGAAATTAACTACTCAGTTTATATTTTAATAGTAGTTTTGATAATGTCGTTTATGTTAATGGTTTTTGTTATTGTTAACACTTGTCCACTTAGTGTATAGTCATAATAATGCTGAATAAATTCATTATTGACATATACAGATAGTTTTTCTACAGGCATCATACTAGGTGTTTGAAATAATTCAAATGTATTATTATTGCCATCATAGGTAAATGTTTGTTGGATCAACGTTTCTTTATATTTAGAAGCAATGTCTCTTTTTATTCCTTCTGGTGTAAACGGTAAAAAGTCTAGTGTTTCTGCGTAATATGCAAATCTTGCTGCTCGTAACTGATCAGATGTTAGCTCACCCAATTCATTTTTTGTTCGCATTTCATAAATGCCGTTTGTTCTGAGCCAGCTTCTGTTTTTAGGTTTTCCATAATCTACCAAGCGTAAAATATTTGCAACTCTATTACACTTTTGTTTGTTGATAGTACTTCTGTTAATCATATTTGCAAGTGTAGTAGTATCATCGTCTAGCAGTGCAGGTTTCAAATCATATATGCCTTCACTTGCTTGTACTGTTAGAGTTTTTCCTGTTGTCCAATTTAATAAAACAAAAGCATCATATACATTCTGACTTATTTTTAAAACACCTACTGCTATTAGTGCTTTTAATACTATTCTATTTTGAACATTAAATGTTTGTATCCAGTTATCATATGCTTCTTGTTCAGTTACGCCTCTATCGAACGTACTTTCTCCATACCCCGATTTATTATAAGCATTATATCTATGAAAGTTAAGTGCTACGTCTCTAACATTGTCACTATAACTCACATCACCAATATCTATTTTAGTATCATAAATTGTTTGATCTTTGATACTAAAATCAGTCCATACAGTTTGAAAAAATCTAGGTACTTCTGTTAACATTAGAATGGTCGTCCTGTTCTTGGATTTATGTCACCTGTTGGAGTTAGTGTTTCTCTACCAACTCCTGTTTCTCTAGCTGACTGTGCAATATCTGCGCTATCTGTTTGTCGTCCGCCACCAGCAGGTCCTTGATTTGCTTGTATGTTTCCAGTATCATAATCTTTAGCATTAGGTGCAAATCTACTTGGCGCTTGTGCTGCCAATGAACTTTCAGCTTCTGCGTGACCTCCCCATGGTTCATGTTCTGGTACTCTGCCGTTGATGCTTTCTTTAACTGTTCTATTAACAGACAAATTACTAGAAGTTGGCTTAGATGCTTCAGTTGCTTCAGGACCGTTCAAGTCAATCAATTTAGCAGTTTGCCTACTATTGCCAGCTGCTTTTAAATGCATGTTTAGATCAGTTGTAAGTTTTATATCTTTGTTGCTGTGTACATTAAACTCACCTGTAGCTGTTTCCATTTTAATTCCATCGCTGCCTCTAGCTTTGATGTTTATACTGTCTGCATCTAAATTAAAATCGCCGCCACAGTATAAGTTAAAATCATTAGTTGCGTGTAAGCTAATATTGTTTTCGCTATAAATGTCAATGTTTCCATCATCGCTCATTTGTATCCAGCTAGTGCCTGATTGATTAATAATATAAACAATACCTGCACTATCATTCATTAAAATCTGAGCGCCGCTTCCTGTACGCAATCTTACTAAGTTATTTTTCCCAGCCTCTCTATTAGGATCAGGGTTTAATGCTGCCCCACTACTTACAGTTCCGTCGTCTAAAACAAAACTATGACCACCAGGACTATTAAATCCCATCATATTGCTAGGACTTTCACGGCGTGACCCGCTACTACCAATACCTCTAATAGGGTCTAATCCTAAACCTTGTTGTGCTATTCCATTAGCAAGAGGATGTCTAGTTCGCTGATTTCCTTGCTGTGACTCGAAAACAGAAGTATCTGTTGTTACGCCTAAGACAGTTCCATTTTCTCCTTGCACTTCACTAGCAGGCAATCCAGGAACAGAAGAATTTCTAGTAGCATCAGGTAAAATACCTACCATAAAACCTTCTTGCTCTCTGCCTGTAAAACCAACTAAAACTTCTGTTCCAGGTGCTGGAGGATGACTACTCATACCATATGATAAAGTATGGTCTGCTCCTTGCATGTTT
>Ga0181580_10001592_pt1 | contig 18193 bp, 9 predicted proteins | sample 071ome_23_FD_132413 | JGI IMG/M metagenome (GOLD analysis project Ga0181580, IMG submission 132413) | Coastal salt marsh microbial communities from the Groves Creek Marsh, Skidaway Island, Georgia - 071403BT metaG (megahit assembly) | ecosystem: Environmental > Aquatic > Marine > Intertidal zone... | reverse complement strand
TCAATGATCAACGAATGAATTTTTTTATAATCAATCTGTGATTTTGGTTGAAAGGCAATTTTCAGATATTGATTATCAATATCTACATAAACTCCATTAGTATATTTTTTAGAATTTATCTTATCTAGGTCTGATAGATTTTTTTCCAACCCATAAGCACAAAAAGAACAAACCATTCCAAACACTTCCACAACAGCTTCATTAGGCATGACTAATACCTCTTGATTGTTGATATCCACAGTAGATTGGGAATAAAGAAGATTAATAAAAACGATAGTAAAAAATAGCTTTTTCATATTTGTATCCTTGAAATGTTATGTAAAGAATTTAAGAATAAAAAGAAGTTATGATAAATCATACTAGTTTATACCAATAGTCACTTCAAAATAATCGGTGCTTAAGGGACAACTTTCACATTCTCGACTATAAAATTTAATCTTTTCATTACCTGTATGCCCTACAGCTGCATGATAAGTAAAGGTTTGAGTTGCTTGGTCCCATATCTCAATGTTACTGCCATAATTTGCATGTACTTCGCTTTCTAAAGTCGTTGGATATACACTATTCCAAGTTGGACTTATATATGCATGATGTTGGAATCCTGAACCACCATCGTTAATAATCATATAATAAAGAAGGTCTGATGAAGAGTTTACATCGGGGTCCGTTATATCAACCTGAAAGGAAACCGTATTAATGTTTGCAGAACCTGTGCTTCTGCTTACATTTACAGTTATTGGATCGCCAATTGTTGGTGCATCGTCAACAGCGTTAACTGTAATTGTAACAGTTGCTGTATTGCTATCATCCGTTCCATCATTCGCTTTGTAGGTAAAAGTATCAGTACCATTCCAATTAGTATTTGGTGTGTATGTCACAACATTACCGCTTAGTGATGTTGTGCCATTAGATACATCGCTATCGATAGCATAAGTAAGATTATCGTTTTCCACATCTGCTACTTGAAGCGTAATATTTACTGAGGTATCCTCATTGGTAGAGGCAGATATATTGCTTGAAACAGGTGGATCATTAACAGGATTTATTTTCAGAATGATAGTAGAGACATTACTATCCAAAGATCCATCATTAGCATAATAATCAAACATATCTATTCCATTCCAATCTGTATTGGGACTATATGAAATAACTGAACCGCTAATGCTAAATGAACCATTATTAGCTGAATCGCTTGATAAAAAGCTTAGAGCATCATTTTCAACATCAGTAGTTGAATTAGTTAAATCATAACTCCAAGATGCATCCTCATTGATAATTGCGATTTCAGGATTACCATCATTGGCTGCTGTAGATGTTGGAGAGTAACTAATATCTTTTGTAATTGGGGCATCATTCACGCTATTAACAGTTATTGTTACTATAGAAAGATTACTTTCATTCTCATTTTCGTCCAACACACCATATTGGAATGTTTCTTGCCCAAACCAGTCTTGATTAGGATTATATGTAACAGTACCTCCATCAATCGAAATACTGCCATTGGAAGTATTATCTTGAGTAATCAAATATGTTAAATCATCTCCATCAACATCTGCACCTTCTAACGGAATTTCTACTGCATTATCTTCATCAGTGCTAACATTGATATCTGAAGTTGTTGGTGCATCGTCAATAGCATTTACGGTAACTGTTACTGTTGAGGTATTACTATCACCTAATCCATCATTTGCTTTATAGGTAAAAGTATCAGTACCATTCCAATTAGCATTTGGTGTGTATGTAGCAACCGCTCCATTTAATGAAATTGTTCCATTGTTACTTGCAACAACACTGTAAGAAAGTGTATCATTATCATCATCGCTTCCACCTAAGGTAATATTAATTGAGGTGTCCTCATTGGTTGAGGCAAATACATCCGAGGTTACTGGGGCTGAATTGGTTATTTGTGCATTAACTGTATTTCCAAAAATTCCCGCATTTATTCTTCCTCCATTTGGAGCTGGCTCATTACTAAAGTCATCTTCAGGGTCTCCTGCATCGATTGCTGGAGAATGATGATTCAATCCATAATCACTGCTTTCAGATGCAGTTTGCGTAGTGGGATTATAATTTAAAAATTTAATGTCTTCCCAGTTATTAAGCACAACTGAGCCTTTTAGGTTTATTAGAGTAGGATGAACAGCAATCTCTGCACCAACCTTGACATTATAAAAATCTTTCCAATAATTGTTTTGGCCTCCATTGGTATATGAACTCAGAGATACATTTATTAATATAGAATTTTTTATTTCTCCAGGAGAGGAAACTGGCCATGAACCACCATTAACGTTCCTAAGAAAAGAATTAGTTAAATAAGCTCTTTGAAATGCTTGCAATCTACTATTATTATCAATAACTATACGACTACCAGTTATTTGATTAGCTATTGGAGCATTATCTATAAACCGACTATCTTCAACAGTAATTGACTGCCTATTAAATAATACTCCATTACTTCCTTGAGAATTATCTATAAAAATAGAGTTGAATATTTCAGTCGTTACTTCACCTTTAAAAAACGCATCATTCTCATGATGATTATTGATAAATTTCGAATCATAAATTTTTAAAGATGCACCAGAGTTTGTTACTTCAAATGAACCATGTGATGGAGCACTTGTGACCGTATTATCTTTAACAATAATATTTTTTAGGACCAATGAATCCTGACTAGCTTTGGCCATAGGATTTACACCTCCAATTATTCCAGAAAGAGTTACTGATTCTATTATTAAGCTACCAGCCACGAATGAGAATTCATTTCCTCCAGTATCATTATCTTCTGTAATAATAGTATCCTCAGGATCACCGCTCTCAGATTTTATATGAATTCCATTAGTATCATTTATTCTAACCTTATTATCTGGCGATGAAATATACGTACCTGGCTTTAATATAATTGTTCCATATCCAGTTGAAGGGTCTTGTTCGATTGCAGCAGAGGCATCAGCAAAATTATTTAAGGGATTATCAGACGATCCAGTTCCATTTGTTGTGCCAGCATGCATATAAATTACATAATCACTTACTGCGTTAACAGTGATGGAAGTGGTTGCTATATTACTGTCAACTGTGCCATCATTCGCTTTATAGGTAAAAGTATCAGTACCATTCCAATTAGCATCAGGTGTATACGTAACTACAGACCCGTTTAATTCTGTTGTACCATTGGAGACATTATCTACAATTGTAAAAGTTAAATTTTCAGTTTCTATATCCGTTCCTTCTAATTGAATTTCTATTGAATTATCCTCATCAACTGAAACAGCTATATCTTCAACAACAGGAATGTCGTTGATACTATTTACGGTTATTGTAGCTGTAGCTACGTTCATTCTTCCCTGCGTATCTTGCGCTTGGAAGGTAAAGGTATCTACACCATTAAAGTTTGCATTTGGCGTATAAGTTGCCTTAGATGAAGCAATGGTTGCTGTACCATTGGACGGCTGAGAAACAATAACAAATTCATATGTATCTCCATCATACTCAGAAGCAGTTAAAGAAATATCTACTGGGGTATCCTCACTTGTTGTAGCTGAAACATCGTTTGCATTAGGTTGATCATCAACAGCACTAACAGTTATACTTACCCTTCCAGTATTACTATAGTTTCCATCATCGTCTCTTACTTGATAAGTAAACGCATCAGATCCAGAGTAATTATAAGCTGGCATATAGGTTAGAACCCCAGCTGAACTTATGGAGGATAAGTTACCGTTTGATGGTTGTGAAAGTATTTCATAAGACACTATCGATCCTCCATCGATATCATCGTTTGCATCTAATGTAATTGCTAAAGCGGTATCTTCATTAGTAGAAACTGACATATCGTTTGCAGATGGACTTGAAGAGTCGTTAGGTCTAGTATCAATAAATATTGCGCTAGAATTTTCTTTATTAGCAAATGAATAACTTAAATAGGCACTTTCACTTGCTGTATTGGTTACAGATATATAAAAACTATTATAAGCGGTGTCCGTAAATGATGATAACGGTTCAACTGGTTTGATTCTGGTAAAAAGGGTTGTAGGATTATTATTCCAAGTATCAGATGCCTGATCATCAAATCGTAGTTTTTTCATGATATTAAATGTCTTGTCATATCCTCCAGAACTGATTTGATCTCCTTTAAACAAAACTACAGATTTTCTTGGAGGGTTAAATCCAGCATCAACTAACGAGATTGAAAGGAATCGTAAATGATCGCTTCGGTCTCCGCTAATTTGAAGTTGAACATCAAGGTCATCAATAACATTATTAGTATTTGTATTATAACTTGCATTAACTAATAATTGTCGAGTTGAATTACCAGGAATTTCTAACTGCCCACTACCTGTTGTTTCATCTGAACTATAAATCCATCCATTATCTTCTTCATAAATATATCCAGGATAGTTTTCAGTATCAATTTCAAGACTAACATATGATATATCAATACTTTCAGTTGCATTATGAACAACTAATAGCTTCCATGTACCTTGTTGATCTTCGCCAAAAAATGTACTTAAATTTTCTTCAGGTCTATGAGAAGAAATATATGGAGGAGTACCTGCATAAATGTCTTTTTCTGCGTTATCGTCAAATACAGTTGTTACAAGTGAATTTGTTGAGCTTGAGAAAGATCCCCTAATATGATTATTTGGCATTTGATCTCCACCTGCAAGAAGAACTCTAGTACCCTGTGGACTAATAAGATATAATTCAATAAATCGTAAATGATCGCTTCTATCTCCCTCAAGCGAAACTGTAACACTTAAATCTGAAATTGATCCATTTTCAGAAACTTCAATATTATGCTCTAAAAACTCACTAGTTAAAGTATAGCTAACATCACCTCCGTATGTAGTTGATGAAGAAGATTGAACGATATTAAATGAATTATCAGAAAAATCTCTAAATGAACCAAACTCAGATTCCAAAATTACCTTGTAAGGAAAGTCTGTAGCTACATTTGGAATGGTCAATGGATGATTCCCATCATTTCTAACTCTGGTAGAATACTGTATATCTCCAGGACCTATGCGCTGCAATGACAAGGTTAAAGAGTCAGCAATGTCTTCAAAATTCCATTCAATATTGTAGGTATTCCCAATAATAAGGTTTTCGCCACCATTAGGGAATTTCACCACTGGGTCATTCACCTGAGTCGCATCAATGGTAAATTTATAATCTTGTATGCGATGTTCTCTCGAACCACCATCAATATTCGAATTTTTTGTACTATTTGTTGCATAAATCCAAATTTCGTGCTCTTTACTTTCACCTAAAAATGGATTACCGCCCTCAGATATATTTTCAAGAAATAATTTTTCAAATTTGTAAACACCAGAATTTTCAAGATTTTCTCTTCTATAAACTTCACTTCCCGCTCTTTCAATTACAAAATCAATAGTTGCATCCCTCATTCCATATGTTTGATAATTTACAGTAAAATTATCTCCAATATTGACTACTGAACCTTCTTCTGGAGATAAAATATCTATATATGGCTCGAAAAGATTTATATGTAAAGTATCAGACGGATAAATTATATGCTCATCACCATAAAGCAAATAATCCTCATCCTCAGACCACTGATTACTTAAATCAACAAGTGATGGTCCTGAGCGAATGTATGATGAAGCTTGAATGAAATTTGTCATAAAGTCTTTATCCCAAACAGTAATAAATGCTTTAGAATCCTTATCTGTATCAGTAAAGCACTTTGGACTACCTTTGCACATACTCTCAGGTGGATCTAAGTTTACAGTTTTTATTGATTGTGAAGCTGAATAATAACCGCCAAGGTCATAAAAACCAGAGTTACCATTTCCATTGTTTGGGAAATTTGTTAATGGCCTTATCCTTACATTATCTATATTTTTAGTTGAGAAAGAAATAGGAATTCTGTCATAATAAGCATAGTCTCGATTTTCAGGCCTATTATGTAAAGTAATTGAATTACCCTCTTGTACAGTAAAAGTATCTTGCTCAACCAAATAAAAACTATAATCCCACCAATCAGCGAGATAAGAACTAAGTATATATGTTTGATTATTTTCAAATAATTTATCTGTTACTGGTAGTGAAAATCCGCCGTTATTTCTTTCATTGCAATCGGTATCACAAATATTCATTGTAGAATTCTGATTTGTAGCTACGCCTTCAGTGATAGCGGATGATCCTTGTATTCCGCCCCTAATGACAATATTTCCATTTAAATCCTTTATGTCATAATTATAATAAAATTTTTGTAAATCATCTCCCCAGTGAAATGTTAAATCTAACAACTTATTATTTTTTACATTATGAGATGAGTCTGATGAACCATTAATTTGAACTTCAAAACTGGGAAGAAGCTTAAATGCTTGTGATTCGAATTCATTTAAGGAGTTTTGATCAACAAATTTTAGTTTCCAGAATTTAAAACTATTTCCTCCATCTTTGACAAGATTTTGATTCCAATTTAATTCTTTATCAGAGTTGAGAGAAATATTTTCAGCTATCAAAACAGGAGAAACATCTGGATTGTCATCACCTTCCAAATCAAGCTGTTGAAGGTAAATATCGTAAGTATTAAATGGATGGATATTCCAATCAAAGGTAACCTGATCACCATACTTTATAATTTCATCCCCAGATGGAAATGAAAAAGATAATTCATCTTGTGCATTGATAGTTACAATCACTGTTGAAGTCGCACTATCCACTGTCCCATCATTTGCCTTCCAAGTAAAAGTATCTTGGCCGTTATAATCTGTATCAGGTTGATATCGAAGAATACTATTAGAAACAAATGAGGTAGTTCCATGCTGAGGTTCAGAGACAATGGAGAAAATTAAATTATCGCCATCGACATCGCTTACATAGTCCATTAAATCAATATCAGTAAATAAATCTTCATCAGTTTCAATTAGGATTTCACCCACAGAAAAAACTGCTCCAGAAATTGTACCATTTTGACTAGTATTACCAGTTTTGTCTTCGAGAATAGTACCAGACCCTTGATTAAAGTCATAAAAAAGCTCTAGATTTGCTGAAGAATTATAATTACCAGAGTTAGAGATTAAATTAGCACTTCGACCAAGTTCATAGATTTCTTGGATTTCTGCTGGAGAGAGAACATCATCCCAAATTGCAAAACCATCCATATTACCATCAAAATCTTGGTCATTGTCATTTCCTAAACCTAACTGCAATCCTTGATTCCAATTGTAACGTGTTCCCCCATCATATCTAGAGCAGTGGAATTGACCATTAATGTATAAACGAACTCCATTGCCTGCATCTTGAGTACATCCATTACCTGCTGACCCAGATGGACCTCCTTGAGTGAATCCATCATCTTCTGGATGATAATTTCGAGTAATAAGAAGATGATACCATTCATCTGCAGAAGTAAGAGGGTTGTTTGTATATAATGAACGATAACCTCCGTTGCCTTGATAATAAAATTGTAGCTCATTAGCAGTATTAATATTCAATGCGACTAAATCGTTATTACCACTTTGATTATCTAAAAAATAATAAGGGGTATTTACTTCATCTAACTTCACCCAAAGACTCAAGGTAAAATCTTCAATACCATCACCTTCGCTTTGAGTATTGGTCGTGTAACCCTCAAAAGAACTCCAATCTACATCAAATTCAACTTTATCATCCAAACCATCAAATTCTAAACTTCCTCCTGAACTAGAATCATTTGAGCCCACTACAACAGGTGGATCATTAACGGGATCAACGGTAATTGTAATAGAAGAAATATTACTATCTTCCTGCCCATCATTAGCTTTGTAAGTAAATGACTCCTCTCCATTCCAGTCTTGGTTAGGGTCATAAAATAGAACAAAGCCTTCATTTGTAGAAGCAATAGAAGCTTGCCCATTAGATGGTTCTGTCACTAATGAAACTGTTAAATTATCTTCATCAACATCAGAAATATCTAATAAAATCTCAGCAGTTCTGGAAAACCTATTTTCGTCCATTTGACCTGAGACATCTTTAGTAACTGGAGGATCATTAATTGGATTGATGATCACTGTGACAGTAGCAGTATTACTGTCTGATGTGCCATCACTGGCTTTATAGGTAAAAGTGTCTGTTCCGAAGAAATCCTGATTAGGAGCATAGGTTATCTTATCAGAGGAAATAGAACCTAAGGAACCATTAGATGGATTTGAAACAATGATATACGTTAATGAATCTCCATCGTCATCATCTCCATCCAGTTGAATTTCGACCGAATTATCTTCATCAGTAGCATCATTAACATTATTCACTACTGGTGCAGAATTATTATTCACTAAATCAAAACAGCAGACACTAGAAGAAGTCGAAGTTTGAATAGTAGAAACCACTTTAAATCCCAAATTATTAGCAGGAGAAGCACCATTGGTGTTATAGGTATAGGATAACCCCGTAAAGTTTTGATCTAAAGTGGAAATTACATTGTTTTCATTTCCTTGAATCATCTGAATTCTTACAGGTCTAGCAGCATGAGTATTAGTCCAAGTAAAGGTAATAGATTGACCAATCGTAACTTCGCTACTAAATCCACCATCCGTAATAGAAATTTCTTGATTTTCCACCGTCCAATCAGTGGATTTAAAGGTGACAGATGAACTTTGATCTTGTTGAATTTGTACAGATTTAGATGACTGGTATAAAACGGTCGATCCACTTAATAGCTCAACTTTAACTAAGGCAGTCCCAATTGGTACTGTACGATTATATGAAGTAGTTGTTCCTAGATTAATCGATACAGGTGTACCATTATTAATGGTGATTCTTGCAATGGAATAATCTTGTAATAATTCAGAAGTAATTTCTTCAATTGAAACAGGCGATTCAATAGATTTCATTGAAGGCATTTCATTGGAAAGGGATTTTCCATTTTTAAAAGGTAAATCTTCTATTCCTTCAAAGGTTCTAATAGGGCTATTATTGTTATCTTTTGATGTAGTGTCCTGATTGATTTGAGAGCTACTTTGAACTACGGTAGGAGTATACTCAAAACTTAAACTCAATGTACCAAATTCCTGGTATTTTTTATCCTCACATGAGGAAGTGAGCATAAATAAAATAAGTGCAGCCATCCATTTTCTTGAAAAGAAATTTCTCATGGCCCTTCAATCCCTATATCCACTGTTCCCGTACCAGAGCCACCACCTCCAGATCCACCTCCTGAAGATCCACCGCCCCCTCCGAGCAGAGCCAACAATAATAAAGCTCCTAAAATCAATAACATGTTCGGCCCGCCATCTTTCTTCTCTTTCTCTTGAGAAATAATTGGCTGATTAATAGTGATTTGCTCTTTGATAATGGTAATATCCACATTATAAGGTTTCGAAAAACTAATACCATCAGTGACACGATAGGTAAATCGATCTGATCCTTCAACATTAGCAATAGGTGTATAACGAAAAGCGTTCTTAGAACTTTGTCTTAATCTTCCTTTTCTAGGTTCGGAGACTAACTCAATCTCAATATTATCTTGATCAGGATCAGTGATTTCAACAAAAAAAGTCACATCTTCCCCTTGACGAACACTGATTCGTTTGCTTTGTCCTGATGGAGGTAAATTAGTAACAGTTAAATTGATAGTTCCAGGAACGGTATAGGTACCATCCGTCACACGAAATAAGATTTGATCCTCTCCTACATATTTTCGATTTGGATTATAGATGATCGTTTTACCGTTCAATCGAGCTGCCCCATGCTCTGGTTGACCTACAAGTTCGAATTGGACTGGATCACCATCTTGATCTTTAGCCGATAGATTGATGGTTACTGGTCGAGAATGCACGAGTGTAATCGATTGATTGACAGGTTCTGGTGGATATAAATTAGTTGGCTGAGTATTAATTAATTTTTGATTAGAGGGTAAGGGGGTTTGATCAATAAAAGCTCCATTGAAAAGGGTTACCATTAATCGTTCAAAAAATTGTTGTCCTTCCGAAGAAAGTAAATTGCCCTCGAATAATTCTGAGGTCGAATAAAAACTTTGTCCACTTTCAATATTAATCAGCTGAAGAGTAATTTGAGTCCTATCTCTACCTAGCTCAATTAAATCACGATAAACCATATACTTGGCATTAGCCAATTGACCCAAGGTAATAGCACAGCTAGAATCAGTACACTCACTGAGTTCTTCCTGAGACTGTTGCTCTCTTAAGATGGCTTCAAATTGACTTTGAGCCACTTCCGAAAAATCAATCGACCAATTATATGCCTTGGTAAGTCCAATTGTTTTTGAAAAAGAATCTTTAATGAAGTTTTGGATAGCATCTTTTTGATTTGCAGTAATAGAGTCCATTTTAATTTTGGATTTGTAATCTACCCCGATACGGAATAGGTTATCAGGAGTTTGAGTCCATCCCACTCCAACTAACAAACACAAAATAGTTAATGTTTTAAAAAATTGCTTCATACTGTTCTTCTAGTTTTTGAAGGTCCTCTATTGTGCATCGTCCCTTATGCTGCCAAATGATTTTACCATCAGTATCAATTAAGAAACTGACAGGAATATCGACTACCCCGTACGCATCAGTAACAATCCCATAATTATCCATTAAAATTCTGAAAGGAATTTTAAATCTTTTTAAAGCTTTTTCAACATCATTCACCGTTTCCTTTCTATCAATAAATGCATAACTAAACATCACATAATCAATCATTACCATTTCCATCTTATTTTGATGCTTATTATAAAAAGCAATTAAATCTGGAATTTCTGCAAGGCAGGGCGAACAATGCGTATTAAAAAAATTAATAAATATGGGTTTATCTAAATTCTGGGATAGAAAAAATTCTTGTTGTTTGGTATCCATTAGATAAAATCCAGGAGCCTCAGCACCCACTAAAGATTGATTAGATTGTTGACCATAAAGGGTAACTGATACTAACAAACCAAAAATTAAATTATAAAATAGCTTCAACAATTTCCTCTCCAGTTTGCTGAAAGATTATCGGCAATGTTTTTATAGCTTGTTGATAGGCATTTTCAAATGAACGATAACTTGTTGCTTTTACCGTTCCAAGGTCTTTCACCAATAAATTTGTATTGTTTGAAGTCTTCTTAAGGATAATGACGGGGTTAAACTCGACCTTATATATTTCGATAGGATTCTCTGCACTTGTAATCAAATTGGAAGAGCGGTTTAATTTTCTATATTGAATTTCAATCTCAAAAGGAGAAATGTTTTCAACTAGTTCTGCGCTCAATTTTGAAAAGATAGACTGAAACATCACATCACTTAAATCGTTGGCTCTTTCAAGTAAAAATGGATCTTCGATTTGGTAATTAATAGAAAGCTGTAAAGGAGTTTCTTCCACAGTAAGCGAACTTATTGGATTTGAAAAGATTGTTGAATCATATAGATTGTGATTGGAAACTAATTCATTGATTAAAACCTGAGCCTGCACAGTAAAGGGTAGTTTGTTTTTTAAATTATCTTTCCAAGGTATCGAAACAATTCCTTCTTGATTTGTGGTTTGTTGACCAAAATATTCACTATCAATTCTTATTCCTGCGATTGGTTGACTCGAAGATTTTTGTCGTACTATAAGAATAATATTAGGATGATTATTGATATGAGCCATTAATGGTTCTGAAAGGGTTAATTCTACTAACACATCAGACATCAATAGGTCATACTCTGTCACAATCTTACCTAAAGCCTGTGAATATTGAGTGGATAGTTTAGTATCTATCCCTTCAATCCTTCCCACATTTATAAGTTTAACATAAAATTCATTGAGCTTATCTAAACGATTTTGAAAACTATCTACGCCCTCTAGCATTTTAGCCGTTTGAATTAAAATCCCACGAACTTTTTGTTCTTGGTTTTCAAAATAGGTTTGTTTTTTTAGGGCAACGACTGTCATGAATTGATTTTTAGAGCAAGGACTTGAGTAAACAGTCGAATAATCACTGATATTTTGAGATGTAGTAGTACGTATTGTGCTAGATGCCTGTTGAATAAATTGAGCTCTTTTTACACCAATGGATTCATTCGTTGTAATCAAAGCAGTAGACTCTACAAGAGTGTTAAGTTTTGAAGAAAGGTTATCAAGCGCTTGCTTTGAAGCGCTTTCTACTGCTTGATTACTACGAAATCTTTTTATTTTTGACGTACCGATTCCATACCAATAGGTGTTTTCATCAGTATACTGATTTAGAATGTCAGAACAATCAGAACTCTGAGCAACTAATCCCGTACACAAAACCAGGATTGCAAATATGCGCATTGAATTTATTCAAATGCAGAATCTAATTGATCACTTACGCCATCAAGAAAATTATCTAAAGAACTATTGTTAGAAGCTTCTTTTTTTCTGGCAAGTTCTGCTTTCACTGCTGTAACAGCATCTTTTAAATCGACTGCAACAAGAGCAAATGATTGATAGCCTTGGACTCCGCCTACCATTTTAGGACAAAGATAATATTTATCAATGGTCATTCCTTGAATAAGTTCGCTTACTACGGTTTCAGACACTTGAGATACTTCTCTGGCAAAAGCAGTACCATTTTCTCTTTCAACGGCATTAATAACATTATTTACTTGAACATTTATTGAATTGGCTAATTTAATTCTAGCGTCTGTTTCTGCCTTGGTACGACTAAAAGCAAGATCTCTTGATTCTCCTGTACCAACTGCTTCATTATTGCCAGGATTAGAAAACCATTTAGGGGCATCAGCCAAGCAATTTTTGGCATTATCTTGTGAAGCATCTTGAACTAATTTAGTTGAAACGCCACTAGAGGAAGCTCCGCATGCCACCACAAATAATACTAAAAATAAATAACTTAATTTTTTCATTTGAATTCCTTTCTTTTACTTAACCAAAAAATATACAAAAAAAAATTAGAATTGGAGTAGCTTTAATATGTATACACTACCCTACATTAAATTCACGTTAATATAATCTTACAACTATAAACGTATATTTATACCTTGCAATCATTGTATGGCACTATAATACCATACAAGTATGGGGTTGTAATTAATTTGAAATAATAATTTCTTCTTTATCTATGACAGTATCAAATCCACCCAATTTTACAGTGTCTTGATGCTTATTGATTCCTGTATAGGTTAAACTTGCATCTTCATATCTTTTAAAATTCCATACAGCTTCATCCATTAATTGAGAATTAAAAACACCTAGACTAACCAACAAGTCAAAATCTTTTACTCTTAAACCTGTTACTTTTCGAAATAACTCGGGTTCAATTTTAGTTATAACATCTTTGAGAGTGTATTCTCTAAAATCTGTCAAATACATAAATATTGGAACACGAGTAGCAAATTTTATTAACTTTTCTTGAACCTGCTTTCTTTTGCTTTTGTACTCTTTTTCTTCTTCAGACAATTCTTTACGTTTTTTAGGCGTAATTTGATCTTCATCCAATTCTTTTTTTGCTTTTTTGACATGCTCTGACTTGTTGATAATTGTCTCAATATCTTGATTTAAATTTCTAAATCCTTCAATATTTTCTAAAGCTTTTAGAGCATCCTCATTTACAAGAATCCTTGCTAGCGTTTCATTATCAACATTTACAAGCAAAGCACTATCCCATCTGCGTGCAAGCATAGTTGCAGAGGTTCCACTTAAGGTAACATCAAGTACGCCCGCAGCATCTATTTGTTTCATGGATGTGCCATCGTAAGCTAGAATCGGTAAAAAACGAATAAATTCTCCAACAGACTGTTCTGGATTGTTATTGCTTACGTCTTCAACATTCAATTTCATAGCATAATCACCAACCAGCTTTAATGCTCTGTTAAATGCAAAATCAAAAATGTAACATTCGGGTTTAATAATATCATTTTTACTAGGGTGACTTCCATCTTGATTAGAAATTGCCCATCCTGACTGTACTCTAAATGCAGCTTGAAAATAAGTTTCTGGAGAAGAAAGATTACGAAGCATAAAAATACCAGACCATGGCTTGACTGTTACCCCTGTAGTTAATTTTCCGCATGAAAGAGTAATCGTTTTACTTTCCAGAGGTTTATCCATGGCTTGCTCTACTGGAGGTAACGCTTTTAACCCTACTCCAGCATCTGTTCCAGCCACTACCAACACTTTATAATCGTGGTAAAAAATATTATTTCTTCTAGCTAAAAGATTTCTCATAGCATAACAAGAAGCAACAGATGGCATAAACCAAAATGTGTGATTTAACACTGAAAGTAAGGTGCTATCTTGATATGGCATTGGAGGTTTTTTTGAACCTAATTTTAAGTTATCTACAGAGGTTGGTAGATGAGCTCCTCTAATTAGATCTAACCATTTTTGAACCTCATCTTCATACTTAAATTTTGCTTCATCTTTTTTACCAGAAGCGCTAAAAAAAACATTTAAATCAAACTCATTGAATTCTCCTTGCATTGCTATATTTTTTACTGAATCTGGTAATTGATATGTCATCATTACCATTTTTGGAAGAGCTTTATAAGGGTTATCTTCCCCTATCCATTGATCTTTAGCTCTTTGCTCATCTGAATATGTCCAATTAAATATTTGCTCTTCGATAAACTCTCCAGATGTCAAAGCTCTAAAAGGAGTTCCAGATAAAAATAAATAATGGTTAGTAGTAATGGGCATTAGATCAGTATCAAACTGACCAGTTTCTATATCAACAAATTGCTCAATATCGCCTTCAGCAATCTTTTTTTCTTTTTTATCATCTTCAGATTGAAATAAATCTTTTGCATTTTTTCTCCAAGCACCATAATGATATTCATCAAAAATAACAGCATCCCAATGTGTGGTATGCACCCATTCATTCTTAGATTTAATGCCTCCAATTTTATTTCTTCCAAGATAATCTTGAAAAGAACCAAAGCATACTATAGGTCTATCTTTATCGATATCCTTAACTTCTAAGGCGTTTGCTTTAGCTACAAATTGCCAGCCATCAAAATCAATATGCGTTTCTAAATCTTCTTGCCAAGCGCTTTGAACAGCTGGCTTGAATGTTAACACTAAAACCTTTTTCCATTTCATTTTTTTTGCTAATTGATACGCCGCAAAAGTCTTTCCAAAACGCATTTTTGCATTCCAAAGCATTTTTGGAACTCTTCCTTTTTCATTTTTGAATGAGTTGAAGTATAGTTCTGTTTTTTGTACCGCATCAATTTGTTCAGGACGCATTTTAAAATCCCTATTTCTTTCTCTTGAAAATGATTTTCCTGTTCTTAATTGAATAATTGCACTTTGCACATCTTCAACATCACATTTAAACCATTCTCCATCTGGATTTGGAATATCCATTTTTCTTAAAATTTTATGAACATCTTTATCAGTAAAATTAGATCCATTTGACAACATTGCTGATTCTTCCAAAACAATTTTAAATGGTTCTGGCCCTGGTCTCTTGGTTGGATATTGCTGCTTTACTCTTGAAAGCACATCAACAGAAGTATAGCCAACCTTTAAAAGACCTTTATATTGCGGATTAGTATCTTTATAAACATAGATTTTTGGATTGCCATTTGGTTTTTTTGAAAATATGTCGGATATTTTTTTCTTCATTTACATCTCGGTGATCATTTTTTCAATAATATCAATTTCATTTTTATCTAATTCAAAAAATTCATTTACAGATTTGTTATCCCATTTTTTATTAAAGTTTAAAATTGGTACAAAACTATAAACTTTAGAAGTACCATGTTGTGTAGGCTTACGTAACATTACTAAAAATCTAAATAATTTGGTTCGTATGAAACTAATTACATTTTCAGCTTCATTTTTTGATTCAAATGGTCCAATCAATAAATAGGTCTCTGTACAGCAACTTGATCTATCTCCAAGAATTGGAGTATTTAAAACTTGATAAGGAAATCCTTTTGTACCATAACCATACGCTCCAGATATAAAAACTTTATATTTATCAATTAATTCACTGTTTTGTTTTACAAGAGATCTCTTAACATAATTTATGTTTTCTCCCCTATGAATAATTTTAACTGAATCAAAATCATTCTGATTTGAAAAGTTTTTAAATGTAGTATCAAATCCAAAAGGTTTTCTTGAGCTAACAAGTTTTGAAAAAGATTTTAAGTTTTTTTTCTGAATCTTTTCTAGAATTGAAATAGCCTCATTAAATTGTATGAAAGTATCATTATTTTTATATCTTAAAAATCTTTTCGATTCAGAAATTAATTCATTGTCATTAATATTTTTTATTGAACATAGTCCATCATAGTTTGAATCACGCAAAAAATAACATACTCCTCCTTCTAATGGAATACCAGGAAAACAATCTTTTGCATTAAAATGAATTGTTAAGTTTTTCAATTTAGTGTCATTAATCATTTTTTCTCTAAAATTATCTAAACCTTTTCCTCCAGAAAACCATCTCGATGGAATAATCATAGATAAATATCTTGGATTCAATTTAATAGCATTTTCAATAAACCTATGATATAAAGGTTTTGCGCTTGCTGCTGCACCACCATCACTTATTTGATACGGTGGATTTCCAATTATTACATCAAATTTCATATTAAATAACTCCTTTAGGTTTTCCGTATGAATGAAATTGTAGGCATGCTGCTCTAAAAAATCTTTTCTATTATATAGATCTTTAGAGGCACCACAATATTCACATTTTAAATTTTTCCATTTATGATTTAATTCTTTGTATAAAATATTTCCATCATTATTACTAAAAGCGTCTGTAATAGAAAATTCTTGGTTTGCATTTTTTGAGCAGTATAAACTTCTTCTAGTTAGCAGAGCTGTTAATTCAGTAATAGCAATTCCAAACACTTGTTTTGTAAGAATATGATTGATTCTTTCTTGAAGATCAGGAATTTCATCCTCTAAACCTACTAGCAAACGCTTTGCAATTTCTCTTAAGAAAATTCCTGATTTTGTACAAGGGTCAAGAAAAGTTGTATTTTTATCGCTCCACAACTCTTCTGGAAGCTGATCCAACATCTTGTTTGCAATATCAGGCGGAGTAAAGACTTCATCATTACTAAGATTAGCAAGGCAGGTTAAAACATCTGGATTATAATTAACATTAAACATCTTGACCAATCTCCATAAATGGTACTAAGGAATACTCTTTTATTGGTGTTGGAATATATATTTCCTCTCCAGCGACTGAAAATAAATTATATTCACTATTTGCTTCATTTTTTAACAATGCTTCCAAGGTAAACTCTCTCCTTTGAAATTTATTGTTAATCAATGACCATTCAGTAAAAGTAATAGGCTTATTTGAACCATCAACTCTCATTAGAGTTAATGCATCTCCATGAATTATATTTTTTTCTAAAATAAATTTGATTGCTTTAAGAACAGCTTCATTTTCATTAAAATTCTTTTTAAAAGCTGAATAAGCTATAGAACCTAATCTCTCTCTACATTTTATGGTATTATCCTCTAAGATTTCAACTCCATACAAACTAGAAATCAAGACATATAAATTTTTAATATACTCTATTTCACTTTTTTTATATGGTTCCAATAATTTTAATTTTCTCAATAGAATAGTTTCTAAAAAATTTCCATCACCACAAGCTGGCTCTAAAAATCTAGAATCTAATCTTTCACATTCATGTTGAACCAAATCTAACATGGCATCTACTTCTCGCTGATTAGTAAATACTTCACCATGATCTGCAACTCGTTTCTTTGTTTTTACTTGTGTATCAATCATCATCTTTATACTTATTAACTCCTGCTATTTCATCAGCAACATCTCCAAAAAGAATATAGGAAATAATAAATACCAACCAAATAGCACCAATGGACAACCAAAACCCTTCTACTTGCATTAATTCAGGCCAATACAAGTATATTACTCCTAGTAATAAGAGAAATACTACATTAAAACATCCCATAGATAAACTTAAAAAAATTATTTTAGAATGTGTGTGCCTTTTATATATCAACACTACCCCACCTCTTTTTTGATTTAGGTTGAGAATTTTGATTGAAATAAATAAGAGTTGGTAGAATAGTTGGCAGTATTTTTGTCCTCTTATGTACCGATTTAGGCATATTAGATACAAGAAAGGGACATAATGATATGTCCCTTCTTATCGTCTATACTTTACGATTTCTAACGATGTGGGCGATGAGAGATTCGAACTCCCGACATCCTGCGTGTAAAGCAGGCGCTCTAACCAGCTGAGCTAATCGCCCCAAAAGTTGATTAAATTAAATTTTGATAATTGAAATTCCAACTTCT
>Ga0181580_10001578_pt1 | contig 18259 bp, 20 predicted proteins | sample 071ome_23_FD_132413 | JGI IMG/M metagenome (GOLD analysis project Ga0181580, IMG submission 132413) | Coastal salt marsh microbial communities from the Groves Creek Marsh, Skidaway Island, Georgia - 071403BT metaG (megahit assembly) | ecosystem: Environmental > Aquatic > Marine > Intertidal... | reverse complement strand
TTTGTGTTGCATTATTAACCACATAGCTTCAACATAGTCTTTTGCGTGCCCCCAGTCTCTTTTTGCATTAAGATTTCCTAATAAAAGAGTTTCTTGCAAATTATTCTTTATTCTTACCATTCCTCTTGTAATTTTTCTCGTAACAAAAGTTTCTCCTCTAAGAGGGCTTTCATGGTTAAACAAAATACCATTACATGCAAATAGTTTATAAGCCTCCCTGTAATTTACTGCCATCCAATAAGCATAAAGTTTAGCAACTGCATAAGGGCTTCTCGGATAAAAGGGAGTATTCTCAGTTTGTGGTGATTCTTTGATTAAACCATATAATTCTGATGTAGATGCTTGATAAAATTTAGTTTTATTCTCCATACCTAATGTTCGAATCGCCTCTAAAACTCTTAAAGTGCCTAGAGCATCAGAATTGGCGGTATATTCAGGTTCTTCAAAACTCACCATAACGTGTGACTGTGCCGCTAAGTTATAAATTTCATCCGGCTGAGTTTTTTGGATAATGTGAATCAGTGATGAAGAGTCTGTCATATCCCCATGGTGCAAAAAGAAATCGACACCCTGATGTTTTGGATCTTCAAACAGATGATCAATTCGGTAGGTATTAATTAACGAAGTGCGACGTTTAATGCCATGCACGATGTAATTTTTCTTGAGTAAAAATTCTGCCAAATAGGCACCATCTTGTCCGGTAATCCCAGTAATCAATGCCACTTTTTTATCTGCCATAGCTGTCCTTTAATCTTTCAATGTCATCTTCACCTACATATTCACCTGATTGTACCTCAATGATTTGTAAGACATTACTAGATTGATTTGTAAGGCGATGCACTTGATTTTGTTTGATAAATGTTGATTCATTATGATTTAATTCAAATTCTTGATTGTCTTTTTGAACCGTCGCTTTTCCTTGAATCACCACCCAGTGTTCTGAACGTTTTTGGTGGCGTTGCAAGCTGATTGATTTTCCTGGATTGATCTGAATTCGTTTAACCTTAAATGATTTTCCTTCTTCGAGTATCTCAAACCAACCCCAAGGTCGCTGAACTTTTGTATGCTCATTTAATAAAAACTGATGATTTTTTTCTAAGAGCTTGACGAGTTTTTTAATCGATTGGGCATCATTCTTATTAACAACTAGAACTGAATCCGCCGTTTCAATGACGATTAAATTATCAATGCCTAAGAGGCTCACATTTTTCTTAGAGGTGATGGCGATAGTATTTTGAGAGTTCAGGGATACCACATCACCTTTAAACATATTGCCATCCTTATCTTTCTCTGCAGTCTCATCTAAAGCATCAAAGGAACCGAGGTCAGACCAACCCGCATCCAAGACTACCAGCTTCACATCGACACCCAGCTCTTTGGTTTTTTCCATGACCGCATAATCAATAGAATCTATTGGTGATTGCTTAAATAATTTTGAATCGGGTCGCTCAAACCATTGGTCCTTTTTCTTATTTTTCCAGGCTTTATTAATTGACTTAGCTATTTCAGAATTACTTTGCGTAATTGCATCCAACCAGGTCTTAGATTGTAAAATGAACATGCCGCCATTCCAGGCGTGTTGGCCCTGCTCTATCATCTGTTTTGCAGCTTCTAATTGTGGTTTTTCTTTAAAGGTCAGGACATTCTTCACCGCAGCATCACCCTTGAAGTGGATATAGCCAAACCCTATATCAGGTCGGGTTGGATTAATGCCTAGAGTCACAAGAACCTTGTCTTGAACTGCTTTAACAGCTGCGTGCATTGCCTGGGTAAATTGATTTAGATCTTTAACATAATGGTCGGCCGGGGTTACGACTAACACAGAATTAGGATTAGTCTCTTGTGCTGCCAAAGCCGCTAGGGTTAATGCAGGTGCTGTGTTCTTGGGTTCAGGTTCTAGTAGGATTCGAGTGGGTACTTTTAACTTTAATTCATCGAGCTGTTCCAAAACTAGAAAACGATGATTTTCATTGGTGATGATGAGAATTTCCTGGATCTGGATGTCATTATTTTCTAAAGCAATCGCGCGGCTGATACTCTGCTGGAATAAAGTCATATCTCCTACCAGTTTGAGAAACTGTTTAGGAAAATATTGACGCGATAATGGCCAGAGTCGGGTGCCTGATCCACCACACAAAATCACTGGACTAATCTTCATGCCACCACAACCTTCTTGTTTAAAGTTTTGTTCACGGCGATAAAGGGATCGTTTTTCATATGATTAATATTGTAAGTCATAGGTTGTTGATTATCTGCCCAGAGCACTTTACCCCCGGCTTCTTCAATCAGACACTGCCCTGCCGCCACATCCCAGAGCATGGTCGGCCCAAAGCGGGGATACACATCCACCACCCCTTCCGCGACAAAGGCTAACTTTAAAGCCGAACCCGCCAGTAGCATCTTAGCATTATTCTCTTCAACCATCCCCAGGGTCTTTTCATCGAGGTGAGAACGACTCACTGCAAAAATAAGATGGTCAGGATCTTGAGGTTTTACTTGAATTTTTTGGAGTTCATTATCGTCTTGTTGCTTAAATGCGCCCTCACCCCTCACAGCCGCATACATCAAATTCTTTGCCGGGACGCCGATCACCCCTAAAATCAGCTGTTGGTTATGGATGAGTGCAATATTCACGGTAAATTCATCGTTCTTTTTAATGAACTCCTTGGTGCCGTCAAGGGGATCCACACACCAGAAGCAGGCGTTTACATCAGGTAGGGTAAAGGTATCAGAAGATTCCTCGGACAGGATCGGAATGTCTGGATATAATCTCCTTAACTCATCACAGATCAGTTTGTGTGAGGCCAGGTCCGCCTCGGTCAATGGGCTCTGGTCCTCTTTGTATTCGACACTAAAATCTTTTTGATAGATCTTCATGATTAACTCACCAGCATTTTTGGCGATAGTGATGACGTTATGCATGTCACTTAAGGTCGGTTTGATCATAGGATTGCCTTCAAAATAACCTCCACTCCTTGAGTTACGGTAAGGTGTTCGGTATTCAGTTCCATCTCCGGGGCTTCAGGGGCTTCATATGGGGAATCAATTCCGGTAAAGTCTTTCAGCTCCCCTGCCCGGGCTTTTTGGTAGAGACCCTTGACGTCGCGTTTCTCGCACTCTTGTATACTAGTCGAAAGATAGATCTCCTTAAATTGATTTTTAGCAAATAAACTTCTCGCGTGATCCCGCTCGGCCTTGTGTGGTGAGATGAGTCCCACAATCACAATCAATCCGGCATCGACCATGAGCCTCGCTACCTCTGCGACTCGGCGGACGTTCTCTTTCCTAGCCTCGACACTAAAACCTAAGTCTTGATTAAGCCCATGGCGCAGGTTATCACCATCTAAGATATAAGTATGCTTGCCTAAAACATTCAATTTTTCCTCGAGCGCATTGGCCAGGGTTGACTTACCGGCACCTGAGAGTCCCGTCATCCATAGGCACAACGGTTGCTGGTCTTTGATCTTGGCCCTATCGGCCTCAGTCAATCTAAAACTCTGCCACTGAATAATGGTGCTCATGAAGGATCGTACCTTCCCCTCCTAAATCTTTTAAACCTCATCGTGAAGTTCCTCAGAGAGTTGCTCGATTTCTTTTTTTAATTTTTTGTATTCCTGCTTCTTGCGCCTTAGGAAATCCACAGCGAGCTTGGATTTTTGGATAACACCCTCGGGGGTTAACAGGTACAGGTAAACTGACTTATAGGGGTTGTTCTTAAAGTTACCAACTTTGACCCAGCCTTTGCGGGCTAAGTCCTTGAGGCAGTAGTGCATCGAGCCCAGGCTAATGCCTGCCTGTTTGGCGAGCTCACGCTGACTGACATCAGGTGCTTTATGAATAAGGTCCATGACCTTAAAATGAGTGTCAGGGTGCTCAGTTATATTCTTTAAATTCATTGACTTTATGTTTGCCACATTACCCTCTTAACGAGTGTCCTTACTTATAAAAATCTCATTTTACGATTATTGTTCAATATTGAACAACCGTACTTTACCTCTCAAACATAAAATACTCAAGTAAAGCCTAATTGCAAGTGTATATGTTGATTCAATCTAAGGGCTTGTTTTTTGCTGATCCAATTAATTCATCAATAACTCAAATAGTTCCTTAGTGTTTGCCTTAGCGCACAAGTGTCTGTAAATAATTTATAATAGCCATAATTTATTATGGTTAAAGTCATGGCGAAGGTTCCACAAAAGTTTGACGATGAAATCGATCTGATTGAATTAATCCGGATCTTCTTGAACCACAAAAGTAAATACATCTTATTGGGGCTATTGGGTTTGCTGTTGGGCCTAGGACTTACTTACCATCACGAGCCACGCTATAAGACGACATTTAAGTATTACATAGGTCATCCGATATTTACTTATAATACTTTGCTCAATTCTGAAAAATTACAAGAACTTTTAAATACCAGCGCGGTAAATAACAATTATCTTCCAAACTATCATTTTAATAAGAAAAGTAAAATATTTACCGTTATAACTACAAAAGATAATATAAAAGAGGAAGTTACTGAAATTCTCAAGCAAGCCCTAGTATTTGAAATAGATCAAGTAAAACGGTTGGCGCAAAATCTTGAAAGTTTCGACAACAAGCAAGAGATTTTCAGTATAAATAATAATATAACTTGGACCAATCAGGATATTGCCAAAATCGATGCCGATGAGGTGGTCAAATCTTTAAAGTTGAGTTTTGGTAAAACTCAGGCGCTGTATCCCAAGCCCGTCAAGCATAGTGTGATAGGTATATTTATTGGCTTGCTTTTGGCTTTCGGCTGGATGTTATTTATGATCATTCGATCAAACATGCTAAAACAGTCACGCACCGAGTCTTGAACTTAAAGCATAAGCGGATAATTTCTAGCATTAAAGCTTGCTTGGTTATAAATTTTTTTTAGTTTTTTCTAAAAAAGGATCATATTCATTTTTATTTGGGATCAGTAGGTTCAAAGCCAAATAAACAAAAGACATCAGGCAAATCGAGAAAAAAATCATGATTTGCGAGTCGAGAACCCAAGGCAGTATCAGCGGTGGGGCGAGCCAGAAAATCGCCAAGAACACCGTCGTGAGGTTATTAGAGAGCCTCGGTTTTTTCAAGGTTGTGTTGAGGATATCGTAGACCTTAAGGTGCAGGTGCTCACGATCCGGATGGAACGGTGACTTTTTTTGCAAAAACTTACGGATGGTGGAGTAAGTTACCTCGGCGATCGGGTAGAAGAAAATGAGGCAGGCGTTCCAAGACGAAATTTTGTTATATGTGCCAAAGAAATTAATGACCCAAATGCCAAGTATTAGCGCCATTAGGTAGGCCCCCGAGTCTCCCATGAAGATTTTACCCCAAGGAAAGTTCACTAGCAAAAATAATATAATCATTTCAATTAAGAGAATGATTGGTATAGCCATAAAAACGTCATCTACAATATAAGTTAACTGCAAACATGACAAAAGCGCACCCAGGAGGTAAAAACCTAGCAGGCCATTCATGCCGTCAATGAAGTTACAGCCGTTCGCCACTGCCATGAGGCATAAGCTGTAAAAGACAAAGCTAAATACCGGGCTTTGAAAGAGGTCAGAGATTACAATAATGTGATTGACGTGCGGTAAACTTTGGTTGGCAAATATGATCAGGGCTGTGGCGGATAAAATTGTGCCCAAAAAACGAATCTTGTAATCAACGTCGTGAGTAAGATCTTCCTTAAGGGTCACAAGCATCATGGGAAGGAGACAGGCTAAGATCACTTGCAAGTTATCGGCAAAAATCTTCTCCCTTAGGATGAGTGAGAAGATAAATAAGTATAAGAAGCAGATAAGCCCTCCCAGCCTGGGCGTCTCGCCCTCATGGACGCGCTGCTTACCTTTATAGTGAAGCGTTTTTAGTTTCCAATTTACATTTCTAGCCCAAAATAAAACGATGAATTGATACAGAAATATAAAAAAGATTGCACCATAGATGAAGTTGGACTCATAGAATCCATTAATGATTTTGTTTAAAAACTCAAGCATGCTATTAAAGGTCATTTTTATTTAAGGTTTTAAAAGCTATATCATGATTAGAGTAGTAAATGACGATCATAACTTATTATTTTTTGATTGAAAAATTATAGGCATCTTGGCACATCATGTTCAAGTCTCTTGATGCACACCAACCTAAATGGGTCTTAATCTTTGAGACATCAGCAAAACAAGCCTCTACATCCCCCTGTCTCCTTGGATGAAATTCATAGGGGATCTGCGTACCGTTAACTTGGTTAAAGGTACTAATGATATCAAGCACCGAATAACCCTGGCCCGTGCCCACATTAAAAATTTCAACGCCAATGTTATTATCATTGAGGGCACAGACATGCGCATCAATGAGATCCATAATGTGGATATAGTCACGAATGGCTGTACCGTCAAGGGTATTATAATCATTGCCATAAACTCTTAGAACAGGGTATAGGCCTTGAACTACACCTAAAATATAAGGCATCAGGTTATTAGGCTTGCCCAGCGGTCTCTCTCCAATCAAGCCATCATCAAAGGCACCAATGGGATTAAAGTAACGAAGGATTTTTGTGCTGCAATGATTTTGAAAATAATCATCCCGAGTAAGCAGATCTTCAACGGCCACCTTTGAATCTCCATAAGGATTCGTTGGTTGAAGATGATGCTTCTCGTTAATGGGAAGATATTCAGGTTGGCCATATACACAAGCAGATGATGAAAAAATAAAATTTTTGATTTCATATTTCTTGCATAGATAAATTAAATGAGAAGACCCTGTCACATTATTAGTAAAATATAAGTCAGGGTATTGAATGGATTCATTCACTGACTTTAATGCAGCGAGATGAATGACTTTTTGAATATTATTATCTGAGAAAATTTGCTCGGTATTCTCCAAGTCCGTTAAGTCAACTTTATAAAAAGAAATTTTTTTATTAAATTTTTTTTCTAACTGTTGAATGTTGTAGTTGTCAGAGTTTGATAAATTATCAAGCACGATAAAATCACACTCATTTGACAATAAAAAAGCGACCATGTGGGAGCCAATAAAACCTGATCCACCGGTGATTAATGTAGTCATTTTTTTAAACTTTCTTTGAAGTTTTTTTTAGGTAGATTGAGAGCATGGATGCATAAAAAATCAAGTTCATCAGATTGTTTGTTAAGTGTCTCGTAGAGAAAAACAACGCAAAGACCATCGCAATTACTATTGTGAGCTCAAAGTAAAGTTTCTTTTTTATGGCCTTAAGAATAGATAAGCAAATTGTAAAATAAGAAAGGCAAGCTAATATTAGACCATTTTCTGCTGCAATACGAATAAATGCGTTATGTATTGTGACAGATGGATCATTTATACTTAAGGAATTAGAGATAAAATCTTCAGGCACTGAGTAGCCAAATGGGTTAACCCAATATCCAACACCTAGCCAAGGGTGGCTCGAGATGGATTGAAGGGCAAACATCCATACATACTCTCTTCCAGAAAAACCACTACCAAAACCTGAGGATTTACTATCTAAACGAAGTATATTACTGTAAATATATTCTTCACAAAAAAACAAAAATAAGGTGCCAACAAAAAATAAAATTATTTTTTGCTTGGTCGTATACGTTATAAAAATTGGAAGACAAAAACAAATAAAAAATATAAAAAAAGATGGAATCATGTAACCTCTGGAATTCAAAAGAAAGAGACCTAGAAATAAGGGCGCTGACAAAACCAGTTTAAAATATTGGTTTTTAAAGGTCATCAAACCTATCATCGAAACAAAAAGAATTTCAGAGGCTACAACTGGATGTATACCAAAAGGAGAGGGTCTTACTTGATCATTTAAAAACTTAAGGTAGATAGTTTTTAAAATAATTAAAAAGACAATAGGCAAAAGATAAATAAAAAGAACATTTAAAAACTTTATAAAGCTATTCTCTTTACCTTGCATTAACCAAATAGTAAAAGCAAATAGAACGCTACTTAAAAAAATGACATTAGCAAATAGCACCTCTAAAATGACTAACTCTGACTCTAGACGCCTACTAGAAAAATTTATAAGGCTTGGAATGCACCATGCTAATAAAAAAAAGATCCAAAAGAGAATAAAATTTCTTGGTAACTTAAATGACCGATAATGTATTGCCACAACACCTAATGCAATAGGATAACAAGAGAAAGCCAGGCCTTGCATTAATGGCTCCTTACCGATGAAAAATATGATGTAACAGGGAATTACAAGCAATAAAATTAATTTATGGGTTATATCTAATTTAAATTCCTGCAAAATAAGCACCTAGAAATAAAACAGAATGGCAAAGTATAAAGATACATAAAAGCTTCAAGCCATCATTAAATCTTAATATAACACTAATTTTAACATCAAGAGATGCTCTAGAAAAATGAAGGGTATAAATTAAATATAAAAAACAATTGATTAATAAAAGCCATGATACGGGTAAAAATAAATAAATGGCTTTAAATAAAAAGATAATTAAAGAGATAATAATAAAAAGAAAAACATGATGTAGGCATGAGCTAAATTTATTTTTCAATAATGCTAGATACAAGTATGAAGGTGTTAACGTTAACAATAAAATTGATAACGATAAAGGTAGTATCATGGTAATAATTTCAATTGATGTAATTTTATTAAAATAAATGCCCAGCGCAGTTAATATAAAAATCATTAAAATGATTAAAAGTTGTTGCTGATATAACTTAGTCCATCCACTCTTGAGCGAATATATATATTTATTCATATCTCCTTGGGCGCTTGTTTCTGCAAATTTTGAGACATTCATCATCGGTATTAAAAGTAAAAGTGAAATGGTAAGCCAAAAATCAATTTTTGCAGCATAGGTGCTCGTATCATAATAATAAGAAAAGTAAAACGTAGCCCGATATATAAAAACAATAACTAACGATGTTAAAAGAAATGGCAACGAAAAAGTCAGATGTTTTTTTAATTTCAAAAAATCAAAACCTATATCTTCTTTGTATTTAATAATTAAAAAAAAGAGGTAAGCAAGGGAGAGAACTATGAGTATGGTAGACCATGTAAAAATTGAGTCTGCTATAAAGGCTATAACGAGAATAAAAAAAGTTCGATTAAACCTGTCACGGACATGTAAATCAAAAAAGTATTTTTTAACGGAGTTAATATTTCGTTCGTACTCATTGAGCAATAAATTTGACGAAAAAATTGCACCTAACACTAGCCCTAAAAAAATATAACTTGTTTTAACGTCACTTATTAAAAATGATGCGAGGAAAAAAACCAGCGCCAAAAATAAATGTAACAAAACAAAATTCCAAATAAATAAAGCTGATTTTTCACTCTTAGTTATTTGGGGTGACGTAATATCAAAACCCATGCAAAGAAGAGGTGCAGATATATTCATGGTATTAATGATTGCTCGAGAATCAATATAATGATCATTAAATAAGTAAAACAAACCCAGCATTTGGAGAAGGGTCAAGCCCACACCTATTATAACCATTACCAGGGCACGGTCATGTTCATGAATATTAGAATAAATTTTTTTCAGCAAAATCATTTACTTTAAAAGGTTAGTTGTACTAATTATTTTACCCGACTTAAAAATTATCTTATTTTGAAAAAATTTTCTTAAACTTTGAGGCAAAATTGCAGCTGTATAAATAATAATAAAGCCAATAAATTGTCTTAAAAAATTTTGCTGGGTCTTAAAAATTTTCAGGAAATTATTTTTATTTTTTAAACCATTAAACAAAGCTAATTTTATTAAATATAAAAAAATATGATAATTCTTTGCTTGATTGATGGTGCTAGTATTATCATAACGTGAAAGTGTATGCATGACCCCCTCAAAATACCATTTTGCTTTACTTAAATAATTATGTTCACTTACTCGATATTTAGCCCAGTTCAAGTCGAAATTAAAAACCTTTGCGCCTTTAGAAATCATAGTTAAAATGATAGAAAAATCTTCTATTGGATTTTCCCTATCAAAATTTCCGAATTTATCAAATGCAGATGCTCTGAACATCATTGTGGGACCGTAAATAGGGTTATTAAATAGCACATCCTTAAATAATATTTGGCCTAACTTCCTTGGAGATTGATAATTAATAACATTTGAATTTTTATTTATTAAAGTCATTCCGCCACCGATAACATCATAATCAGATGAAGATAGTATATTGACCTGTTGTTGAATCTGATTTTCAACCATCAAATCATCACTATCCATAATTTTGATAAACTCTCCCCTGCTAAGGCTTACACCCCTGTTAAGGGTGGTACATACACCCTTATTTTTTTGATTAAATAAACTAAATTTGTATTTCTTACTTAATAGCTTTAATAATTTTATGCTTCCATCGTGAGACCCATCATCAATGAGGATAATCTCAATATTTTTATATGTTTGTTTTTTTATTGAGATTAATAACTGTTCGATGTAATTTTTATGTTTAAAGTAAGGGATAATGACTGATACAAGTTTTTGTTTCATCTTAATTAGTCAGCTTTAGTGATCTAATTGTTTTTTTTATCACATAATCAATTTCTTTTTGGTTCATTAATGGATCCATAGGTAGACTTAAACAGTCCTGGCTAATTTTTTCAGTGATTGGTAATTGACCTTTTTTAATATCCAAATGCCTATAGGCTTTTTGCATGTGAGGTGGAACTGGATAGTGAATTAATGTTGAAATTCCCTGCTTTTCAAGTTCTAATCTTAATTGATTTCTATATTGATGCCTGATAACAAACAAATGCCAAACAGATTCATAATCCTGATTTGTAATGGGTAAAAATTGACAATAATCTTTAAATGCGGCTATATATTGCTCAGCTATTTTTTTTCTTAAATAATTAAATTTATCTAAGTAAGCTAATTTAACCGATAATATTGCTGCTTGAATAGAGTCTAATCGGCTGTTATAACCAATTAGATTATTGATATATTTTTCCTTGCTGCCGTAATTTCTTAAAGCCTTTATTATTTCGAAAAGTTTTTTTGAATTAGTAGTGATTGCTCCCCCATCCCCTAATGCTCCAAGATTTTTACCTGGATAAAAACTCCATGCAACAATATCGCTATGAGCACCTATTTTTTTGTCTTTGTACTTTGCTCCATGAGCTTGAGCGGCGTCTTCAACAACATGTAATTTGTATTTTTTTGCAATTTTCCTTATTGAATTAATATCGGCCGGAAGACCGTATAAGTGAACAATAATAATTGCTTTAGTCTTTTTATTAATTTTTTTTTCTATGAGGCTTGGATCAATATTGTAACTTGAGGGGTCTGGCTCTATTGGAATAGGTGTTGCACCAACATGACTAACAGCCAACCATGTAGCAATAAAGGTATGAGCTGGTACAATAACCTGGTCGCCTTTGCCAACCCCCAGAGCCAAAAGTGATAACTTAAGCGCATCTAATCCATTGGCGACTCCTAAGCAAAATTTTGCATTGCAATAATTGGCATAATTCCTTTCAAATTTTTCAACTTCATTTCCAAGAATGTATTCCCCAGAATTATGAACCCTAGATAGTGCTGCACTAATTTCTTTATTAAGATAATTGTGAGATCGTTTTAAATCTAAAAAAGGAATTTTCATTTATCGAAGACTTGATCTAAATGATTTTAAAGTTCTAAAATAATCATCCTCAGAATAATACTCGGAAGCCAATACAAGACAAACAGCGCCAGATGAAAAATTTATAATTTCCCTCCACACCATTGGGACAATGATTAATCCTTGTTGAGGTGAATTTAAGTGCACTGTTTTCTTTTCTTTACCGTCATAAAGCATTACATCAAAGCTTCCAGATAACGCAATGAGAATCTGATTTAAATTCTTATGCGCATGCCCACCTCTCTTTGAACCACCTGGCACATCATAGAGGTAATAAATACGTTTGATGTTAAATGGGATATGTTTGGCACCCTCGACAAAAGTTAAATTACCTCGTCGATCATGTATTTTTGGAAATGTATATAAAATGCAATTATTAATTGTCATAAAGTCTAACTGTCTTTAGCTGATGTTAAGATGTTTATGTTGAAAACTGGCCAATTAATATTAAACTCGTTATTTTTCCAATGAATCATTTTTTCATGGGCTTGTGAATAATAATTGGTAGTTTTATATACTACCTCAGCCGTTTCTGATAAAACTAAAAATCCATGCGCAAAACCCTCGGGGATCCAAAGTTGTTTTTTATTGTGTGAAGATAATTCTTCTCCAACCCAACACCCGTATGAGGATGAGTTCGATCTAATATCGACAGCAACATCCCAGATCTCACCATCAATTACTCGAACAAGTTTACCTTGCTCCATTGGGCTCGATTGAAAGTGAAGGCCACGAATAACTCCTTTTTTAGATTTTGAATGATTATCCTGTACAAAATTTATTTCTTTACCAACGAGCTGATTAAATTCTTTTTGATTAAATGATTCGAAAAAAAAACCTCTTTCGTCATGAAAGACTTTAGGTTCGAATAATATAACTTCTGGAATTTTAGAAAAAGGTCCTATCATTTAATCTAACAACCCAATAAGATATTGTCCATAATTATTTTTTAGGAGTGGTTTGGCAAGCTTTTCTAAATCTTTCCTTGAAATCCATTTTTTTCTAAATGCTACTTCCTCTGGGCATGCAATTTTCAGACCTTGTCGACTCTCAATGGTAGATATAAACTGGCCAGCATCCAACAAGCTGTCATGAGTTCCTGTATCAAGCCATGCATAGCCCCGATCCATCATTTCAACATAAAGATTACCTTGATCTAAATATTTTTTATTAAGATCTGTTATTTCTAACTCATTCCTTTTAGAGGGTATTAATGTTTTTGCCAATTCAACAACACTATGATCATAAAAATAAAGCCCTGTGATTGCAAAATTTGATTTTGGAATATCGGGCTTCTCCTCAATAGAAATTACTTTATTTTTTTTATCAAATTCAGCTACCCCATATCGCTCAGGATCTTTCACATGATAAGCAAATATTGTTGCTCCAACATTTCTACTTCCTGCTGAATTTAAAATACACTCAATATCAGGACCGTAAAATATATTATCTCCAAGTATAAGAGTAGACATATCATCACCAATAAATTCCTCACCCAAAATAAAAGCTTGCGCTAGTCCATCAGGGCTTGGCTGAATTATGTAGTTAAGCTTAATTCCCCATTGTGAACCATCTCCTAATAATCTTTTAAAGTTATCAAGATCATTTATGGTTGTTATAATTAAAATATCCTTAATTCCAGCAATCATAAGTGTCGTCAGCGGGTAATAAATCATTGGTTTATCATAAATAGGGAGTAATTGCTTAGAAATGCAATGTGTCACAGGATAGAGTCTTGTTCCGGTACCACCTGCAAGAATAATTCCTTTTCTTTTCATTTTTTTTGTACTATTTTTTTAAAATACTCAATTGTTTTTTTTAGGCCATCTTTTAATTCTATTTTAGGTTCCCATTTTAACTCAGCTTTAGCAAGGCTAATTGATGGTTGTCTTTGTTTCGGATCATCTTCAGGTAGTTTTTGAAAAATAATATCTGATTTTGAACCAGTTAATTCAATAACCAAATTAGCAAGTTCCAACATTGAAAATTCATTTGGATTACCAAGATTAATAGGCCCTGTAACAGACTCACTTGTTGCCATTAATTTTATTATTCCCTCAATTAAATCATCAACATAGCAAAATGATCTTGTTTGATTACCATCACCATAGATCGTAATTGGCTCATCTCTTAATGCTTGAATAATAAAATTTGACACGACGCGACCATCACTTGGATGCATATTTGGGCCATATGTATTAAAAATTCGAGCTACTTTAATATTTAATTTATGTTGGCGCCTATAATCAAAAAATAATGTCTCCGCACATCGTTTACCCTCATCGTAACAAGATCTTGCGCCAATCGGATTAACGTTACCCCAATAATCTTCTTTTTGCGGATGAAGACTCGGGTCGCCATAAACCTCACTGGTAGAGGCTTGTAGGATTTTTGCTTTTAATCTTTTTGCTAAACCTAGCATATTAATGGCTCCATGTACCGATGTTTTAGTCGTTTGTACTGGATCGTATTGATAATGAATTGGTGATGCTGGGCAAGCTAAATTATAGATTTCATCAACCTCAAGATATAGAGGGAAAGTCACATCATGGCGCATTAATTCAAAACGAGGATTATTTAATAAATTAATTATATTGTCCTTGTTCCCTGTATAAAAATTATCTACAGCGATAACCTCATGTCCATCATGAATCAGTTTTTCACATAGGTGTGAACCTAGGAAACCGGCGCCACCAGTAACTAATATTTTCTTCAATTAAACATCTCCTCCAAAGCAATCTCTTGTAAAGACTTTTTCCCTAACATCTTTTAAAACATCATCCTGTCGATTGGTTAAAATAAGATCTGACTCTGTTATCAATTCTGCAATTGTTTTTACAACTTTTGAATTAAAAAATAACTCCTCTTCTATTAATGGCTCATAAATAATCACTTTGATACCTTTTGCCTTGATTCTCTTTATGACACCCTGCAAACTCGACTCACGAATATTGTCAGAACCTTGCTTCATAATTAATCTATATATACCAACACATTTTGGATTTTTCTTTATAACGAAATCTGCGATAAAATCTTTTCTGGTGGTATTCGAATTAATGATTCCCTCTATCAATGTTTGTGGAATATCTTCGTAGTTTGCCAGCAACTGTTTTGTATCCTTGGGCAAACAATACCCGCCGTAACCAAAAGACGGGTTGTTGTAACCCTTACCCACTCTTGGATCTAAACTAACACCGTCTATTATATTTTTTGTGTTCAAATTATGAGATAACGCATAGGAGTCCAGTTCATTAAAAAATGCAACCCTCATCGCAAGGAAGGTATTTGCAAAAAGTTTAATAGCCTCAGCCTCTCTGGAGGATACTTTTAAACACTCGACATCAGGTTTATGTCCACCTTCTTTAAGTAATTGCAAAAAAAGATCAGATTTTAAATGGCTGTTACTTACGATAATCCTTGAGGGATAAAGATTATCTTTTAAGGCAAACCCCTCCCTTAAAAACTCTGGTGAAAAAAGAACTCGATTGGTATTATGTGTTTGATTTATTTGTTCAGTAAATCCAACGGGGATGGTGGATTTAATAACAATGACCGAATCGGGTGACTTTGATAATGCAACATTAACCACAGACTCAACTGAGCTCGTATCAAAATAATTTTTATCTGGATCGTAATTAGTTGGTGTCGCTACGATAACAAAATCGGCATTCTCTAAATAGTGATCAAAAAATAAATCAAACTTTAAATGTAGTTGTTTATGTGTCAGATACTCCTGAATTTCAAGGTCATCTAACGGAGAAATTTTTTCATTTAATTGGTTAATTTTATGTTGATCTAAATCTAAACCAATCACATGATTTGTTTGTGCAAGCAATAAAGCATTCGCTAGCCCAACATATCCCAATCCCACGACAACTATATTTAGTTTTTTACTCATTAATATTTTTAAAAGATTCTAAAAAAACTGATTTCCAATCATCAAATTCTACCATGATGGCCTTTTGAATCTTATTATTCGAAAGACAGCTATTGCTTGGACGTTTAGCCTTGGTGGGGTATTGGTCGGATGTAACAGGAATAATTTTTTTTTCTGAATGATAATGCTTTGACGAATTTAAAATAACTCTTGCAAAATCAAACCAGGTGCATGCGCCATTCGGAACTAAATGATAAATACCTCTGTTTTCATTCAATAGTTTGGGGATCATTTTTTTAATCTGCTTAGCTATAAATAAAGATGAGGTTGGTACCCCTAATTGATCATTTACCACCTTTAATTCATTTTGCTCCTCAATTCTTCGTTGAATGTTAAGGTAAAAATTATGGCCCATACCTGAATACACCCAGCTGGTTCGAAAAATATAATACTTACCTTTAACTTCCTTAATTGCCTCCTCACCTGCTAACTTGGATTGACCATAAATACCCAGAGGGTTTGGAAAATCCTCTTCGGTATAAGGCAGCTCTTTTTGTCCGTCAAATACGTAATCAGTAGAAAAATGAATGATCGGAATATCATATTCACGTGCCTTGTTTGCCATGACGCGAGGTGCATCCCGATTAATCCTAAACGCTAATTCGGGCTCATCTTCGGCCTGGTCGACCTTGGTATAAGCTGCGGGGTTGATAATCAGTTCTGGTTGGTGATGATCGATGACCTGCCTTATTTGATCTGGATTTGTAAGTTCACACTCTTTGCGGGTTAAGCCGATTAGTTCATGGTCGGTTAGCTCATGCATCAACGCATGCCCCACCTGACCGTTGATACCAGTGATTAGGATTTTCATGAATAGTTTTTAGTTAGCCAGTTCTGGTAGTCGCCCGATTGTACATTAGCTACCCAGTCCTGGTTGTCGAGGTACCACTGCACAGTCTTGCGGATGCCCGTCTCAAATGACTCTTTGGGTTTCCAACCAAGTTCATTAGAAATTTTAGAAGCATCGATCGCATAGCGGCGATCGTGACCTGGGCGATCCTTGACGAAGGAGATTTGCTCTTTGTAGGATTTTCCATCCTCACGGGGTTTAAGTTCATCTAATAAGTCACACAAGCTGTGCACAACATCCAAGTTGGTCTTCTCGTTCCAGCCGCCAATATTATAGGTCTCACCAATAACCCCCTTCTCAAGCACAGTCGCAATGCCCTTGCAGTGATCGACCACGTAGAGCCAGTCACGAACTTGTTGTCCGTCGCCATAGATGGGTAAATTTTCACCTTGGAGTGCATTTAAAATACATAGCGGGATGAGCTTTTCTGGAAAGTGATAAGGCCCATAGTTATTCGAGCAATTGGTGGTGAGTACGGGCAAGCCATAGGTATGATACCAAGCACGAACTAAATGATCTGAGGATGCCTTTGAGGCGCTGTATGGACTATTCGGTTCATACTTATTAATCTCTTTAAAAGCAGGATCCTTGGCGCTTAGAGTGCCATAGACCTCGTCGGTTGAAACATGCAAAAAACGAAAATTTTTTTGATCTACATCACTTAAGCCATCATAAAAGAGACGAACTGCATTGAGCATGCGGTAGGTACCCATGATATTGGTCAGCATAAATTCATCAGGTCCGTGTATGGATCTGTCGACATGACTCTCTGCAGCAAAATTGATGATGGCTCTCGGTTGATGTATTTGTAATAGCTCAGAGATAAGTTTTGAGTCGCCAATATCGCCCTGAACAAACTCATAATTTTTATTTTTCTCAACGGATTTAAGGTTTTCTAGATTACCTGCGTAAGTCAATTTATCTAGCGCAATAACTTTTTCATCTTGACCATCAAACCAATTAAGGACAAAATTAGAGCCGATAAACCCTGCAGCACCAGTGACTATAATGGTCATGATTTGAGGTTTAGGCCCTCTTCAATCAAATCGCAAAGGATATGACCCACCATGATGTGCATTTCTTGCACTCGTGCGGTGGTGTTGGATGGTATGACAAATGCATGATCCACAACCTCTCGCGCTTTACCGCCCCCTTTTCCTAGAAGTCCAATGGTCGTCATTTTTTTTGACTTTGCTGCGTTCAAAGCATTGATAACATTTTGACTATTGCCCGAGGTGGTAATCCCTATCAAGACATCACCCTCTCGGCCCAATCCATCGACCTGTCTTGAAAAAATATGCTCATAGCCATAATCGTTCACAATACATGTCATCACTGCTGAGTCAGCATTAAGTGCAATGGATCTTAAGGGTTTACGGTCTCCCACAAAACGCCCTACCAACTCACCTGCAAGGTGTTGACTATCCGATGCGCTTCCACCATTACCGCACCAATAGACGGTGCCATCATTTTTTAGACAATTAATAAGAGTGCTAGCAATCTTTTCAATGATGTCATTAAAGGAATTTATAGTGTATAAAACGTCTTGGTGCTCTTTAATATGAGATTGAATAATTTGGTGCATAGCTAATTATAGAATAAAAAAAACCGGCCTTGGCCGGTTATTTTTTTTGATCATGGTCACGAGTGTTCAAACCGATCGATTAATTCTTTAATTTTAAGTTTTTCTTTCTTGTAACGCTTGATGATTTCATCAGAAACATAATTTTTATAAGCTTGATCTACAATGGATTCAAGCTCTTGATGTCGACTCTTCAGTTCTTGATAATTCATTTGTTCTCCTTGAGAAAATTCATTATTAAAACGTGTCTCGAGTTACATCTCCTTTCAATAGATTTATT
>Ga0181580_10001577_pt1 | contig 18267 bp, 21 predicted proteins | sample 071ome_23_FD_132413 | JGI IMG/M metagenome (GOLD analysis project Ga0181580, IMG submission 132413) | Coastal salt marsh microbial communities from the Groves Creek Marsh, Skidaway Island, Georgia - 071403BT metaG (megahit assembly) | ecosystem: Environmental > Aquatic > Marine > Intertidal... | reverse complement strand
TCTTGATTTGTTCCTTGATACTATTGGCTTTCTTAGTATCAACATCAATATTATTGCGGATAGTCTTCATATCCTCAATAATTGATAGCATAGAATCATCTTCCTTATTATCTTCTACCTGCTCTTTAAAGAGCGAGGCATAAGAACCAGACAAAGGAGGAGGAGATGAAACCACCGGACAAGGAGAACATATGGCAGGAACAGTAGAGGTAGAAGACATAGTAGAACTAGCCGGTGAATATGAGTTATACTTCTTCTCATAATTCGACCATGCATTTTCATCTGTAATAGTAGGATTAATGATGTTATAGATGAAAGATCTGTCTTCATAGTCAATAGGATGTTCATTTTCGCAATTCTTATTGATACAATTCATAGGCATCTTACAAGCATTATTTTCATGCATATAACCAAAATACTTTTTATCATAAATATTAACAATAATAAGCCTCTTCATATAAGAAATACCGTGTCCAAACTCACAATCCTCATAATCACATAAGAAATTATCAGGACACGTCTTGTGATACTTATACTTGCAAGTCTTGGGAGAACTGCACTTACCAACATTGAAGTAAGGACAATTAGTATTGAACTTGCAAGACATTATTGTCTTCTGAAAAACTTTTAGAAGGTTTATGAAAAACTTAAAGAGGACTTTAAAAAGAAAAGCTTAAGTTAGAAACTTTTAGCTTATTCTTCTGTAATTCAACAGATAATTAATTTTTAATATTATACTTCATTTTTATACTTAAAAAATACATTTTTTTACATTTTTATACATAAAAAAAATGAAAACATAAATATAGAAATATAAATATGAATTACGATTTAAAAGATGATATGTTAGAATGTTTTTGTGGAAATAGCAAATATAGGCATTTCTATTATCCTAAAGAAAAAAAGATAATATACTATCCTTTTGATACTACAGTAACAAATCAATTTAAAAGATGTAAGTTCTTTCATTGTAAAAGTAATCATAATAATTGCGATAAAAAACAATGTAATTTTCAACATATTAAAGAAGAAGAATTACCATTTTATTGTGCTTCTGTTGGTAAATATATATTAAATGAATATGTATATAATATTCATAAAATTGATGATAAAACATTAGGATGGTATACTCAAAGATCTTATGATGAAAGAGATGAACGAAGAATTAAAAACGAACTACCAAATTATTTAATTAGTGAATATGAAGATATACAAAACTTTAAACATATTAAATCATTACAATTAGAATGTGCTTTAGAATATAAACCATCTGCACCCGCATATTCACCTAATACACCTGAATATATTTGCGGACAAAAAAGATATTTTGATGAACAACCATATTCACCTACTGCACCAAAATATGATGATGTATATATTCCAAATAAAAAATATAAATGTAATTTACTTATTGAACAACAACCTTCTCTAAATGCTGATAGTGAATGGTTTGAAAATAGAAGTAGAAATATTAAAATTAATAATATAGGTGTTATATATTATATTAAAAAACTTACTGGAGAAAAATCTTGGATTCACCCTTATACTGGAAAAACTAATCTACCTGGTGGTCATCTTACACCTTCTGATGCAGGTTTAGTATGATTTTTAATAACTTTGTCCGCATAAAATAAACTACCACTACTAGGTTTTATATATGATCTTTTTTTATATAAAATATCGTCAGAAGATGATATTTGTCTATTATATTTTTGTTGATTTTCAATTTTTATAATTAAATTATTTTCAATTTTATAATCTAAAATATTTATTAAATATAATAATTTTTTATATAAATATAGATTTATTAATATTAATATTATATAAATATACATTTACTTCTATAAAATGAAATATTTTGCTTTCTATAATAAATAAACACAAAGATCTTAGTGAATTGTCTATTAACAGACAAAATACTAAAATTATTATGACATTCATTACAAAATAATATTTTAAAAACAAAAATTATTTTATAAAACTAATTTAAGTAGATCTAATGATAAGTTTATATCAACTAATTATGATAAAAGAAATAATAGTTTAGATATAGTAAGAAATGATGAAGATAATTATGAATATATATTACCATATCAGCGTATTATTAAATAAGATGTTTAAACTCATCTATACTTTCTAAGAAAAAACCTTGATAAGATAAAATACTTCCAGGTCTTATCATTCTTATATATGCTATTACATTTTGTGGCGTAAAATTGTATTTGATAATTAACCAAATACATATTAATACAGCTGTTCTACCTAATCCTGCTTTACAATGTATAGCAATTAATTCTGTAGTATCAGTATTATTAACAATTGTCATAAACTTTCTTATAATTTTAATAGAAGGAACTGTCATATCTTTAAAATAAAGATCGTGAATTTCAATAGGTTCTACTAAAGACTTATCATATACGTCACCATTTAATCGTATAATAGTTTTAATATTTTGCTTATGTAATTCTTTAAGATTATTTTTATTTATAGAAGGACAGGACAATGCTATAAACTTATTACCAATAATATGCATATCTCTTCCATCCTCTTCCGCTAAATATAGATAATCGGTTAAATTACACCAACCGAAAAGATAAATGGGACAAGATTATTATAAAAATATAATAAATTGTTATTTATCTCTTTTATTGATGTAAATGAGTTCCTCTAAGGAACCTAACTACAATTTGACAGTTCTGTTAAAACGGTTTGTAGTTTTTGTAAATCAACTCCTCTTTTATATTTTTCTGGTCGTTCATTATATTCTATATAATAGTTAAAGATTTTTTGAATATTTTTACAACCATTTTTATCACGATTGATACAACCATTCCGTTTATTTTCCATTTTATATGTTAGGATAGAATACATCTTTCGTTCTTTATTTTTCTTATCTGGTAGATAAAGGTTTTTACATAGTTCTTCTGTTTTCCAATTTAGACAAGAAGTTCTATATTCATCTATATCATAAACTCTAAATCGTTCTTGTAATTTTCTTTTTAATGATAAATTTGGTGTTGAAATAAAGTTTTTCATTTGCTTACCAATACTCCAATCACCAATTATAATAACACTATCTTTTGTATAGGTCTTTTCAATTTTATTAAGCATATTATCTTCTGTTCTTTTTTTGTTAATAAAAGCATACCATCTATATTGTCTAAATTTATTTTTTTGATAAAGTTTATACAGTATTTCATTAGTACTTATTTTTTTGTTAATAAAATCATTAAACTTATTTATATTGCAACTTTTACTATTGAATGATGATAATTCATTTTCTTTTGATGTAATATTTAACTCCTCTCTATACTTTTTAAGAATTTTCTGATATTTTAATCTTTTAGTTTCATTTACTCTTTGTTTATTAGTATAAGAATAAAACTTACCATCATCATTCATCATAGTAAATAAAGTTCTTTTACCAGGGTCAATAAAAATATGATTACCTTTTAGGTCTTCTTTATCTACATCATCAATATAAGGAAATTCGTAAGTTTTTTCAATTTTAGGTTTTTCTTTTTTTTTAAATTTATTTATTTCCTTCTTATCATCTTGTAATTTCTTTTTAGCAAGTTTTTTCTTTTCTTTATCTTCTTCTGTCATTTCTCTTGCTTCTTTTCGTCCTTTTTTCATCTTTTCTTTCTTAAGTTTTTCTCCTTCAATATAATCTTTATGAATAAATCTTAAAGATGTTGCATAACCATCTGTAATAATTGTATTATCAAACTTATAATCTTTTATTTTTTGTGTTATATTAAAGAATTTATCCCATAAGAACTCTTTATTTAATTCTATATTATCTAAATATTGCTTTTTTTCTTTATCTACTAAAAGTTCAATTATAGATTTAGTATCAATTTGTATATGATTAGGAATAATTGATGATTGAATAGGAAAAAATTGATACATTTTACCATCTATTTTTTCTAATTCAATATTCATAAATATCATATATTTAAGATACTTTTGTGGTGTAGATTTAACATCATAATAATAATTTACTTCATATTCTTCAGGAACAATTCTATAACGATATTCTTTAATCCAATTATGGAATTTATCACTCGCATTTAATGTACCATTTATAATATCATTTTTAACAACATATAAATCTTTAAATAGTTGTTTTTTAAATTCTTTATTTGTAATTTCATTTTTATAAAAAACCTTAAAATAAGAATTTATAAAACGATTTACATAATCAAAAAAATGCATTTTAATATTATTTTCAATAGAAGTAAGAATAGTAATTGCATAATAATCTAAAATAGAAGATAAATTATTACCATCTTCTAATGTAAAATTGTGTAATTTTTTAAATTCATTTAAAAGTATAAGATTATTGTTTTTAGGTTTAGGTCCTCGTGATGGTAATAAAAGTGATTTCATACACATTTTAATAGTATTTTTATCAATTAAAGGAATATCAATAGCATTATGATATTTATCTAAACACCATTTTCTCAATAACAAACTTGTTTTTGTAGTAATATAATTAGTTCTATAAACTGCATCTTGAACGGTATTAAAAATATTGGAACTTTCTTCATTTTTATTTAGAATAGAAGTAATAGGCAATTTGATACATTTATACTTATCAGGTGGTTTTTTCATAATGTATAATTCTATATAGTATATATGTACTTATATTTATATAGTTTTTGATTATGTAACTTTAAATAATCTTTTTTTATCATTACAAAGAAAACAACATTCCATACAACTATCGTAAATATCATCGCTCCAATATGATATTCCACTACCATTACAAACATCACAATCTTTTAATGGTTTAATAAGATTTCCATCGTGATTATCAACATATCCCTTTCTCATATCTTTTTCAATATCTAATATTTTATCTTTGATTTGTTTTCTCGTATTTTTTTCAACATCTAATATTTTATCTTTTATTTGTTTTGTATTTTGTATTCCTTTCCATTGGACTTTATTTTTTGCTTCTACCCATATTTTTTGAAAATATTCCCTAATATCATTAAATGTATCTTTTCTTTCATATAAAGAACATTCTAATATTTCTTTCCATTTAAGACCATCAATATAGTATTTATTTACTGTATTGCTGAAAACTATAATTAAATCATCAAATTTTATGTCATTATTTTCTAATATATGATTATTTTCACCATATAGTTTCCATTTATTTTGATATAATTTACCGATATTTATTCTTTCAATAGAGTGAAAGTCATTTGTTATTTTATATACACTTCCTAAAATTCCAAATTGTCCTTTCCATCCAGATTGTAAAATTTTATCTATATGGGGTTTATATACTTCTTCTTTCCAAATATTAGTATCTCCTTTAATTTCTATTAGTATTTCTTCATCATCAAATTTAATAATAAAGTCTGGAATATATCCATTTAAATCTAATGGTTCATATTCCCAATTCCATTCTAACTTTTCAAAGATATATGCCCATTGTGCTTCAATTCTACTTCTGAATTGAATACCTCTTACACCAACAGTTGGAATACCTTTGTTATTTGACATTTTATAAGATAAATAAATACATATATCTTATAATCATTTTTTTATTTTTTCTCTTGTAGTTTATTTTTTTTATTTAAATATGCAGTTCTTCTATACTCTTTTAATTTCTCTGGGTTCTCTTCTTTTAATTTTTTTAAATAATTTGCACCACATTCTTTTACTTTTTCTTTATTTTTTTCATAATATCTTTTATGAGTATTACCATAAGTATATTTTTTAATTGTTCCTTTAATTCTGAAATTTCTTTTTTTAGTTTTTCATTTTCTTCTACCAGATTAGTAATATCCATAATGTTATATATTATTATGTGATTTATTTTTAAGTACATTTATATAGTAAGAGAATGGTAGAACAACATAGTAAAGATTATAAATTAACTGCTGTTAAATATTATTTATCACATAATAAAACGATGAGAAATGTATGTAATAAAATATTTAATTGTAAAATACAATCTCTATCAAGATGGAAAATACAATATAATAAAGATGGTAATATAAAAAGAAAGAATAGAGAAAACAAAAATACCAAAATTACACCAGAAATTATTTCATTTGTTAAAGATTATGTAAAATTATATCCTACGACAACTTTATGGGAATTTTCTAAAATTATAAATAATAAATATAGAGTTAAATTATCAGATCATTCTATATATAATATATTACATTCTAGCAAAATTACACGAAAGAAGTTAAGAAGTAAATATTATCCAGAGAAGAAAGAAGGACAAGAAAAAGAAGATTTAGAAATATTTTACAAAAAATTAAAGAGGTTTAATTATGATAAAACAATATGTTTAGATGAAACATCTATTTACTTAAATATGAAACCTTCTTATGGTAGAAGTAAAAGTGGTACAAGAGTGATAGATAAAACATATAAATATCCTTATAAAAGATATAACTTATTATTTGCAATTAGTGCTAATAAAATAATAGGATATGTATTATATAAAGACTTAAAAGGTGGATTAAAAACGCAAAATATATTAGACTTTTATAATGACTATATTAAGGATAAATATAAAAACTACCTAATAATAATGGATAATGCAGTTATACATCGTTCTAAACAAATAAGAGAAGTAATAGAAAGTACTAATAATAATTTATTATATAGTGTTCCATATCATCCAGAAACAAATGCAATAGAAGAGTTTTTTAGTCAATTAAAACATTACATTAAGAAAGAAAGTCCAAATACATATGAAGATATTGATAAAGTAATAAAAGATATAATAACAACAAAAATAATGAAAGAACATTTAACAAATTACCTAAAACATAGTTTTAAGATATACAAAAATAAATAAATCTTGTCCCATTTATCTTTTCGGTTGGTGTAATAAGATTTAGATTTATAGAAAAATACAAAGATCTATAGCAATCTATAATAGATGTTTTATATCCTCCGTGTTTAGTAATACAATCAATATAATAATTTAAATGTGATTCCATTAAATGTGATAATATAAATATTACTTTATTTGGATTATATTTTAATTTTATTATCATATAACAACCTATAAGTAATACAGTATTAGTTAATTCTTCATTATCATTATAAATATAATATACTAGATCTCTATTTTTTAATTTTGGATTTTCAAACTTTTCATTTAAGAGATCTGCAAATTTATAAATATTATAAATATTTATAGGTCCATATTCATAATATATTTTACAATTATATTCGTGATAATCTGTTGAAAATATATAGTCTTTACTAGTTTTTATAAAATATTCAGTTTCTTTAATATCTTTATGTATCGATATAAATAAATTATTAAATACAAATATTTTATTCATTCACTTGGATTTAATGTATTTTCTTTTTTATAAGAAAATTATATAGAACTAGTAAATGATTTTTTTTTGTAAAACTAGCATTATTAAGTTTAATTAAATAATTTTTTACTTTTATTACATTTTAATTCATATATATAAATTAAAATGACTACTCGTGAAATAAGAAAAGACAAAAATAACAAATTATCTAAAAAACAATGTATAATGTTTTTAACAGAATATGAAAAATTATTAAAAAATGAAATTGAAGGTGTTATTAACCCTATTACAAATAATTTACCAATTAAAGATGAAAAACGTTTAAATTATATAGTTAATTATTGCCATAGAAACTTTGTATATGATGATAATGAAAAAAAAATAATTGAAGGACATATTAACACTTGGGATAATTTTACTGTTAATATTGATTCTTATGAACAAATAATGACTTTATTATTAATACCATTTAAAGTTGGATATCGAATAGAATTTATTCAACAATTGTTTTTACAACAAGATAATTTAGATGAAAAAACTGCTCTATATTTATTAGAAAAATATATTAATGAAAACAAAAAAAATAAATATATAAAATGTTATTTGGAAGTTGTTAAAGAAATTAAAAAAACAATTAAAGATTTTCACTTTTCTATGAAAAATGAAGAACTATATAATATAGTTTATAATACTGATATTTTAGATATTGAACTAATTACTAAAAAATTACCACAACAATATTATTTTGAATTATTAGTATTAAGTAAAAATATTGAAGAACTTCGTAAAAATCTTTGTGATAATTTACCAAAATATATTGTTCTTAGATATTTTAATTTGTTATTAAGACAAATATTATATAAATATAATGAAACTGATCGTAATATAGCATTAGTTAATTATTTATATATAATATCAATCTACTGTTTAGAAACTGGTAATATAGGTTTTAAAGTTAATTATGATTCTTTATCATTATCCTTTAGTTCTACTGAATCTACACATTCTAGTAGTAATAAAAAAGAAAAACAATTGTATTTAGATAATATATTAAGTTATGAAGGTATAAATGAAATTGATCCATTTTCACAAAAAGAATGGGATAAAATGAATTTAAGAACACTTAAAACAGTCATAATTATTGAATACCAAGAAAATGGTAAAACATTTAGAAATGCTTTTAATGCTAAAGATCTTTATAAACAATGGAAAATAGCAATCAAAAATAATAAACCTTTTGTTAATCCTTATACACGAAAACCTTTTACTATTGAAGACACACAAATGATTGTTGATAAATTAAAAACTGTTTATCCTAGAATAGTTGAACCGGTTATTAGAACATTAAGAAGACGTGATATTGAATTATCACGATATAATTTAAATGAAAATACGGTTGTTTATACTTTGTATTTTAGAATAGAAGATTATGATCAATACAACTTTGAACCTTTTAGTAAAACTATTGAATTACTAACTATTGTTCTACCAATATATACAGATACAGAAGATTATGAATATCATATTGGAATTATAAATGATAAAATTATTAATTTATTTAATACCAATAAGATAACTGGTAAAACTCTACCTTTTAAAGTTCATCCTGCATTTTTAAAATATAATAAAAAAGATAAACTTACTATAAATCAATACAAAAACTTTTGTAATATGCTTTAGGTAAAATCATCAATATTTATTTTGTTTGTACATATTGGACATATTCCTTCTACATCTTTATGACAAGATTTACATACTATTGTGCAACAACTACAACAAGTAAATCTATAATTATCTATTTCAAAACATATTGAACATTCTATATCATTATCTATTAATTTATTAAGATCTATTTTTCTTGTATTATATGTAATGTCAAATGGGTATGCGATCCTTTCATTATATTGGATATATGCAAAGTTAGAATGTGTAGAATTATGAAAGTTATTTTGAAAGTTTTCAAGTAATTTTAACAATTCTTTATTTTCATTTCTAACATAAGCATTTTGTTCTTTTAATTTTTGTTTTATTTTGGTTTCATCAATGTCATTTAATAATTTCCAAAATACTATTTTATTTGCGTAATCTTTATCAATTTTTAGTAGTTTATCTACTTTTTCAATTGTGTTTTCATTATAACATATACCATATATTGGTGATAGATCTTCAATTGGTATCAATCCTCGTTCTTTTATTATATTTTCAAATTCAATTTTATGTAAAGTTTTGTTATAGTATTGTAGATCAAACATTGATAATTAATAAATTATGTTTTCATTTTTGTATTATGATATATTCATAATTTTTTATATTTAATTGCACTATGATTTGCTTTTACATATTTAATAATATTCATTGTGTTTTAAAAAAAATAAATTGGTTTAGTTCAATACAATAAATAAATTAAAAGATCATTAAACTAACAAGTTATAAAACGTTGTTTTATTACAAAAATAGTAGTAGAACTAACTTTTGTCTTTTAGCAGACTTTTTGTTAAGTTATAAAATATATAAATTACTTTTGTTTGAGGATATACATATTTTCTACAATATATGTTCTTAAATATATATGGATACTTAGAACTTGTTTAGAATATGTTTTACACCGGGTATACACAAACTTACTTAAAATTAACAATTAAATGTCTTCCGGAAACTCCTCAATAACTTTTTAATAGTAGTTAATGTTGTGATAAGTTTTCTTAAAACCCTATCATTTTTTAGTTAGTTAAATATTTTGTTTTTTTAGTGACATTTATCATTTCAGGAAGTTTATGTTTATGACAATAAATTGGTTTCTTCTCATAATTAAAATTAAATGAAGCACGTTTATTACACTCAAGACAAATTGGATTCTTAATATCAACCATATCAGGTAATTTATGTGTATAACAATAAAGCATTTTTTTCTCATTTTTATAATTGAATGAAGGTCGCTTATCACATTTTAAACATTTTCTAGATGAAATATTTATCATTTCAGGTTCTTTATGTTCTACACAATATAAAGGTCGTTTCTTATTTTTATAATTAAATGAAGCTCTTTTATCACATTCCAAACAATATGGTAGATTACATACATTAACCATATTATCCAATTTATGTTTTCCACAATATTTACCTAATCCATAGTATTCTTTGTAATTATACAATGCTAAATGATAACAATTTGGAAATGTACATTCTCTACTAACAATATTAATCATACCAGATTTTTTATGATTACTACAATATTTACGTATATTTGAATCTTTCCAATTATATGAAGCTTCTAAATTACAATTTTTAATTGAACATTTTTTACCAATAGCCATATTGATATATATATGTTAAATGTTCATTTTTTATATTAATAAAACTATATTCATTTAATTATTCTTATAATATTAAATAGATCTAGTTGTATTATATCTTTAAATATATTTATTTACATAATAAGATCCTTAATGAAATCAAGATTATAACACTCATTATTGTAGATATAACCATTGATACACTTATAACATCCAAGATAGTGGTTCTTTACATTCATATATTCGTTATTATTAAAAATTAATCATATAAAAATTAGTAATAAGAAGAGTCATTTTGATTGCTATAATGCTAGTCATTTTGAAATAATTACTTCTATAAATATGTAATATTTTTTTATCAAAAACGATACAGAGGATAAATATCTTCTATAACTTTATTTGCTTCATTGATTTTATTATTAAGTTCTGTAATTTTATTTTCATATTCTGTAAACTTTTTTTTGTATTCGGTAATTACTTCATTTTGCTTTTTAATAATCTTATTTTTCTTTTGTATTTCTTTAGTTTTAACTTCATTTAAACCAATAACAAATTTAATATCTTGCATTAATTTGATTTCAATAGGTGTTTTGTCCATTTATATTAAATATGACTTATAAATACTATGTATATTAACAAATTTAGTTTTAGGTGATTTATATAAATATGCATCTCGTATAACCTTTATACTAAAATTTTTTAAACTTTCATCTTGATCTATATTTTTTTCAACATAGTTAATGTATAAATTACTCTAATAACTTCACTATTATACAAATTATAAGTATTAATTGAAACATAGTTTTTATAATTAACTAGACATTGTGCTATATAATTAGTATTATATCAAAATATATAATTATTAAAAAATTTATAAAATAAAGTTCCAATATTTTTATTTAAACTAAAAGATCTTTAGGTAGTTCCGTATATTAGCACTGACTAAACTTTATCTACTAGATCTTTTGTTAAGATATTTTTATTTTTAAATCCATTATAAAAGTATATAAAGATTTGTTTTTTAAATTAAGATAAGTGTTTATAACACTATATATTTATTTTTCTACAAAAAATAAGGGTGCTTACAGCAATAAAAAACCAAATAAAAATAGGAAGACAACTTTAATTAGTTTGTTTTCACCCCTCCAGCATCCTGATTTTTTATCATAAAAGGTTTATTTATATTTGTCATATTTTGTATTTTTTCAGTAAAACAAACTGTGCAATCTTTTTGTTGATCTAAAAACATTAGATATGTTTTAGAATATTCGCAAAACATAAATATTGCTTTTGATTGAGATGTATTTAGGTAAAGATCAAGTTTTTCAATAACTTTGTTAATTTGTTTATAATGTATAGGTGATACAATATTATTTTTTTGTAAATAAGATTTAATATTATTAAGTTCTGCAATATTATCTACAGATTTATCATTTATATTAAACAAAATGTGATATTCAATTAATTCAATATTATTATTATAATTTTTAGCAGGTAGATGAATTATTTTCGACATATTCTTTAATATCTTTAGTTTCTACATTTTTTGCAATCATTTTTTTTAGAATTAATAATGCATCTTTTTTCATTGTTTCATCATCCATATCATAATACCTATCAATACAACTTTTACACATACGAAAGTTTTTTATTTCTAAAGTATTATTGTTGTTTAAAGGATATTCAATTCTTTCATATCTTTTACCATTTAATGGTTTGAAAAATGTAATTCCTGGAATATCTGGTTCGTCGCCAATATCATTGCAGGGACCTGGACAAAACTTATTATCTGTATGATCTATAGTTATCATTTGATATAATAAAAATAATTTAAATCATTTTTTAATAAATATTTGGCATAGGTATATCAACAAATATTGAAGGATTTGCAGATAATGCATACCAATCTATTTTATCTTGATTTTCAAACAATATATCAATTGCATTTTTATTTGAAGATAATGCAGACCAATCTAAAAGTTCATCCATATACAATAATAACTGTTTTTTAGCAAAATCAACTATAATATTTGGATTTTTATCTTTCCATCTTGATATATAATAATCTACTTTTCTTTTTATTTCTTCAAATGTAGTTATATTATTAATAGCAATACGTAATACTAAACGTTCTTTCATTTTAATTTTTTCTTTAATTAACTCTATTGCATTTGAATTTCCGGATAATTTATTCCAACATATTTTATCTAATACTTCCACTTCATAATTTTCTAAGTGTTCTTCCAATTTTATATAATTATCAATTGTCATTGTATTATTTTCATATTTAATTTTTTTAGTAATTAGATCAATTGCATTTTCATTTTCAGACAAAAATGCCCAACTTATCAAATCTGGATTTGCTTTTAATAAATTAATTGCATTTCTATTTGTTGATAACAAGTAAGATGATAAATGATATCTAAAATCATCTTCGGTTGATTGTTCTTCTTGATTTAACTTAGATTCTATAAGCTCAATTGCATTTTCATTCTCAGATAAATATCCCCAATGTATTCTTAAACTATTTTCTTTTAATAATTTAATAGCATTCGCATTAGACGATAATCCACAAAAACATACTTTATTTGTATAATCTAAATTATAATATTGTTCTTCTGTAAGTTTAGATTCTAAAGTTAATTTTTCTTCAATTAAATCAATTGCATTTTCATTAAAAACTAATCTTGAATAATCTATTTTATCTTTATTTTTTTTTAATATATCAATAGCATTTCTATTTAATGTTAGATATTTCCAATTTATTTTATCCAAATTAGTTTCTAATAATTTAATAGCATTTGGATTTTTTGATAAATATTTCCAATTTATTTTATCTTTATTTGCTTCTAACAAATCTATAGCATTTACATTTACTGATAACATCTTCCAATTTAATTTTTCTATATCTATCCATTCTAATAATACTTTCTTTTTTGGTAAAAAAGACCAATAATGTTTTAAAATTAATTCAATATTGTTATCACTTAAAAGTTTTATATTTTTTAATAATCTTTTAACAATAAAAAATCTACTTATTATTTTTGAATTATCCATTCTACTATTATCTTATTTTTATTATCATTTTTATATAAAAGATGCTAAAAAAACAATTGATTATGTTTATTATTATGGTTATTGTTGGTATTTTATTCAATCCTATGAACATTCTAGCGTATGATGTAAATCATTTATATTTCTCTTTAACTTTATTTTATGGAGGATTACTTATGGCTTCTAATATGATATGGGCTCACGAAATTGTTCATTATCTTACATTTGGTCATTTTGATTTAATTACATTCATTATTGGTATTATATTATCAATAGTAGTTTCTATATTTTTATTACGTAATCAATTATTTGTATCAGATAATCAATGGCTTAAAAGAATGATCAGTCATCATTCTACAGCTTTAACAACATCAAAATATATATATAATAATAGTAGTAATCCTAATATTAAACAACTTGCTAAAAATATTATTACCACACAAGAAAATGAAATTAAACTTATGAAATCTTTATTATAGGCTTTGTTTGTTGCCACCGATGGGACTCGAACCCATGCGGAGATACTCCAAAAGATCTTAAGTCTTTCCCCTTAGACCAACTCGGGCACAGTGGCATAACAAAACCTATAATAATAATAAAAATAATTAAATATTCAACTTATAAGTATTATAAGTTAAATATAATATATATTATGTCTTTATATAGTTTTCAATAAAATTTGAAAAGTATTTTTTCAAGTTCATAAGGATTTTCAGTAATATCTAAACCTGTTAGGAAACTTAAATCATTATATATTTCTAGATCTTTAACATCATTTGTATTTGCATTTTTTATAGGTATTGCTGGTTTTATACTATTCTTATTATAATTTCTATAAGGCCATTTTTGAATATTAAAATGTCTACAAATCTTTTTTAAAGATGTTTTTGATATACCTAGATGCTTGCAAGCATTATCGATTGTCATATTAAATAATTGTTCTATATCTTTATAATGTATAGTTATATATTCAGTATTAGTTTTATTTTGTGATCTTGGATTAATTTTATAAAACATTATAATATTTGTTATTAGGTTTTCATTTTTATATACCATTTAAAAATGATAGCATTTTATTAACTATTTTAAGATGTCAAATATCTCTAATTACAATGAAATTAGTAAAATTATAAAAACCAAATTTAATTACAAGACAAACAATAAATTATTTAAATTTTTATTTAAATATTCTCATACTATTAATTACAATATATTATATGATTTTATTGAAATAATATATCATTCACACAATAAAAATTATAACAATGCTATTCTTAAATTAGAATCATTACATAATAAATATTATGATTTTAGTTCCAATGATAAAGCAGTTATGATCAATTTATTTAATATAAATTATAAATCATTAAATATTTTTACAGCTTTCTTTATTTTAAATCTAACATCTTGTGATAAATTGTTAGAAACAAACAAAGAATTAGCAAATATATATAATATTAAATTATTAAATTTGCAAAATAATGTTCATAAATCAAAACAAATTCCTAAAATATATATTCATAAAATTATTAATATTATTGAAAAACATAAAAAAAAAATTAAAGGATCACACATATGCCTTCATAATAAACAATGGTGTAATAAATCTATAATATGTATTCATGGATATAAAAATTGTAAAATATGTATTTTGGCAAATACTGAAAAATTAAAAATGTTAAATATTATTCGCAAACTTAATAATAATTCTAATGATCTTAATGTTAGTATTAATATTATTAAAGAAAAATATAATATATGTAATCATAATAATATTAAAACAAATTGTATTCAATGTCAAAATAATTTTATAGAATCCATTTTAAATTAATGATAATTCTACATCAGTAATATTTACTTCAAAATCTTTTATATTTAATATTGGTTTTCCATATGTTTGCGGATGTTTTGGAAATAACTTAACCTTATGTGGATAATGTGTTGTCATTCTACCATTTACAAATGCTAATTTTCTTTTTTCTAATTGCTTTTCTGTTGCAAAATTACGTGGCACCATACATACATATACAACACAACGATAATTGAAATTATCTACTTTTTCTACTGGATTACCATAATGCACTGTTCTACTATCCCAAAATACACCATAACCTTTTGGACATTTTATATATTTTATAGAACAATTATTTTCAATATAAAATTGTATTTCTTCTTCATTCAATTTATACCAATCTTTCTTATCTAAAATATTGAAATTTTCTTGAAATGCTTTATGATAATTATTACTTCCTTCCAATATTACTAAAGTTGCATCACCCTCTTTTGTATCATATGCATTTATCCAACTTTGAATACATTCAAACTCATTTCTAGTATAACTTTGATCTACGTGAAACCAAGAATTATTTTTACGAGTTGGTTTATCTAATATATATATACTTACACCATCAAAACTTACTATCAGATCATCAGTATCCCACAAATGTTTAAAAATATTTATTACTTTTGGATTCTTTCTTACATTCCAAGCTAATTTAGAATGTCCTACTTTCCAATGTTGCAATAACATCTTATGCGATGGATACAAATTCAATATCTGTTTATAAGTTTCTTTATTATTTCTATCAATTGGTATAGGTAGATCTTCTGTTAAATATTCCAATAAATCCCATTTATCATTAATCATTTTATTACATTCTTCTTCATCTAATAATGGTATTATAGCTACTCCATATTTATTTAAAGTTTCTTTAATACTTGAATAATCTGATAAGTATTTCTCAAATTCGTATGACATTAATAAAAATAAATGTAATTAGATCATTTTTTACATTCCATACATATGATCTAGATCATAATTATAGTCGTATTCAGTTTCATAATACCAATACTTATCAACATCTTTTACAAATATTTCTACTTTTTCTATTTCATCTGTTAAATATAGAATATTTAATTCGATTATTTTTAATAATTCATTTATAAATATACTTTATATTTCATTTGTAATCCATATGAATATACTAATATTATTACTTTTATAATCCGTTTCTTAATAATTCACGTATATCTAGTAATATATCTTTAATACTTTCCTCATTTTTATTTAGTTCTTCAGTTATATTAAGTTTATCTAAAACTATTTTAGCAGCTGCTTGTTTTGCTGTTTTTTTATTTACTTGTCCTACACACCATTCGTATTCTATATTATCAATAATTAAACGTGATATAAATGTATTATTATCTAAGGTTTTTTCTTCATATGTAAAACTTAATTTATTACGATCTAAATACGTTTTAAGTTGTTGTTGATAAGACATTATTATTGTAAAAATGTATTTATATTTTTATATGTTAGATTGTAATTGCGGTAAATGTAAGAAAATTAATATATTATATACATAATATTATTGTTCCTATTATTATAAATAAAAATCCTATCCAATGTTTTAATTCTATATTAGCATTAAAAAATATAAAACTTATTATTAATAATAATACCAATTCATATACTGCTAATAACTTAAAATACCCTGGATGCGATGAATTATTTATTAAATAATAAGATGCGAAATTCCATAAAGCCAATAAAATACCACCCAATATTAAATATTTATAATTATCTTTATCTATATTATATATTTCTTTACTTGTTATACCATATATCAATAGTATAATTCCTGCTATTATTGATGCTATTATTGGAAAAATATTACCTGAAAATGATACATATTTTTGTAATAATATTATAGATATTCCAACAACAATACGACCTACTGTAATTAAATAATAATACATATTTATATTAAAATGACAAAAGAAGAAAAAATTGCAGTATTAGTTGATCATTTCAATAAATATGATTCAAAATATTTTATTAAAAATATTAGTATAGATAATATTGATTATTCTAAGTTTTTCAATTGCCTCTTAAAACCTGATATTATTGGTATTTATACTAGTGTTATGAAAGATATTTCACCATCTTCAAACACTGTAGCAAGCAAATCTACTTCAAATAAAACTGAATATATTTCAGTTTTAAATACACATTTTAGTTCCAAAGATATTAAGTATTTTTTAAATAAAATAAGTTCTGTAGATATTAATTATAAAAATTATTTAAAATGTTTATCTAGCGTTAATATTAATTCTATTTATAACAATGTTAAAAAAGATATATCTATACATAATACACCCTCACAAACACCTAATATATCTAAACAATCACCTAATACACCCTCACAAACACCTAATACATCTAAACAATCACCTAATACACCCTCACAAACACCTAATACACCTGCTAAAACAACTGCAACTGATTCTGTTGATTTTCTACCATTTACAACAAAAAGAATACCTCAAGATCTTAATGCTGAAATTGAAAGAATTAAAAGTTATAGAAGAAATGCTAAAAAACAACAAGGATTAATGCAATTAGCACAATTATTTCAAAATGATATTATAACAATAAGATCTAATCATTATAATTATATTTTACAGATTCAAATAATAAATTATTTATCTTTAAGAGATGACACATTATTGTATATTGGAAAAGTTCTTAATAGTCCTGATACACAATATAGTAATATTCTTGATCTAAAAGACAAAAATGTTGTTGTTAAAGTTCAACCAAGATCACC
>Ga0181580_10001521_pt1 | contig 18514 bp, 16 predicted proteins | sample 071ome_23_FD_132413 | JGI IMG/M metagenome (GOLD analysis project Ga0181580, IMG submission 132413) | Coastal salt marsh microbial communities from the Groves Creek Marsh, Skidaway Island, Georgia - 071403BT metaG (megahit assembly) | ecosystem: Environmental > Aquatic > Marine > Intertidal... | reverse complement strand
GGGAAAAGTACAGCGGCTTTCGGCGTGATGCTCCGAGCCTGGGGGCGTGGGATGAAAACCTGTTCCGTCCAGTTCATCAAGAGTGAAAAATCGATGTACGGCGAGCAAATGGCTGCTGAAAAACTGGGCATCGAAATCATTTCCTCTGGTCGTGGTTTTACCTGGACCTCGAAAGATCTCTCTGAAGACGAATCCCGCGCCCAAAACGGTTGGAACCTCGCAAAAGAGAAGATTTCATCAGGTGATTACGACGTTGTAGTTCTTGATGAGATTACATACCCGATTTCATACGGCTGGATTGAAGTTTCAGAGGTCTTAGAGTTTCTAAAAGCTCGACCTGAAATGGTTCACGTCGTGATGACGGGTCGGGATGCAGATCCCGCTCTGGTCGAATTCGCTGATCTTGTGACTGAAATGCGAGAGATCAAACACCCATACGCCGAACAGGGCATCCGAGCGCAAAAAGGCATCGAGTTTTAGGCGACGACCGGTGAGGTTCCTCCGCTCCGGTCGGGACGCGAAAACGGGCGGTTCAAATACCGCCCGTTGATCAAAAATCTAAAAGCGATTAGTCGCCTAGACCATTACCTGTCCACCATCGCACTGGATGGTCTGACCTGTGATGTTTCGAGCCTCTTCTGAAGCAAGGAACGTAACCAACGCACCAATGTCTTCAGGTGTCTGTGGACGCTGCATTGGAATTACTTCCTTGAGCGAGTTCATGAAGACGTCGTATTTGTCCTGACCCACAACAGCACTGTCACCGAGAGCTTCTCGCTCCTTCATCCAGTCCTGGTGGAACTGTGTCCAAATTCGGCCCGGAGCAACTGCATTCACGTTGATGTTCTCGCCAGCAACTTCCCTGGCAAGAGCCTGGGTGTAAGCAACAACCGCCATCTTGGTCGTTGCGTAGTAGGCGGTCTGGTACTTGGCAGCTTTGGCAGCTACTGAAGAAACGTTGATGATCTTGCCTGCCTTGCGAGCTCGCATTTGCGGGAGAACAGCTTCAGTAACGTCGGAAAGCCCTTTCACGTTCACTTTCCACGTGAACTCCCAGTCAACGTCACGGAATCCGGTTCCAGTTGAACCAGGAGCACCGGCTACACCTGCGTTGTTAGCAAGGATGTCGATCTGACCTGCTTCTGCGGTGATCTTGTCTACAGCAGCGATGACAGAGTCTTTATCGGTCACATCCATCTTGGCTGTGTATGCCTTGCGACCGAGCTCTTCAACCTGCTTTGCAGCAGCGGCTGCGTTCTCTTCGCTGAGGTCGGCAATAGCAATATCGGCGCCTTGACCAGCCATTTTCATCACCATGCCGAGACCCAAACCCTGGCCACCACCGGTAACCAGTGCAATTTTTCCACTCAAATCAGCAAACATTTGGTTCTTCCCGCTTTACGTTAGGATTCCATCGCAGTGGATTTGCTCGTTTCTGGCAGTCATCTGAAACTGACGATGGCTCAATTAAAAATCAGACACGTAAATCTACCAAGAATTGCTGCGCACGCGTTGTTGATCGATGAGCGCGCTTGTTCCGTGAGCTGCACTCCTCCACAAAAAATTACGTAGGAACCGCATATCCGATTTAGTGTTGTAACCAAGTCGTTTTATAGATCGAAATATAGACTCAACTGTTAGTTACCCCACCTGTAATGCATGGTCAGATCATTGCATGGCATTCCTTCTGCTAGTTTCCGGAATAGTCGCGGTATCTCTGGTTGCTTACGTGAGCCGGCTGGGAGGTCGCGCCGGTATCGCCCCGATGACTGCGTTGTTCGTCGGCCTCGCCGTCTGGTCTTTCGCATACATCTTCGAACTAGATGGTCTGTCACTCGACACAAGGATCACTGCGGCAAAGATTTCGTACTTCGGAATCGTCCTGATACCGGGATCATGGTTCGTTTTCGCCCTTGCGTACACCGGGAAACATCGCTGGTTGTCCAAGAGGCTGATGTCAACTCTGACGGTGGTCCCTATCGTCACCCTCGCCTCGGTTTGGACGAATGAATTCCACGGTCTCTACTGGTCAGATATCGTCACTCATGAAACAGGAACTGGTTATTGGGTTGATTTCGAGTCGGGGCCGCTGTTCTGGGTACACAGCGCATATTCATACGTGCTGTTATCGCTTGGTATCGGACTAATTCTCCAGGGAGCGCTCATGCTTCCCGGAAAAATGCGAAAACAGGGTATTGCGCTCGCGTTCGGAACCTTGGCACCGTTTTCTGGCAGCGTTTTCCACGTTTTCGGCATCTCTCCGTTCGTAACCATCGATCCCGCCCCGATCGCTTCGCTAATGTCTGCCGGGATGATGATCATCGTGGTTCGGCGACTCAAGCTACTACGGGTTCTTCCGATTAGCCGGGAAGTGGTTATGAAAAACTTCCGGGACGGAATGATAGTAGTTGACGAAAATTCCATGGTTGTAGACATCAACCAGACGGCCGAGCAGATCATCGGCCTCACCCTTGACGATGTGATTCTGAAGAACGTCCAGGAAATTGTTGACTACAGGTCTGAATCCGACAGGTTCGATTTCACTGTCATCCTCGGATCGGAAAGCGAATCCGATGAGGCGCCCGTGTTAGGAAAGAACGGTCTGAACTACCACCCATCTGTAACTGCCATCGACGATGGATCGGGAAGAATCATCGGAAGATTGATAGTTTTCCGTGACATTACTGATCGGATTCAGATCGAAAAACGAGAAGCTGAAGCTCGAAGTCAATTCATATCCATAATCTCGCATGAACTTCGCACGCCTTTGACTTCAATTGCTGCTTTTACAGACGTGTTGCTGCGCAACAAACAGCAAAACCTGGTACCCAGGCAACTCAAAGCGCTAAGTTCAATTCAGCGTTCAACGGGAAATCTAAACGAACTCATTTCTGATCTTTTGGATGTGTCGAAATCGAACGGTGGCAATCTGACAATTGATCCATCTGAATTTGAGGTCGTCCATGCGATCCAAGAAATCGAGACCAGCACCGCAAAGCAGATCAAAGAGAAAGACCAAAAGTTCGTCGCAAACTTGAGCCAGTCGGACGTCTTCCTTGTCGCAGATGAATTGAGGTTCGTTCAAATCGTCACGAACCTTGTAACCAACGCCTCAAAATATTCCCCGGAAAACACGACCATAGTCCTGAACATGGAAGTAGCTGAAGCTGGAGTAACAATTTCCGTCGTCGATCAAGGAATCGGCATCTCCAAGGAAGACCTGGCAAGAATGTTCACACCGTTCTTCCGAGCGGCGAACACAGAGACTCGTTCTCAAACAGGCACAGGTTTGGGATTGGCGATAGTCAAATCTCTGGTCGAACTTCACGGTGGGACAGTGAACATCGAAAGCGAACTCGGTGTTGGTACAACGGTTTCGATCTGGATACCGGGGCTTGTTGGACCGTCAGAACGCGAAGCTGCCGCTTAGACTTATCCGGCAACACCAACACAAAGTGATTGAAGTCAACGGCAGTCCCGACATCGACGAAATTCTCACCATGATTGCCGCCAATTAGGTTTCCAGCACAGTACTATTTGGGCGTCGCTGTTCGGAACGAGCAGCAAGTGCCTGCGAATCCATTGGAAACCAACTCAGATGCCGCCTCTAGTCACCTCTGACACCGTCTTCGAACCAGTTCCCGGATGGGCGAAAGTGCCGCATGGGCTGTGGCTCCGTGAAGCGTGCTCCGTGGCGGTAGACGATCAGGACAACGTTTTCGTGTTCAACCGCGGCAACCAACCGGTCCTGGTGTTCGATCCAGACGGAAACGTGATCGACATGTGGGGCAATGACAACCCGCCCGATGCCGTGAGAATTTTGCGCGACCCCTACGGGAACACCATGCAGTTCTACGACACATGGTTTACCCGCCCACACGCCATAACGATCGACCACGAACAGAACGTGTGGCTGGTCGATGACACTGGTCACCAGATCAACAAGATGACGAAGTCAGGCGAGTACCTGATGCAGATCGGCGACGGCACTCCCGCTGAACCGCAAAGCGGTGAAATGTTCAACAAGCCGACCGATGTTGCTGTATCGAAAAAGACCGGCGACATTTTCATCTCTGACGGCTACGGCAACTCACGTGTTCACCGACTCGACAAAGACGGCAATCACATCATGTCGTGGGGTACTCCGGGTACTGACCCTGGTGAGTTCAATCTTCCACACAATCTCGCATTGATTGACGATGAGGAAGTCATTGTTTGCGACCGTGAAAGCCACCGGGTGCAGGTGTTCACGATAGACGGAAAATTCTTGCGAGAGTGGAACGCCCACAAAGCCGTTGCCGTTGAAGTGACTGGAACCGGCGATGACGTTCGAATTTACGTTGCGGAGCAAGGTCCTACTAATGGTTCACCGACGCGAGGGAATGCCAACACCGGTAACCGTATTGGCGTCTACGACCGAGAAGGCAACCGCCTGACTCGATTCGGATCGACAACGTTCGGTAACGAGCCTGATCAGTTCCTGTGGCCGCACAGCATGGCAATCGATTCCCAAGGCAACGTTTACGTCGCTGAGGTCTCTTACGTTGAATGGGGACGACACCAGAATCCGCGTCAGGAACAGGCGTCTCTCCGCAAGTGGACACCCACTGCGTAGTTAATTTCGCTCGTAGTTTCGTCCTGCAACCCGTCCGGTAGGCAAGTTCAGGATGACAACGTGTCGGGCCTATGGACTCAACTACCAATGTCCCGACCTTGCTGGAGGGACCTTCGGTTGGGCGAGGGTAAGGGGGAACGTTGACCTGCATTAATCCACAGCATTGGACAAATCCCTCCAACGTGGATTGAACTTGTCAATCAACTGAATTTTCTTACATCGACTCCATCTCTTGATTTGTGCCTCGCGCTCTCGAGCAGCTTCAAGAGAGTCTATTGGCTCGACATGGACTAGCGAATTCGCTTCGTATTTGGCACTGAAACGGCTTCCCTTGCCAGCTTTATGACACTCAATTCTTTTCGGCAGATCCGCGGTCATACCCGTGTAAAGGGTTCCAGTGTGCGACGAGAGAATATAGACGAAATAGGTAAGCATTTCGCCTGGAGACTAAAGTCATTCCGACGTAGTCCCAACCGTGGATGACATACGCCTCAGACCGACAGACCCCATCACCCCGGCCAACCGAAGGTCCCTCCAGCAAGGTCGGGACATTGAGCTGCCCAACTCGCGTCCTTCGACCCGTTCGACAGGCTCAGTGCAGGCAAGCTCAAGATGACAGAGTTGCCGCGTCTCGGTCGATTTCTCCTCAAACTCCCAAACCTGCGGGTACAATTCGTTGCCGCTGACCTTGGTTGGCGCTTTATTACATACCCGCGAACGTCGAAATCGAATCATTCATGAGCAACGTAACCATTCGAGATATCAAGACGATCATGACCGAGCCGGACAACATTCGGCTGGTAATCGTCAAGATTGAAACTTCCGAGCCTGAACTTTACGGACTCGGTTGTGCAACCTTCACCCAGCGCCCGTCCGCAGTACAAGCTGCTGTAGATGACTACCTTCGACCCTTCCTGATCGGCCGCAACGTAGCCGACATCGAAGACATCTGGCAGTCTTCCTACGTGTCGTCATACTGGCGAAACGGACCGGTGCTGAACAACGCCCTTTCAGGTGTTGACCAGGCTCTCTGGGACATCAAGGGCAAGATGGCAAACATGCCGGTCTACGACCTACTTGGTGGTCGCGCTCGAGAAGCTGCTCCGGTTTACGTTCACACGTCCGGTGAGACGCATGAAGAAGTCGGCGACAAGGTTCAGGCTTTCGTTGAGCAGGGCTTCCACCACATCCGAGTCCAAATGTCGACTCCTGGTTACGCTACCTACGGAAACAAGGGCGCATCAGCCGGATCCGAGACGGCAGGTAACCGTGACACAACGCAAGGTCCTATCGCCGCTACTACATGGCTGCGGGACTACGACCCGAACAAGCTGTACGCACACCCAGGTGGAGTGTTCGAGCCAAAGCCGTATATGCGTTCAGCGCTCGGTCTATTTGAGTACATCCGTGGTCGATTTGGTTACGGACTGGAAATCCTTCACGACGTTCACGAGCGAATTCCACCAATCCTCGGTGTTTGGTTCGCTAAGGAAGTCGAGAAGTACCAACTCTTCTTCCTGGAAGACCTCTTTAGCCCGGAAGACCAGGCTTACTTCAAGATGGTCCGAGAACAGTGCGCAACCCCAATCGCTATGGGTGAGCTGCACAATAGCCCGCACGAAGTGATCCCGATGATTCAGAACCGACTTATGGACTTCATCCGAATCCACATGTCGCAGATGGGCGGAATCACACCTGCCAAGAAGATCACCGCGATGGGTGAGCTGTACAACGTCCGAACCGCATGGCACGGACCTGGCGACACGTCACCAGTAGGTCACGCAGCAAACTTGATGCTGAACCTCAACGCCTACAACTTCGGTATCCAGGAGGCAGCAATTCCGGGTGAGCGAACCCGAGAGATGTTCCCTGGCATGCCAACTTTGAAGGACGGCATGATGTGGTCGAACGGTAAGCCGGGTCTCGGAATCGACATTGACGAAGAGATGGCTGCCAAGTTCCCGTTCAAGGAGCGAGAGTTCGGTGGTGCGTGGGACACGGTCCGACGAGCCGACGGATCTATGGTCAAGCCGTAGTGTGATGGCGCCGAGCGCAGTCAAGCTGCTTGGGCGCACCGTCGCAATCTCCCCCTCTAGCTCCCCCAATCCGGGGGAGAAGATTAACAAAAAAGCCCGACCGGAATTGGTCGGGCTTTTCTTTTGTGCCGGAAGTGATCTACTGGGAGTTCGATTTGATCTCGAGGTTTCCTCGGTGAAGAACCGTGGCGATGATCAGGGCGACTAATCCGAGAGTCATCAATGTGATCAACCACATTTCGTGATCGGCTCTCATGTCTTCACTTGTGCCAAGACCAATACTGATCACATCGATTATCAGCAACAGAGCAATCTTGATGATCACGGGAATACCGAATCGTGAGAAGAAACTGCCCAGAAAAGTATTTCCAGAACCTCGGTTAGCAAACATGAAGTTGAAGAATCCGCTCATGAACAACACGACAGCCACGATCAATGGCCAGACGGAATAGAAATCCTTGACGATTTCTTCTGCAGTAGCACCATCGACGTTAGGAATCGCGACGTATCTGACTACAAACGGAACACCAATCAGGATTACTGCCGAGAAGATGTGCAGCACCTGGAAAATCACGTGAAACAGCCGAGAGTCCAACCACTCACTGCTGTAGAACCCACCACCTGACGATTGCGTCATAGCGCCCCCTATATCGTCCGCTCAACGAGATTCAAGTGCGTTGACCGTATCACGTCCCCACAATTTCATTCAAGAGACACCAAATACGCGACGAAATACGTTTACGTCTCAACTATTTCGAGTTCTTTCGAAATATCGATGGAGGTGTGGACAGTTTTATAGACCGGGCATGAGCCAGGGTGAACGTTGAACGCACGATCAATTGCGTCTCGCTTTTCAGCGAGCAAATCCGCAGCAACGTTCAGCGTGTATTTCACTTTGACGCGCTTGATTACGAGCGTGCCATTGTCTTTCTCAAGCTCACCAACGGACTGTGAAGAAAGGTAACCGTCACCTGCCGGAATCCCGCGGGCCTCAAGGGCTCCGCCAAATGTTCCGGTCATTCAACCGGCTACGGCAGTGACCACATAATCAAGGGTCGTCGTATACGGATCAACGACGTTGTTGTCGACCCCGTAGTGCTCAGCAACTTCAGAGTGAACGCCAAGCATCACCGGACCTTCGTGAGCCGGTACAAACGCACGTCGAATCGGTCCTTTTACACGCTCAATTCGAACGTGGGACCGGTACGCAACCGGGTCGTCAATGTTTTGGGAGTCCGCCACCCTGCATTCCTTCTACTAATCTGCCGTCAACAACAAAGGTATCACGCAGTCAGATAACCATCTAAGCCGTCTTCGATGGCGATTTCATCGTCAGCTTTGGCCCCTAGTAACGCTTGCTGCAATGGAAAAGTTTCACGGTAGGTTCGAGCACGTTCAACAATCTCATCGGTTAGCGAGTAAGTTTGGGACATTGGATCGAGCAGGATCCCATGCGGAGTTGTCGACGAAATCACGCCCGCAACGTCGATTGCTGGATCGCCAAATCCAGCGCTGTCGAAATCGATCAGTCCCACGATTCGATGCTTATCGTCGAACAAGAAATTTCCTGCTCCAAAATCCCCGTGTCTAAGTACTGGCTCAAACTCGTAACGACTGATCCTGCTCAACGATTGTTTGAGCTTTCGATTGATTCGATTCCAAACGTCACGTTCAACGCGCGGCTTCAGCAGCTCCACAGAGTCGTTCATCATTGCGTTCCACTGGTCTTCAGTGTCCACCAAATGCGTATGAGAGTCGGACATTTGCTCAGTTGAGATCGAATGCAGCCGTATAAGTATTCGTCCGAGTTCGTTACCCAAACGCCTCCGCTTCGAACCGTCCAATTCGCTTAGCTGATCTCGCTTGAGAATCGTTCCTGAGATGAATCTGTAGCCCATCACTGGTGATGAACAACCGGGAACGTCTACGACGAGTTCTGGATTTGGAGATTGAACAGGCAGGCGTTCATGGATCCTACGAAGGACATCTACTTCGAACTCAAAACGTGTTGTTCCCTCGTCATGAATCGCCGTTCTGAGTACCCATTCGTCGTTGGCAAGGATCGCGAGATTGCTCTGCCCACCCTCGAGCAAAGTCCAATCTTCGACGGCGAAATCCGCTTTCCGAAGATTCTCGACGAATTCCTCTGCTGAAAGCACCATTTCGGTCTACCAATCCCCTCCCCAGAGTTGGAGAGGGGATTTCGCATCAGCTCTGACTAGCGATCCTGCTGTTTTGCTGTTGGGTGAGTGCCCGGTTCTTTGATCACGTAAGGCTGCTTGCGTGGCTCGTTGATCGACTGCAACAGGGCAGTAATGTAGCCGTAGCAGTACGCGAACGCCGTGCCCTGTGGGTCAGGACCGCTGATCCACGGGACGTGGTCGGGCATCAGCATGTATTTGTAGCCGACTTCCTGGTAGACCTTGATGATCTCACTGAAGTCGATACTGCCTTCATCCGGGAATGTCTCCATGAAGTCGAGTTTGTGACCACGGATGTTTCGGAAGTGAACGTTGAAAATCTTTTCACGTGACCCGAACCACCGGATTACATCGGCTATTTCTTTACCCGGGTCGTCGAGCATTTCAGTGACAGTACCCTGGCAGAAGTTGAGACCGTGGTACGGACTTTCGTGCATTTGGACGAACTTCTTGAGTCCATCGACCGTTCCCAGGACACGGGTTACCCCTCGGTATCCAGGTGGTGTGTAAGGGTCGTGTGGGTGACACGCCATCCTGACCTTCGACTCGGTAGCGGTTGGAACAGCTCGAGCCAGGAAGTAGTCGATCCGCTCCCAGAATTCGTCCTCGCTAACCTCACCAGCGATGGTTGGTGGGTAGTCCTGATTCATCTTTGCCCATCTGAACGTGGAGGCAGAAGCCCCACCTCGACCAGCCTCCCGCTCCGAACGCGGGATACCGATGATATTCATGTTGTACTTGACTGCCGGAATACCAACTTCACCACACCACTGGATGATCTGCTGGATCGATTCGATTTCCTGATCTCGCTCGGGACTCTGACCCAACATGATGTGAGGAGATTGAGATTCGTCCAGTGGTCGGGATGAGATCGGAATCTGAACCATATCGAGTTCAATTCCGTACGAATTCACCTTTTCCTTGTGATCCGCAAGCGTTTGCTTAGTCCAGTCATGTGGGTTCCCTGGAGGATCTGAGCAAACGTTCACAACTCCTAGTTGTGCCCACTGCTCGAAGTCTGCGTCATTCCGTGCTGCTACCTGGGTTCCAACGTACATAAATCGCGCCTCCGAAACGCTATCTGCTTTCAAGCTGGCGGAAGATTAGCAGTTGTTCAGAGCCGGTGGGAGTTTTTCGGCAGGATCAACGCTGAATGTTCAGAGCATCGATCAGTGATCGTTTGTTGTCCTGCGCAAAATCGACAAACGACCGAGGTTCCCGGCCGAGGATCTTCGATACCGAATCAGACTGAACAACCATCGTGCCGTCTCGTACCTCACGGTACACGTCGGCAACGTCCTGACCTGATTCGGGTGACTCTGCGATCAACTCGGTTTCGTATTCAGTGTGATTCACATCTACGAATTCGACCGGCATGCTCGTGGTGTCCGAGATGATCGATGCGACTTGCGACATCGTCAGGTCATCTGGTCCAACTAAGAGCGCGTGGTCGTTTAATGGCGGACGAATCGAAAGAAGCTCGGCAGCACACTCGCCAATGTCGAACGGATCTATGGCAGTGATTCGTCCATTGCCAGCCGAGACTCTGAGCCGGTGATTGTCGTCTAACGTTTTTCCAAGGAGCGAAAAGTAGTTACTCATGAAAAAGTGTGGTCTAAGGAAACTGAATCCAACGCCCAAATTCCGAATGTGTTCTTCAATGTCTGCGTGTGCGACGCTCCAGTTGTAGGGTCTTTGACCCGCGTCGCTAGATGAAAGCTTCACGATATGGGTCACGCCTTGCTCGACGGCGATCGAAGCAGCATCCTGCTCCTGCTGGACCTGACGTGGGTTGTCGGCAGATACGAGAAACAATGAGTCGCATCCCGACATTGCTCGTCGAAGCGACTCAGGATCATCGTAGTCACCTCGGACAATCTCGGCGACATCGCCAGGGAATAGCTTTTGCGCTTTCTGTTCGTCACGAACAAACAACCGGATCGATTGTTTGCGTGCCAGCAAGCTGTTTGTGACTAAACCACCGACCAGACCTGTTGCACCGGTTACAAGAATCATCAGAATTGCTTAAAACTCTCGTTGGCTGGCACGTCGAACCGCATCCAACCACCCGGCATAAAGAGAGATTCGTTGAGACTCACTCATTGACGGTTCGTAAACAGCAGAAGGTCTCCACAAAGATTCAATCTCTGATTCTGATTTCCACATCCCGATTCCGCGTCCAGCGAGGAATGCAGCACCTAGCGCAGTCGCTTCAGCAACGCCCGCTACTTCTACAGGACGATCCAGGATGTCGGCCTGGAACTGCATGACAAATGGGTTGTTGCTCTGTCCGCCATCTGCACGAAGTGGTTGGTTCGATGATGCGCGACCTGATTCCATTGCATCGACTACATCTTTGACCTGGTATGCCGTCGATTCGAGTGCAGCACGAACAATGTGGTTCTGGTTCGTGCCGCGGGTCATTCCAGTGATTGATGCCGAAGCATGCGGTTGCCAGTGTGGAGCGCCAAGTCCGACGAACGCGGGTACGAAATAAACGCCTTCGTTCGAGCCTGCCATGAGCGCCATATCGTTCGTTTCAATGGCGTTCGAGATAATCCCTAGCCCGTCACGCAACCACTGTACTGTCGCCCCGGTCACAAAGACCGAGCCTTCTGTTGCGTAGTGCTTTCTTGAACCAATTTGGAATCCGAGAGTTGCGATTAGGCCTGAATGATCGTCACCTGAGCGAGGTATCGGAACTGTGGTCCCACGGTTTGCAAGAACGAATGCACCAGTTCCGTACGTACATTTCACTTGCCCATTCTTGAAGCAAGTTTGGCCGTACAACGCTGCGTGTTGATCACCTGCCATTGCGGTTACAGGGATCTCTACACCGAATATCGATTTGTCGGTGTCGCCGAAATCATCAGCTGTTCTTTTGACCTCAGGCAGCATTTGTTCCGGAATGTCGAACAAGCGCAGCATCTCTGGATCCCAGTTGAGATCGTGAAGGTTCAACAGCATCGTCCGAGATGCATTCGTCGCGTCCGTGGCGTGAACACGACCTGCGGTTAGATGCCACAAGAGCCAGGAATCGACCGTTCCGAAACAAAGTTCTCCAGCTTCAGCCCGAGCTTGACCATCAGGAATCGTCGCGAGCAGCCACATTAGTTTGGTGGCACTGAAATACGGATCAACGACAAGACCGGTTACCTGCCTGATCGAACCGGCGTGTTCGCCTTTGGCAATGTCTCGGCAGATCTCAGAGGTACGGCGATCCTGCCATACGATCGCATTCGCCAGCGGTCTACCTGTCTCGCGTTCCCAAATTACCGTCGTCTCTCGCTGATTAGTGATACCGATCGCAGCAATGTCGGATACGGCGAGTCCAGCTCGAGAAATCGCTTGCTTGCTGACACTAACTGCAGCTTCAGCAATTTCGATCGGATCGTGTTCGACCCACCCCGGTTGAGGGAAGTGCTGGGTGAGTTCCACCTGGGCGGTTCCGACAGGCTCTGCCTCGCGGTTGAAAACGATAGCGCGAGTCGATGTGGTTCCCTGGTCAATAGCAAGTATGTGATCTGGCATGGCCGGAACACTCTACACGCATGACCTTATGAGTAAGCCGGGAATGACAGGCTCATCCAACGTGAACCTATGGTCTCACGCGAACCCGAGCATTCCCGGATGTCATAGCCCGTATTTCAGACCACGATGGATCCATGTTCAACCCAAGAGTACTTTCATTCGTCGCCCTCGCCACGCTATTGGCAGGCTTCGTAGCTTCCTAACTGAAGCCTCCAAACAAGTGCATACCCGCTTGTAATGTCATTTCACTCCCTTTTCGTTAAGGGTTGTGTCCTCATACCCAGTTCTAATCCATACCTCGTTCACGTAAATCCCTGTGTGTTTCGCTGCAGCATCCACCAGAGTTTCTACCGATGAATGTCATCGGTATTGAAAGCACGATATTCAAATGGGTACCTATCTCAATCTTAAAAAGTTGCCTGTTGTGCTGGCTTTGGCGGCACTTCTGGTCGTAATACTTGCGTGCGCAGAGGACGATTCGCGTAGTTCCGAACGTGATGCTGGAACGGAACCGACACAACCTTCGGCTTCTGACTCGCAAGTCAATCAAGACCCGACTCCAACGATCATTACGCCTACTGCAGTCAATCAGGTTTCAATATCCACGCAAGTTCCTCCAACGGCGACGACCACACCTCCGATACCAGAGCCAACAAGTACACCCAAACCTGCAGCGAAGCTAGACAGACCGTCCATCGATCTGCCGGGCGGACTTTATGTCGGACCACAGATGGTCGAGATCACGACCAATGAGCCAAACTCACAAATCTGGTACACACTCGACGGATCTGACCCATCGGAAACAAATGGAATCGCCTACAACGGCCCCATTGAACTTTTCACTCAGGACGTCACGACGGTCACGGCAGTTGTAACCAGCGTTGGGGCACTTGCATCTGACTCCACCTCCTCCCAGTTTCGGTTCGTTGAGAACGAAATTGAGTCAAAGGAACCCATTGTTTTAAGTGGAAATGACGTGCTCGAGATTTCAGACTCGTACTACAAACACCGAGGAGCAGTCACGCTCTCTGGAGATTCGAAGCTCATCATCACGAATTCGGTTTTTGAGCACGTAAAAGACTTCGCATTCGAGCACGAACTTAAAGTGACCGACAACGCTGAAGTTATCGTTACCAACTCTGGAATCTCTACTACCTGTAACGGTTCATTTAACTGGGCATTCTTCGACAACTCGAAGCTCACAGTAAATGGCATGAACCCGGCGCTGACCAAGTGCAACACCTGGAACTTCATGAGTGGAACATCTTCTATCAACGTGACTGATTGGGAAACATTCAGTGGAACGTTATGTGACCAAACCTCGGTCTCAATTCATGATTCCCACAGGATGGAAGTCGAGCTTTGTATGCCATGGCCGACCATCATGGACACTGAGCTACCTACTGTGATTGATCAATACGTATTTGATCCAGGTGAAAACTCTACGATCGAATTTGCCCTGACAATGCAAGACTCGACGGTCGACGGTTGGGGCATCAATGTTGGTCCAGGAAGTGACATCACGATTCGCAACACACCGGGACTCGCAGTAGGTGTCGGGATCGGTTACCCGTCAGTCAGTGAAACCATGGTTGCCGAAGGTATACGACCAGGTCATTGGGACGACCAGCAGTGGGAATTTGGTGCTGGTGCAAAACTCAGGCTCGTGAATAGCTACACCTACGGGTGGGAGCTGAACGCCTGGGGCGGAAACACAATGGCCATAAGAAATTCCGATTACGCAGGATCGGCAGTAAATGGCAGCGATTCGAAGTACATAATCGAGAATTCTACTTCTGGGCAACTTGTTGCATTCGAGGAAGTTGAAATGCTGGTCACGAACTCGATCATTACAGGTGATGTGGTTGCAAATGACAATACGGTCATCACACTGATCGACTCGGTCGTAGGTGAAGAAGGCAACGAGAATCACGGCGGGAACGTTTTCGCTCGTGGAAACGGAAAAGTGATCCTTAAAAACACAAAAGTCCTGGGTGATCAAACAACCCAGGACAATGGCGAAATTATCGTCGAGTAACTTTACTCGCCGAGTATTTCAGCTAGTTCTTCCTGATCCTCAGAAGAAAGCTCCCATTCGGCAGCCGCAGAATTCTGCTTGATCTGGGCTGGGGTGCTTGCACCGGCGATTACCGAGCCAATGGTTGGTCGAGACAGCAACCACGCGAAAGCCAGTTCAACCAGTGTGTGACCGCGTTTTTCAACGAAGACCTCAAGTTGATCGAGAAGGTCGAAGTTCTCCGGAGTGAGTCGCTTGTCCTGAGCGGCAGGTGTTAGATCGAGACGTGTTCCCTCAGGAACCGCAGCGTCACGCTTGTACTTCCCGGTCAGGAATCCGTGAGCAAGCGGGAAATACGGCAATGTTCCGAGGCCGAACTCTTCGGATACTGGGAGTACTGCGCGCTCAACTCCACGCTCGACCATCGAGTATTCAGGCTGAGATGAAATAAATGGTGTCAGTCCGTTGTGTTTGGCTGTCCACTGGGCATCAGCGATTCGCCATGGGTCGAAGTTCGACAATCCGATGTAACGAACCTTTCCGTCTTTGACAGCGTCATCAAGTGCTCGGAGTGTTTCTTCAATCGGCGTAGTTGGGTCCTGTCGATGCATCTGGTAGAGATCCACGTGATCAGTCTGGAGTCGACGAAGTGAACCTTCCAACGAATCCATGATGTGCTTGCGAGAACCACCTTTGCCGTGCGGACCCTCCGCCCACTGCATACCGAACTTGGTGGCAATCAGCGCTTCGTCACGCCGGTCGGTAAGTGCTCGGCCGATTATTTCTTCGGATTGACCTTGAGAATAAATATTGGCCGTGTCGATCAGGTTGATGCCTTCATCGAGCGCAGCGTAGATAACGTCGCGAGATTCCTTGAATTCCATCCTTCCGCCGAAGTTGTTCGTTCCGAGCCCGATAACGCTGACTTCAAGACCGGAGTTTCCAAGGTGTCGATATTTCATGTGTTCTCGCTTCTTCTGTGATCTGCAATGCGGTATTTCTGAACGGTGATTATAGTTGCAAGCGTTCGAGCTTCCGAACTCTACTGACGCACTGATCATCCATGACACTAGAACAGCTTGTTATCGGTCTTATTCGAATCACAGGATCACTACCTGTCCTTCGATGGGCGTTCGCGGGTGCGTTGATCGCGGTGGTGGTCGACTTCTCCGACCTGTTTTGGATGAACGCCCTGAAACTCGGTGGGTTAGGTAACTACCAGGCTTTCGACAAGTGGCTCGATCTTGTCTACATGGTCACGTTCCTGTGGGTAGCCCTAAGGTGGTCCGGACTAGCGAGGAACGTTGCGGTCGGTCTGTTCGCCTTCCGGATGATCGGGTTTATAGCGTTCGAAGTCACGCAGGCAAGACCCGTTCTACTGGTGTTTCCGAACGTATTCGAGTTCTGGTTCATTTTCATCGCAATACTCAACCACTACTGGCCAAAGTACGAACTGAACCGTGATCGCGTGGTCTTTTGGCTGGTAATTCTCACCGCACTAAAGCTTGGGCAGGAGTGGGTGTTGCACGGCGGTCAGTATCTCGACGACTTCACGTTCTTCGACGCTCTGAACACGCTGTGGGACTGGATTACCTTCTGGAACTAGATCACCAGACCTGGGCATCACCTTCTCGACGTGGATCTGAAGCAGCAAACAGTGTCTTGTTCTCAAGATCGACTTGAATTGCGCCTTCGCTTCCGGCTCCACCCCATGCTCCAGTCAGCTCAACCGGATGACCTCGTTCTGCAAGTCCTTCGATAACTTCTTCGCCTGCCCGACTCTCAATTTGAAGTGAATTTGTGTTCGGATGCGGGTATACAGAACCAGTTCCAGCCTGGTTGTGAGTCCAGCGAGGACCGTCTATTGCTTCAGCAACGGTCAAGCCATAGTCGAACACGCCTGTGACGACATGCATGTTCGTTTGAACCTGCGTGTCGGCTCCTAGGGTTCCGCAAACACGTTATAGTTGACCACCATTTTCGACCGCGTCAGAGAACACCATTACCGGATTCATCGTGTGACGAACTCTCTGACCGGGTCGTAGGAAGTCGATGTGGTCCGAGTCGAGGTGCCAGTAGGTCATTCGGTTGTTCAGCAAAATCCCGGTGGATCCTGCAATCACGCAAGAACCGAACATCGTCTGGATACTTTGCAGTTCTCCGACGGCATTGCCCCAACGGTCGACAACACAAAAGTGAGTAGTGTCGGGACCTGATCCGTGCAAACGACCACCTATTCGGTGCTTCTTGTTTTGGTCTGGTTTGCGATCCATGTAAGACCACGGATCACCTTCGGCTACGTGATCTGCAGCACGATCAATATCGATTGCCAGCGCACGCTCTTCCAAATAACTGGGGTCAAGCAAACCCTCGATTGGTACGTCTACGAAATTCGGATCAGCGAGATACGCTTCACGGTCGGCAAAAGCCAGTTTTTTAGCTTCGACCATCAGGTGAACAGACTCTGGTGACATGTATCCGAATCTCGACGCATCAAACTGCTCGAACATTCCGAGTTCTTGAAGAAGGACATGACCCGACGAGTTGGGCGGAGCTTCGTAAACCGTTCGTCCTCGATAGTTAATCGAAATCGCATCCTGCCACTCGACCTTGTGGTTTTTCAGGTCTTCGTAACTCAGCAGACCATCGGATGCTTCGGAAAAGCGCGCTATTTCTCGAGCAATGTCACCTTCGTAGAACGCAGCTCGACCTTGCTCGCCAATGAGCCGGTAGGTTCTTGCCAGGTCAGGATTTCTCCTTATTTCACCCGGCTTGAGCCAGTTTCCGTTGGGAGCAAACACTGGACCTGATGTTTCTGATGACTGCAGGACCGGGTTTTGCATTGCCGCATTCGACTGGAACACCGAAACAGGAACCCCGTCTTCACAAAGCTCTATTGCCGGTTCAAGACAAGTTGAGAGAGGTAGAGTTCCGTATTTTTCGTGTGCTGCCAGAAGAGCATCGACGATACCCGGCACGGAAGTTCCACGAACACCTGTGTACGGGATCCCATCTTTGTACTCGTCGGCTGTTGCCCGAGCCGGAGCGGCTCCAGTGCCGTTAGCGACCTTTACCTGACCACTTCCTGCCATGTGCACCATGACGAACCCGTCACCACCAATTGACGATCCTTGCGGTTCAGCGGGTCCAAGTGCGAAAGCAACCGCAATTGCAGCATCAACGGCGTTTCCACCCCGGTGAAGAATTCGCATTCCTGCCTGCGTTGCCATCGTGTGGTTGGCAACAACAGCACCCTTGGTACCGATTTTGGGTGGTCGATACGCTTCGCCTACTAGTCCGTGCGGTGAAAGGCTGCTGTCCATTTCTATTCCAATTGCTATCGATGGTGTGAGTTGAGTATTTGGCGGCAGTCTATCGCGCCAATTGACCGCACGCTCTCATCGGAAACTGTGGAACTACCGGAGGTAGTAGAATCGGAATTGATTCAACCTTTTCTTGGGGGGCAAGCAGGTTGATAGCTGTAGCGAGAAATAAGCAAGTCGTATTTGGAACCGGACCCGTCGGTTCTTCGGTAGCGCGCCTGCTGCAATCTGCCGGCTACGAAGTACTCGCTATTCCGACCAGTGAATACGGATCCGACCCCCAGGGTGTCCAGATCTATCGTGGCGATCCCACAGATTTCGAATTCGTTCTTACTGCCTGCACCGACGCTTCAGCCATTTTCCTCTGATTGAACGGCCCTCCGTCTCAGTGGGCGGAAATGTATCCACCTGTAGTCGATAACGCTATTCGCGTTGCTGCGAGCACAGGTGCAAAGCTAATTCACTGGGATCTTGCGCACGTGTACGGTGCAACTCGTGAACCGATAGATGAGTCGACGCCTAATTCTGCGAAAACCGGTCCTGCTCGTGTGATGATCGATCTGGCAGACAAGATCATCAACGCGACATGGAAGCGAGAAATATCCGGTGTAGTCGGACGATCAGCGGACGTTTATGGTCCCGGAGCAGTCGGCCCTGAATTCGGATCGTCATTCGGTGGAAAGTTCTTCTGGTCGGCCCTCGAAGACGAGAAAATCACGATCGTCGGAGATATGGATGCTCCCCGATCAGTTGCATACGTGGATGACGTTGCACGTGGATTGATCAAGCTC
>Ga0181580_10001514_pt1 | contig 18555 bp, 18 predicted proteins | sample 071ome_23_FD_132413 | JGI IMG/M metagenome (GOLD analysis project Ga0181580, IMG submission 132413) | Coastal salt marsh microbial communities from the Groves Creek Marsh, Skidaway Island, Georgia - 071403BT metaG (megahit assembly) | ecosystem: Environmental > Aquatic > Marine > Intertidal... | reverse complement strand
GATGATATCGAAGTCAACAAAGTCGTGGCTTTTGAAGCAGCTCTACATGATTACCTACGTAGCAGTGAAAAAGAATTAATGGATGAAATTAATTCTACCAGAGCTTACAACGATGATATCGAAGCCGGTATCAAGAAAGCGATTGAAACATTCAAAGCTAACAACGTCTGGTAGGCATTATGTCTGGCGCTAAACAAATACGAACACAGATCGCGAGTATTAAAAATACTCAGAAGATTACTAAAGCCATGGAGATGGTAGCTGCGAGCAAGATGCGTAAAGCTCAAGATCGCATGAACGCGACTCGACCCTATGCAAGTAAGATCAGACAAGTGATTAATCACTTGGCTACAGCACACTCTGAATACAAGCATCCTTTTATGGTCGAAAGAGATACTGTTAAACGCGTAGGTTTTATCATTGTGTCTTCAGATCGTGGTCTTTGTGGTGGTTTAAACGTTAACCTGTTTAAAACCGCTATGAGAAAGATGCAAGAATATCAAAGTCAGAAAGTTGACATTGATGTCAGTGTTATTGGCGCTAAAGGTGTCGCGTTTTTTAAACGACTAAAAGATGTGAATACTGTTTCAAGTGCTAGTCACCTTGGTGACACGGTGGCATTAAATGACATCATAGGTTCTGTCAAAGTCATGTTAGATAACTACATTTCAGGAGATATTGATCGCTTGTATTTAGTTGAGAATGAGTTTGTCAACACCATGACGCAACAGCCAAAAGTATCAGCATTGTTACCATTGCCAAAAGAAGAAGAGACAGATCAGCGCCTACATCATTGGGATTACATTTACGAGCCTGATGCACAAGAAGTATTGGATACTTTACTGGTGCGTTATGTTGAATCAATTGTGTATAGCGGCGTGGTTGGAAACATTGCCTGTGAGATGGCAGCAAGAATGATTGCCATGAAGAGCGCATCAGATAATGCAGGAAGTTTGATTGACGATTTACAGCTGCAGTACAACAAAGCACGTCAAGCGTCTATCACCCAAGAGTTATCGGAGATCGTGGGCGGCGCGGCAGCAGTTTAAATCAAAAAAGTTTTATATAAAGTTGAAGTAACGAGGAATAAATATGAGTACTGGTCAAATTATTGAAGTCATCGGTGCGGTTGTTGATGTGGAGTTTCCCTCCAGTCAGGTCCCTAAAGTATATGACGCACTAAAGGTTGATGAGAAAGGCTTGACGCTTGAAGTACAACAGCAATTAGGCGATGGCATCGTTAGAACGATTGCTATGGGTGCATCAGAAGGACTGCAACGTGGGCTTCAGGTAAGTAACACAGGTAAACCAATTAATGTTCCGGTCGGACCTAAAACTCTGGGTCGTGTAATGGATGTATTGGGTAATTCAGTGGATAACAAAGGTGAAATTGGCAATGATTCAACCATGCCTATTCACCGTTTACCCCCATCATTTGAAGATCAAGCGGGTGGTAATGAGCTATTGACTACAGGCATTAAAGTTATTGACTTACTATGCCCATTCGCCAAAGGCGGAAAGATTGGCCTCTTTGGTGGTGCTGGTGTAGGTAAGACGGTTACCATGATGGAACTTATTAATAACATTGCAAAAGCTCACTCAGGTCTATCAGTATTCGCAGGCGTTGGCGAGCGTACTCGTGAAGGTAACGATTTCTATTACGAGATGGAAGAAGCCGGCGTATTGGATAAAGTAGCCATGGTGTATGGTCAAATGAATGAGCCACCAGGAAATAGACTGCGTGTTGCATTAACAGGTTTGACGATGGCGGAATACTTCCGTGACGAAGGTAAAGACGTATTGATGTTCATTGATAACATCTATCGTTACACACTGGCCGGAACAGAGGTATCAGCACTCTTAGGACGTATGCCATCAGCGGTAGGTTACCAACCTACTCTGGCAGAAGAAATGGGTGTGTTGCAGGAACGCATTACTTCTACTAACTCTGGATCAATTACTTCAATTCAGGCGGTATATGTGCCTGCTGATGACTTGACTGACCCATCACCAGCAACTACCTTCGCTCACTTAGACGCGACGGTAGTACTTTCACGTCAGGTGGCTGAGTTAGGTATTTACCCTGCGGTGGATCCATTGGATTCAACCAGTCGTCAATTAGATCCGTTGATTATTGGTCAGGAGCACTATGACACTGCACGAGATGTTCAAAATACATTGCAGCGTTATAAGGAACTTAAAGATATTATCGCTATTCTTGGTATGGATGAGTTATCAGAGGAAGACAAGCAAGTGGTAACACGTGCTCGTAAAATCCAAAGATTCTTGTCACAGCCATTTAGCGTCGCGGAAGTATTTACTGGCACACCAGGTGAATTAGTACCATTGAAAGAAACGATTGCTAGTTTTCGTGCCATCGTAGATGGTGAGTACGATCATCTACCTGAGCAAGCGTTTTACATGGTAGGTAATATCGAGCAAGTGCTTAAGAAAGCTGAAGAACTATAATTAATACACTATGGCAACAACCATGCAACTTGATATTGTAAGCGCAGAGTCAGAAATATTTTCTGGTGAAGTCACCGCGGTGATTGCTCCGGCGATCATGGGCGATGTCGGAATCTTTCCTAACCACACTCCACTGGTTACACAACTTAAACCCGGTGAAATTAAGATTGAAGTGGAAGGGGAAGAAGATCAACACATTTATGTGTCAGGGGGTATGCTAGAAGTTCAGCCCGACATAGTGACCGTATTATCAGATACAGCGGTGCGAGCTGAAGACCTTGATGAAGCCAAAGCGCTAGAAGCTAGGCAAAAAGCTGAAGAAGCGTTAGCTGATAAGAGTGGACAAATCGATAGTGCGCGTGCCATGGCAGAATTGGCAGAAGCGAACGCACGTCTGCGTATGATTCAAAAAATACGCAAGGGTTAATTACTCAAGTTATCATAGAGAAATGTAAAACTGATAAGGCAGCTTTTTAGCTGCCTTTTTTTTCGCTTATTTTCTATTCAAAACCCAACAACTAGTCCAAAATAGATGATAATTGTTGTTTAATAGTCATATTCAAACGGATTAATTTCAATGTCATTGAATGTTGTGATTCTAGCCGCCGGACAAGGCACACGTATGCGTAGTGATTTGCCTAAGGTATTGCATCCTGTGGGCGGTATACCGATGCTGATGCATAGCCTACAGTGCGCACGTGAATTAAATCCCACACAAATCAATGTGGTCTATGGTTATGGTGGGGAGCAACTACAGTCAGTAGTCTGCGATGATGATATCGATTGGTGTCAGCAGAAAGAACAACTTGGTACTGCCCATGCTGTGCAACAATGCATAACAAATTTGCAAAAAAATAGTGAAAGCCAGACGTTAGTGCTTTATGCCGATGTGCCTCTGTTACAAGCCAGTACTTGCCAGTCTTTATTGGCGAGTGAAGCAGATTTAACCATCCTTACGAGCATCAATGAGCATCCAGCAGGCTATGGTCGGATTGTGCGCGATGATGATAATCGAATAAATAGTATCGTTGAAGACAAAGATGCGAGTCCTGCAATAAAAGCAATCACAGAAATTAACTCAGGGATAATTTGCGCCGACACACAATTATTAATTCACTGGTTAGCACAAATTAACAATGACAATAGTCAGCAAGAATACTATCTAACGGATATTGTTGAGTTAGCCGTACAGGGTGCTAAATCAGTCGTGGGGATAAAATGCGAGGATCATACAGAAATAATGGGTGTTAATGATCGCGTACAATTATCTCAGGTGGAAGCGTGTTATCAACAGCGTCGACGTCAGCAACTAATGTTGCAAGGAGTGACCTTGAAAGATCCCGACACCGTTTTTATTGAGGGATATGTTGAAGCAGCGAATGACATTGTGATTGAGCCATGTGTGACTTTACGGGGGAATGTCACATTAGAAGCACACGTCCATATAGGTATGAACAGTGTAATTATTGATGCTCATATTGGAAGAGCAACGGTGGTGCATGCGCATTCTCACATACAACAAGCCAGTATTGGACAAAGTTGTGAGATAGGCCCCTACGCGCGCTTAAGACCAGATACGGTGCTCGCAGATGAGGTAAAAATTGGAAATTTTGTTGAGATAAAGAAAACCCGTATAGATACGGGCTCGAAAATCAATCATTTAAGTTATTTGGGTGACGCACAAATTGGGCGTGAGACTAATATCGGTGCGGGAACCATTAGTTGTAATTATGATGGAGCCAACAAACATAAGACTATCATCGGTGATCATGTATTTATTGGTTCAGACACTCAATTAGTTGCGCCCGTAATAATCAATAACGGCGCGACGATAGGTGCTGGATCGACGATTACCAGTGAAGTTCCTGCTAATAAATTGACATTATCTCGAACTAAACAAATAACCATGGATCATTGGCAACGACCAAGCAAAAAAAATCAGAACGAAAGTAAGAGCTGATCTATGTGTGGAATTATAGGGGCTGTTGCTAATCAAGATGTATCAGATTTGCTGATTGATGGACTGCGACGACTCGAGTACCGTGGTTATGACTCTGCAGGGATTGCCGTATGTGACAATCAATCAATAGAAAGAATTCGACGATGTGGAAAAGTCGAAGCACTTGCGCAACATGTGTTAAAACAACCCATGCATGGACATATTGGGATTGCTCACACACGTTGGGCCACTCATGGAGCGCCGTCTGAGAACAATGCTCATCCTCATATGTCAGTGCAACGATTAGCCATAGTTCACAATGGCATTATAGAAAATTATCAGACCCTTAAAGATCAGCAAACGCAAGCAGGCGTAGATTTTCAATCTGAAACAGACAGTGAAGTGATTGTTCATCAGATTATGCATTATTTATCGCAAGGGGAAAATTTGCATGCGGCTGTAACTAGCGCATGCCAAGACCTGACAGGTACATATGCACTTGCTGTGATCGATCAACAAGACCCTAGCCATATTTTTGCTGCCAGAAGTGGTAGCCCATTAATTATAGCTATTGGAGATGAAATCAATTTTGTGACTTCAGACATTAATGCTGTATTGAAACATACACAAGATTTCATTTATTTAGAGAATGGTGATATTGCTGATATAAGTGCTGATCAAATAAATATTTATGATAGCAATGGTGTAAAAGTAGAGCGTGCTACCAAACATAGTGATCAGTGTATTGCAGATGCTGATAAAGGCGACTTTCCACACTATATGTTGAAAGAAATCTATGAACAACCTCGTGCCGTCACCGATACGCTTGAGGGACGAATTTTCAATGGTCAGGTGTTTGATGAAATATTAGGAGCCTCAGCCAAGCCAATCTTGGATGCCACAAAAGCCATACAGATAATTGCTTGCGGCACTAGTTATCATGCCGCTTGTGTGGCCAAGCACTGGTTTGAGGAATTAGCGGGCGTACCATGTCATGCTGAGGTGGCGAGTGAGTTTCGTTACCGTAAGCATATTGTGCAGTCTGGCACGTTATTTGTGACTATCTCTCAATCAGGTGAAACAGCAGATAGTTTGGCGGCTCTGATACAAGCGAAGACTGAAGATTATGTGGGATCATTAGTGATATGTAATGTGCCAGAAAGTTCTTTAGTGCGTGAATCCGATCTTGTATTGATGACTCATGCAGGACCTGAAATAGGTGTTGCTTCTACTAAAGCGTTTTCGACACAACTCGTTGCATTGATGTTGCTGGTTATTTTGATTGGGAAAAGACATCAGTTAGGTATACAGATGCATGATGATCTAGTAGCGCAATTATTAAACTTGCCTGCACGCATAAATAAAGTTTTTGAATGTGATGAAGCCATTCAAAAATTAGCATTACGTTATCAAAATAAACAGCATGCTTTATTTTTAGGGAGAGGGTCGCACTATCCTATAGCTATGGAAGGTGCACTGAAGTTAAAAGAAATTTCTTATGTGCATGCGGAAGCCTATGCAGCCGGTGAGTTAAAACATGGCCCCATAGCTTTGATTGATGAAAATATGCCGGTCATCACAGTGGCGCCTAATAATGAATTATTAAAAAAATTAAAAAGCAACATACAAGAAGTGCGCGCACGTGGTGGCGAGTTGCATGTATTTGCAGATGTTTCGAGTGGCTTTGATAATACTGAGCTCATGCAGTTGATAGAAATAGATGCACCAGAAAATGCGGTGGCGCCTATTATTTTCAACATACCCTTGCAGTTATTAGCCTACCATGTCGCGGTGCTTAAAGGCACGGATGTGGATCAACCGCGCAATTTGGCTAAATCAGTCACTGTGGAATAAATTGAGTTTCAATAAAAAGTGGTAACTAGTTTAGCGTTATAAAATTAGGGGAGTGTAAAAAGCTATTATTGAAAAATCATTTTGGCAATTTTTTCTGCGCTGTAAGGTGCCATGCATACACCATAACGATGGTGTCCACAGTTTAGGTAAAGCCCATTCACCTCCGGATGTGCTTCTACAATAGGTAGTTCACTCTCTGAATAAGGACGTAAGCCAGACCAATGGGCACTGACTTTTGCGTTTGCGAGCGCTGGGAGTAATTCAATTGAACGTTGAGTCAGTGTTTCTAAGGCTGTCTGTGTTGTGCTTTGATCAAAGCCAGTATCTTCCAGGGTGCTGCCCGCTAAAATTATGCCATTTTGACGAGGAATCAAATAGTGTCCATTCTTGTAAAGGATCTCTTCAAGTGTTATTTCGGGGCAGTCAAAACTGATCATTTGGCCTTTGATGGGTCGAATTTCTGGCGCGTAAATATTTCCCTGTTGTTGTGATAAAGCGTTCGCCCATGCGCCTGTCGTCCAGATTAATTTGTCACAAGCAATGTAACCCTGTGAGGTATCTATCCCGATGAGGCGCTTGGCCTTTACATGGCATTTTTTAACTTGAGTATTTTCTAACAATTCAACGCCGGTCTGGAGGAGCTTCTTGCGTAATGCTTGGACTAATGCAGCTGGATTTAATTGAGCAATATCAGGAAGGTATAGACTACTGTCATCAGCATGAACATTTATATTATGTTGCTGACACCAGGCCTGGCCCGTTTTTAAATTGTTCACAGAGGCAAAAACACGCATCCCAGGGATGTGGAATTCGATATCTGCGTGCATGTCCTCACGTAAATGCAGTGCAAGACTAGCATATGTCTCGTTCACAACCGGGAGATATTCAAAGATTGTATCGGGGTAGTCCCATGGCAGCAGGGGCGATAATATACCCCCTGCAGCAGATGAACACTGTGCGCCTATTGCACCTTGATCAATAACAGTGATGGGCATGTCAGCAGCTTTTTTGGTCAATATATAAGCGCTATATAGACCAATAATCCCCCCACCTGCAATTAGAACCCTGGATGTGATATTTGATATATGCTCATTGTTCCGTTTGTACATGGCATGTAGGTGAAATAGTTATTTGCTGTAAATGATTGTAAAGATTATTATTGATTACATGTATTTATGTGCAGATTAAGTACATAATGCGGCCACTATAAAAATGATCAATTTGGGGATACATATGATCACAATAAGAGAATTTAATAAAGATATCGCGCCTAAAAAACTCAAGGATTTACGTACACCAGTAAAAGACCGTGCTAACTTGCTGATTGATGTCAGTGTTATGGCGCGTCAGATTGGTTATGGCATTAGTAAAAAAGTGTCACGCCATGGCGTGAACTACAATTTATGGCAAGTGTTGGTGACTTTGTGGAGTGAGCACGCGGTCACACCTGCGGCGGTGGCTCAACATCTTCAGGTAGAGCCTGCCACGATTAGTCGTTATTTGGATCAGTTAGAGTCACTCAACTATATTACCCGTGAGCGCAGTAAAACTGATCGACGAGTGGTGGATGTGGTGTTGACTAGTAAGGGTACTAAGGTGGTCAAAGTTGGCCTCAACGAACTTGATGAGTTAGTAAAAAGCCTTTAATAGCCCTGTCTTTACAGAATCTACGACGGTCATAATATGATACTGTCGTGAGATTCTTCGAGCGTCAATGATGCACTTGCCACAATCCATAGTGAGTGACAGTATATTGTTTTTTTAACATACTAAATTCGTATGATAAATTGATTTAGCAGCCGCTGGTGTGCTCAATATTTTTTATTACGTTTATTAGAAAACATTATCCAATAACCTATGAACTAACAATATGCAGATTATAGTCAATGGTCAGCCACATAAATTGGCTGCAGCGACTTCTATTACTGAGTTATTGGTTTCTTTGGGACTGGATCAGCGGCGTATTGCTGTAGAAGTGAATAAAAATGTTATCAGTCGATCAAAACATAGTGCATTTCAACTGTCAGATGGGGACCATGTTGAAATTATCCAAGCCGTGGGTGGTGGTTAAGTCTTATGTCTGAGTCTACAGATAATCAACAACTTCATACACAGGCATTGAAGATTGCCAATTATAAGTTTCAATCCCGTTTGCTTGTGGGAACCGGGAAATATCGCGATTTTCAACAAACACGTGCCGCAATAAAAGCAAGCGGCGCTGAAATCGTTACGGTTGCGTTACGAAGAACTAATATTGGGCAAGATCCCGGACAAGATAACTTGCTCGACTACATACCGATGGATGAATTTACTCTGTTACCGAATACGGCAGGTTGCTTTAATTGTGAAGACGCAATTAGAGTATGTCACTTGGGACGTGAACTCTTAGATGGACACAATTTAGTTAAGCTAGAAGTATTAGCCGATCAAAAAACGCTGTTGCCAAATGTTATTGATACCATTAAAGCAGCAGAAATATTAGTTAAAGAGAACTTTCAAGTGATGGTCTATACCAATGATGATCCGATCGTGGCTAAGCAGCTAGAGGATATTGGTTGTGTTGCGGTAATGCCATTAGCTGCACCGATAGGTTCAGGATTAGGGATTCAGAATCCTTATAACATCCTCACAATTATTGAAAATGCACAGGTGCCTATTTTGGTAGATGCCGGTGTCGGAACCGCTTCAGATGCTGCTATCGCCATGGAGCTTGGTTGTGATGGAGTGTTGATGAATACCGCCATTGCGCAGGCACAAGATCCTATTATGATGGCTAGTGCTATGAACCATGCCATTCAGGCAGGGCGCATGGCCTACTGTGCAGGGCGCATGCCTAAACGACGATTCGCATCTGCCTCTTCTCCGCTTGGAGATACTATCGGTTCATAGAAGATGCTGGCAACCAATCTTAAGCGAACTATACGCAGTTTTGTAATACGTGAGGGGCGTTTTACCGATGCCCAAAAGCGAGCACTAAAAGAGTACTGGCCTGCTTACGGTATTGATGCAGATATTCCTGATAATAGTGATTTGAATCACTATTTTAATCAAAGACAGCCACTTATTTGCGATGTGGGGTTTGGTGCGGGTGATTCTCTATTGTCTCTAGCGCAACAAAAGCCTGATTATAATTTTCTTGGTATTGAAGTTTACCGTCCTGGCATAGGTGCCGTACTAAACAAAATACAACAACTAGAAATTAATAATGTCCGCATAGTAAATGCAGATGCTGTTGAGTTCATTGATAAAAAAATGAGTGCCAATCAGTTAGCCGGGATGATGGTGTGGTTTCCAGACCCATGGCCAAAACAGAAACACAAGAAACGTCGCTTGATCCAAAAAGAATTTCTTGAAATGGTTGTGAAATGCATGCAAGAAAATGCAATTTTACATCTTGCTAGTGATTGGCAGCCATACATTAAGTTCATGCATGCTCAGGTGTTGCAATTGCCGAATCAGTTAGAACAGCTTGATGTGGAAATGCATCCCTTGGGATTGCAGCGTCCAGCAACGCGTTTCGAACAAAGAGGGATGCGCAAAGGTCATGTGGTCTCCGATTTGTTTTATCGAGTGTCAAAGTAAGTCAGCATCACTTAATTATTTAGCGGTTACCGAAGTGCATATAGGGCACTGTGATTCAGTATCACAAGGCTCTATTTTTTCTAGTGCGAATCGAATCGCCTGTTGTTCTGTATGATGGAAGTGGTCTAACCAAGCATCACTGGCGAAACCTGTTTTTAAGAATACATCCATCACTTGCTTCTTAGTTCGACAGAATAAGAATTCAATATTTAAGCTTTGCAAGCGTACGGCCAGTTGATGCAGCATTTCTTCACCAGTGGCATCAATTTCATTAATGCCTTCCGCATCAATAATAATGAAGTTTAAATCAGGCTTAGCAGCGACACGTTCTAAAACCTTTTCTTCAAAGTAACCCGTGTTAGCAAAAAACAGTGGTCCATCAAAACGAATGATAGACATTTTAGGACAGGTTTTAAGAATATTAGCCTCTGCATCTGCTAGTGTCCCGTCTTTACGGAATGAAAGGATACAAATGCGTGGACGCATGGTGCGATAGATGTATAGAGCCATCGATAAAACCACACCAACTAATATACTTTGTTCTAAATGTGGTGCTAAAGCCAACGTTAGCAAGAAAGTAATGATCGAAACAATCGCATCATGTTTTTGAACTCTCCATGCATACTTAATAGGCTTAAATTTAATTAGATTAAATACGGCTAAAATAATTACCGCCGCTAGGGTTGGCTGGGGTAGGTGATACAGCAATGGAGTCAAGAACAGCAAAGTCAACATGACTATAATGCCGCTAGCGATGGCTGCAAAACCGGTTTTTGCGCCTGCGCTAAAGTTAATTGCTGAGCGAGAGAATGAGCCAGAAACCGCATATCCTTGGAAAAAACTTGCAGTAATATTGGCCAGTCCCTGCCCGACCAAGCCTTGGTTAGCATCCAGTCGCTGGCGGGTTTGAGCGGCAATCGCTTTGGCGACGGAAATGGCTTCGGTAAATCCAATTAAGCCAATTGTAATTGCGCTGATAATTAGCTGTGAGGCGATTTCAAGATCGATCTCAGGCATAGAAAATGCGGGCAGCCCTTGAGGAACAGTGCCAACGACTTTACCACCGGTTTGTTCAAATTTGAGTAACCAAGAGGCAAGCGTAGTAAGGGCAACGGCGGCAAGAACGCCCGGAATTTTGGGTGCGTATTTTTTTAAAAACACCATAATGACAATAGCACCGATACCAAATGCTAATGTTGGCATATGGGTGTTTTGTAAGGCAGCTTCCATTATACGCATTACGGTTTCGTAATGATGTTCAGAGCGTTCGACAGACACTCCGAAAATTTTACCAAGCTGTGAGGTGGCAATAATAATCGCTGCACCGTTGGTAAAGCCGACCACCACTGGATGGGAGAGAAAATCAACAAAGAATCCCAGTTGAAGTAAGCCTAATGATAATTGGAAAATTCCTACCATTAACGCCAGCATGATTGCATAAGCCGCATAATTGGCAGGATCAGTGGCTAATGGGGCTAATGCAGAAGCAGTTAATAGTGAGACAACAGCCACGGGTCCGGTATGAACTTGGCGTGAAGAACCAAATAAAGAAGCCACCATGACAGGTAAAAATGAGGCATATAAGCCATAGTAAGCAGGCAGGCCGGCTAATTGTGCATAAGCCATAGATTGTGGCACTAACACTAATGCAACAGATATTCCCGCGATTAAATCGGCACGTAATACATTTGGGTCTTTGAGTTCACCAATCCATGCACGAAAAGGCAAGATACGTTGAAGTAAACGTTGGGCAATCATATTTAATGAATTCAATGGGCATCCTTTCTAAAAATATCATGACTATATATACCAGCAGACTCACTGGACCCAAGATGATATGCATCAATATAGAACTATATTGATGGCGTGCATATTAGCATATTCTTATTAATTATGGGTTGAAAAAATTGGCGGGCTTGTTTAAGTGATTGTTTCTAAGAGAGATGGTTTTGGATTAAGACATGACATTACGAGTGAAGATTATCTTCTATTTCTCGTACGGCGGTCTTTAACCATTGTGCATAGCGTTGTCGACATTGATCGGATGTGATGTCACTCGTGTTAATAACAGGGCCAATTGTTAAGTGAATGGTGCCCGGCGTCTTAAGAAATCCCCTTCTTGGCCAAAGACGACCAGAATCGTGTGCCACAGGTAAAATATTTACTTTGGCTTGTTTGGCTAACATGAAGCCACCTGCTTTTAAGGGGCGTTCTTCGCCGTAAGGAATACGAGTGCCTTCTGGAAAGATTAAAATATAACGACCTAATTGTAATTTTTCACGACCATCTTTGACGAGCTGTTTAAGTGCGCGCTTACCCTGTTGACGGTTTAACGCGATAGGTTGTGTAGAGGCAATGCCCCAACCAAAGAATGGCACGAACAGTAATTCTTTTTTGATCACCCATGTGAGTGTTGGAAAGATTGAAGGATAAGCCAGTGTTTCCCATGTTGATTGATGATTTGACATGATCACACAGGGTTGATCAGGAATATTCTCCAGTCCTGTAATTTCATAACGGATACCACAAATGATACGTGCACAGGTTACATTGAATGTGCACCATGAGGACACTATGGCAAAACAAATAGGATAAGGAAATAAACGCGCGATGATACAAGGGATCACCCATAGGCAAGTTGCTACAGTCATAATCACTGTAAACAAGGCTGAGCGGATTATCTGTATCATGGTTATTCCTTAAGCAATGAATCTACTGCGGCATATAAATTATCATAGATCGGCACTTGAGCGGGGATTAGATGTTTATGCAAAGTCGCTTGCCCTTTGCCCGTTCGTACCAATATAGGAAGTGCTTGCGCACTAAGCGCGGCTTGCACATCCTTAAGGGTATCGCCGATGAATGGCGTGACGCTTAGATCAATATTGGCACGTTCACCAATGTCCAGTAGTAATCCGGGTTCAGGTTTGCGTTCTGGACCGTTTAAATAGGGACAGAAGAAAAAGCCGTCAATATGCCCTCCAAGGAGTTCGACTTGTTTAGCCATACTATGGTGGATAGAAAATAATGTCGCATAATCAAACAGTTTTTTTGCTAGACCTGATTGGTTACTAGCAATAAATACTTTCAAACCAGCTTGACTAAGACGTGCTATGGCATCAAAGCTGCCATCGATTGGGCAACATTCATGAGGGCTCTTTACATAGTCAGGACGATCATGATTAATCACACCATCTCGATCAAGAATGACTGCTTGCATAGTCTTTTCTACAAGGGAAAATTTTTAGCTTTGAATGAGTGAGATATCTGCGGTTGCAATAAAAGCCTGATTAACTTTATGCAACAAGGCGATACGATTATCACGCACAGCTATATCGTCGTCCATGACCATGACTTCTTCAAAGAAGCGATCAATGCTGGGGCGTAATTTTGCCAAGGTAGTGAGTGCTTGGCTGTATTGACCGGCATCAAATATGGGCGCAATTTCATTTTCAAGTATGGTGATTTGTTGATAAAGCGTTTTTTCAGCTTGCTGAGAAAACAACCCTTTATCAATGGCAATATGTGATTGGTGATGAGTTTTTTTGAGAATATTCGCTATACGCTTATTGGCGCTAGCCAGACTGGTTGATTCCTCAAGTGTTAGGAATGTGCGAACTGCTTGCACACGTTGATTGAAATCAACCAGGCGTGTGGGTCGAACTGCGCGTACAGATTCAAAGATGTCTTGTTCAATAGCTTGATCTTGGTAATAGGCCCGCATACGTTCCATGATGTATTCAAAAACTTCATCCACTGCTGTATCAACTGCTAACTTGGGTTTGAGTAACTCTCCTGCACTATGTAGCAGTTGTGTTAAGTCGAAGTCCAAATCTGCTTCGATTGACAGGCGTATAATCGCAATAGCTGCACGTCTGAGTGCATAAGGATCTTTTACACCTGTCGGTTTTTTACCGGTGGCAAAAATTCCCACCAAAGTATCTACACGATCACAGAGGGCTACCACTTTGCCAGCCATGGTCGTGGGTAATGCGCCACCTGAGTAGAGTGGCAAATAATGTTCTTCGATAGCCAAACATACTTCGATGTTCTCACCATCATGACTCGCATAGTAGCGACCCATAGTCCCTTGTAACTTCGGAAACTCATTCACCATATCTGTGAGTAAGTCATTTTTACACAGTTGCGCGGCTTTCACCGATGCTTGCTCATTTATATCAAGCATAGTGCATAACTGTGTGGCTAGCTGAGTAACACGCTCAGATTTTTCATGTATGGAACCTAATTGTTTTTCAAACAATATACCGTTCAAGTCTTGTGAGCGATCACTTAGACGTATATCTCTGTCACGTTCCCAGAAAAATTCTGCGTCTTCAAAACGTGGTTTGATAACCCGTTCATTACCCAGCTTTATGGTTTCAGGACGCGAACTTTCGATGTTGGCGATGGTAATAAAATAAGCCAGTAAAGAATTATCCTCGGCATTGAAGAGTGGGAAATAACGCTGTGATTCTTGCATAGTCATAACCAAAACTTCTTTGGGGATGGATAGAAATTTTTGTGAAAATTCACCGACCACAGCCACTGGCCACTCGACTAGATTGGTGACTTCGTCCAGTAATGATTGAGGATAGTGTAATCGTGCATCATGTTGTTGGGCGCATTGCTCTATTTGTTGTTTGATAACCGATTGACGCGTAGCAAAATCAGCTATCACATAAGCGTTTTTTAATGCGTTCACATAATCATCTGCATGCGCTAGTGATATTTTTCCGTTGGAATGAAAGCGATGTCCATAAGTGAAATTGTTGGCAGTGTGCTGCTTGATCGTACAAGGAATGACGCGTGATCCATATAAAATACACACCCAATGTATGGGGCGTACAAATTCAGTGTCACTAGCTCCCCAACGCATTGGTCTAGGGACGGGGAGTTTTTTAAGGCTTTGTTCAACAAACTCTTGCAGCATGTCATCGATGAACTGACCCTCAACACATGATTCAAAATATAACCAAGCGCCCTTCTCGGTCTCTTGGGTTTGTAAGTCCTTCATCTCTACACCACAGGTCTTAGCAAAGCCCAGGGCAGCTTTAGTCGCTTGACCGTGCTCATCATAAGCGGCTTTAATTGCCGGGCCTTTGCGGGCAACTTGTTGCTGTGGTTGTTGAGCACTGAGTTGCTTAATTTGCACGCTTAGACGACGAGGGGTAACGAAAGGTAACACTTCACGATATTCAAAATGTGCAGCATCAAGCTGTTCACTCAACGCTTGTGCAAAACTGTCACTTAATAGTTTTGCTGCATTGGGTGGTAGCTCTTCAGTACCAATCTCAATCAGTAGAGTATCTTTGTTCATAGTGATTTATTGATTAGACTTTTTGATGAGTGGAAAACCCATTTTTTCACGAGTTTCAAGGTAAGCGGCAGCTACCGCTCGTGCAAGCGTTCTTATTCGTAGAATATATTGCTGACGTTCAGTGACGGAAATTACTTGGCGAGCATCTAATAAATTAAATACATGTGATGCTTTCAACACCTGCTCATAGCTGGGCAGCGCTAATGTTTGTTCAAGTAGGCGCTGACATTCTTTTTCACAGTGATTAAATTCTGCAAATAAAATATCTGTTGCCGCTTGTTCGAAATTATAATGGGATTGCTCCACTTCGTTTTGATGAAAGATATCGCCGTAAGTTAATGAAAAATCATCATGATAATTCCAGACTAAATCAAAAATGCTATCTTTCCCTTGAAGATACATAGCAAGTCTTTCTAAGCCATAGGTGATCTCTCCGGTGACTGGTTGACAGTTGATGCCTCCAACTTGTTGAAAATAGGTAAATTGTGAAACTTCCATTCCATTTAACCAGACTTCCCAACCTAAGCCCCAGGCACCCAATGTCGGTGATTCCCAATTATCTTCGACAAAACGAATGTCATGCTCAAGCGGATCAATACCTAATGTTTGCAGTGATTGTAAGTACAGTTCCTGAATGTTTTCTGGTGATGGCTTCAGTACCACCTGGAACTGATAGTAGTGCTGGCAACGGTTAGGGTTATCACCATAACGTCCATCGGTGGGTCGACGACAAGGTTGAGGATAGGCCGCACGCCAAGGCTCGGGACCGATCGAACGTAGAAATGTTGCGGGATGGAATGTCCCTGCTCCCATTTCTTTGTCATAGGGTTGCATAAGTGCGCATCCTTGATCTGCCCAAAATTGTTGCAGTGTAAGGATGAGTGATTGAAAGCTGATGGACTCAGTCACGGGTTTAGTGTTCAGTGATTACAGCCAAGATTGTAACGCAAGGTTTCCATGATGGGCGTTTTATTTTTAAAAACTTTACCAAAGTCATAGCATTGAACAAGTCTGTCATGAGCCACATAAAATGCAAATAGATGGACAGCGTTGGTTAGCACTAGAATGTGCCGAACTTTTTGTCGAACAATGTTATTATTTAGTGGGTGCAAAAATAGCAGCATAAAATTGCACCATAATAAAGCATTATTAGGATAATTTGCACTAATATAGTGCATATGTGGTGGCTCTCACTAGGTTAGTCATTTTAAGCCATTGTTTTTATTGGGCTTATTTCTGGCACACATCGTGCTTAACAGATTAGGTACAAATCGCGGTTAATTAATTTAAAAACAGGAGTATTCGATGTCCGCAGCAGATGTATTACAAATGATCAAAGATAACGACGTACGCTTCGTCGATTTTCGTTTCACGGACACTCGTGGAAAAGAACATCATGTGACTGTGCCAGCTCATACAGTTGATGAGAGCGTATTCAAAACTGGCAAAATGTTTGATGGATCTTCAATTGAAGGTTGGAAGGGCATCAATGAGTCTGACATGATTCTTATGCCGGAGGCGTCAACCGCGGTGTTGGATCCATTTTTCAGTGATCCTACCCTAATTTTACGTTGTGATATTCTCGAGCCAGCCACTATGCAAGGGTACGAGCGTGATCCTCGTTCAGTCGCTAAGCGTGCCGAAGAATATCTCAAGGCCTCTGGTATTGGCGATACAGCATTCTTCGGTCCAGAGCCAGAGTTCTTCGTATTCGATGACGTGCGCTGGAGTAATGAAATGGGTCGCGCATCATTCGCCATTGATTCTGATGAAGCGGCATGGAATACCAACAAGCAGTATGAGGAAGGCAATACAGGACATCGCCCGGGTGTTAAAGGTGGCTATTTCCCAGTTCCGCCAGTAGATTCACTGCAAGATGCTCGTGCGGCAATGTGCATGGTGTTGGAGGAAATGGGCGTTGAAACAGAAGTTCATCACCATGAAGTGGGCACCGCTGGACAATGTGAGATTGGTACAAAGTTCAACACCTTAACTGTGCGTGCGGATCAAAACCAAATCCTTAAGTACGTAGTGCTTAACGTAGCTCACAATTACGGAAAGACAGCCACATTCATGCCTAAACCGTTAGTGGGTGATAATGGTAGTGGTATGCATGTTCATCAATCTATATTTAAAGACGGCGAAAATTTATTTGCAGGTGATAAATACGGCAATTTGTCTGATACCGCGCTCTATTATATTGGTGGCATTTTGAAGCATGCAAAAGCCATTAACGCATTTGCTAATGGTTCGACTAACAGCTACAAGCGACTTGTCCCTGGTTTCGAGGCTCCAGTTATGCGTGCATATTCTGCACGTAATCGCTCAGCTTCCATTCGTATTCCGTTTGAATCAAATCCAAAAGCCCGTCGTATCGAGGTAAGATTTGGTGATGCGGCCGCGAATCCATACTTAACATTCGCCGCCATGATGATGGCTGGTCTGGATGGAATCAAGAATCAAATTGATCCAGGCGCACCTCAAGATAAAGATCTTTATGATCTTCCTCCAGAGGAGGACGCTATGATTCCAAAAGTGGCTTCATCACTGGACGAAGCGCTTGATGCGTTAGACAAAGATCGTGAGTTCCTAACAGCAGGTGGCGTATTTACTGATGATGCTATCGACGCATACATTGCGCTTAAGATGGAAGAGGTCACTGCGCTTCGCCAAGCAACGCATCCTATTGAGTTTGAAATGTATTACAGTTGCTAAATATAAAAACACCACTCGAGTACTTAAAACGCCCCGTTCAGGGGCGTTTTTTGTGTATAAGTGCTTAAATTGCGATAAAACCTCTGGTATTGAATCAAGAGGAGAAACTGTGCCTGCCATTGAAGCGCATTGTTTTTGTGGCGCTGGGCATCGCGTAGCGAATGATGCGCATATTAAGTTATACAAATAAAATAAAAACACATTTAATGAACTGGTTACGTGGTTTGTCTGTGATACGAGGGCAAAGAGTGATGGTCTTTGTGTGTTTGACCATGAATGCTGACTCGACATGGGCAGAGATCTACAGATGGCAGCAAAAGGATGGTACGCATAGATTTACCGATCAGCCCACTCATGGGGCGCAAAAAATACAACTGCCTGCACCGATCATCATCCAAAGTGACAATCTGCATAGTCAATTCAGTGAACAGAATATTAAGCACGCACGAGTATCAAAATACCAATCCGTGCAAATAGAATCGCCGACAAATGATTCGATCATCAGGGAAAACTCAGGTAACGTGCCGCTAAATGTCGCTATTGTGCCTGATCTGGTTGAGCAGTTTAATGATCAAATTGTATTTATTGTCAACCACCATGAGGTAGCACGTGGGCTATCACATTACGTAATATGGATCGGGGAACTCATGAGATTCAGGTGATCATCGAAGATGCACAG